>JAABUP010009343.1_pt1 | contig 12080 bp, 16 predicted proteins | sample 5559201 | NCBI WGS metagenome assembly JAABUP01 (sample SAMN10711887, study PRJNA513373) | rock metagenome | isolation source: Antarctica rocks | place: Antarctica | reverse complement strand
ATTTTGGCCGTTTCCGCCCGCGCACTACATGCAACAAGTCTTTGCGAAGGGTAGAAGCTATCACAAACACCGTAGTGCCACACTTAGTGCTTCTAGACAACATGCTAAGTGCTGCTGCCTGCTATGGCAGTCAACGCTACTTCATATTTCAGTCCCTATTTTACCAACTGAAATCACCTTGTAATACATCCCTTTGTACAGTCCTGTGTCAGGCATCCTGTAAGCAGTACAGGCCTGGAACGCAGAAATAACTTTGCAGCTCTCGTGGCTACTTGACTCAACAGCACAACAAGGACAGCAGATGATGTTCACTAGCATCTGACAAACCTTCGAGCCTTTTGCTTAGGTGAGCAGTGAATATCGCGTTGACCGAAGGACTCACTTGTGCTGAGCGCGAGGCATTTGCTCTCCAGTGCCAGGATCATGCGAAGTCCCACTGACGATCGTTTTCAAGTCCTTGCTGCTCGGTGTCTATGCTCGGCAACACAACGTGCAGTCCACTTGCTGCAGGTCAACCATGGCGGATGTGCCGAAACTTATGGAGGCTGCCTCCAGATGGCAGAAGAACTTCAGCACCCCCCTGCCCTTAGCTGCAAACTCAAAGCTAGCTATCATCACCTGCATGGACTCACGGTAAGACGTGTACAAACGTACCCTGCAAGTCTGGTGTAGTACGATCAGCTGTCCTTATACAGGGTGCACCCAGAGCGTATCTTTGACATGAAGCTCGGGGACGCTGAGGTGCTCAGAAATGCTGGTGGCAGGGTGACCTTGGACATGATCAGGTGACCTTTATCTCCTGTCAAGTAGCATCTTGCAGACTGGCAGACCGTCCCTTTGCATGCCTCCAAACACAGAGTTTGTTCTCACCTCCTTCAAGCCAAATCTTCAATATGCAGATCTCTGGTGGTCAGCCAAGAAATCCTGAAGACAACTGATATCTTTGTGATCCATCACACAGACTGTGGCGGTCAGGCAGCTGTAAAACAGCATGGCATGCTGATTCAGGCCATGGTCGACAAGCTCCCATTTTTGTTTGGGCTTGTGCTCAGATTGCTTGACACCCTGAGTATGACTGGCCTGCTCCTAAAGCCTATTAGGAATCTAGAGCGCAGCATTTATGAAGATGTAGAGAAGCTGAAGAGCAACCCTATGGTTCCTAAATCAATCGGCATATATGGATTTTTGTATTCAACAGAAGATGGGTCCTTGAAAGAAATCACAAGGCGCCTACCTGTACGTGGTAAGAAGCTGCAGTGATGCTGCCCAGGCCTACCATTTTGATCAATGACAACTTGCCTGGAAGACATCAGCCATGACCTGCGTACACACTGACTTGCAAGATCAGCAACACTGCTCTGCAGGTCATCATGGTCGTTGTCTTTGCAGAATATCAGCAAATTGGGCACGGCCCTGAAAACAAAATTTACTTGACACAGGAGTTTGCTGTTGACATTCAAGTTGGATATGGCATTTTGCAGTATACTGGTGGTGGCAGACAGTGGTGGCTGTTTACCGTGCAATTAACTATTAAGCCATGTAGTCTGCAGGTCAGAGTCACAAGAGTGCAGTGTAGATCCACCATGAGGCCTGCTTAAGGCAGTTGCACAGGGATGCCTACGCAATATTTATAACACATGGAATTCAAAACCACATGTGCAGTCAAACAATCAGTCTTACTTGAATGTACATGCCTGATAAGTGTGCGGCGCTTTGAGACTGACAATGTCTGGAGCGTGATCTTCTAGCATTGCTCAGACCCAATAGACCTATTGCAATCAACAACCTGGGTGCAGCTGACCGCTGAGCAATAGCACAGCTGTGACCTGTGCAGGCCCTGAGCTGTCCTTGGAGACCTCCTGCACTTTGGGTGCATGTCCGTATGATGCGTTGGTCCAGTCATCCATGTTTGTAACTTGTTGCAAGAAGGGTTCACAGACCATATGCAACCCCCAACTCAAGCAGATCATGGGGCAGGCAGTATAGAGACCATTGTAACATGATAGTCATGACAGTTTGATGTTTTCTGAAATGAGCTAATTGGGAACACCTAAATGGTGACTTGACAGCATGTGTAGACAAGCACAAGTACAACAGCACAATTACACATGAACATACTCTGTCCTCATTATAGACCATCCATGGTCATTAGGTGATGGAGAAGTGAGACAGCTGGCTGCCTGAAAGGGCTATTTGTTCAACCAGCCGGAATAGCAAGCACAAAGGTGATGCTTTCGTCAAGTTGAACATGCAATATTCTAGCGCATGGCAGTGGCCTTCTTCACTAGATTGGGGGCTGATTCCTCAGACTGTCTCGAGTGACAGGTGAAGTACAGTGCATCATCCATTGCAGCAGAGCACCTGTCTTGTGTATGTGTCCATCAGCAGCAATCATTGGCTCCTGAGGCACGGCCTGCAGAACACATTTAGATTGCGCTATCAATCACCACCACCATTCAGAACGTTTATGATGTCCGGAAGGGCCCCATCATGCAGTGTTGACTCAGTTTGGCTGGGCCCTGCATGCACCCGCCCTGACACACTCTTGCGTGCACTGCATGCATCAGAATCTGACATGTGTTTCACAAGCTGGGTGCATGCATGCACAAAACACATGCTCATACTCTCTAAATGATCTTGTAGTTGTCTCCTACCTGAGTGAACGGGCAGGTCAGCAGGGGTTGCAACACATCAGGCATGCCCCCAGAATGCCCGCCTGCAGATGTACGGTGGAGTGTGTGCTGAGTTGCTGAAAGTATGAAGCGCAGGCAACACCTGGATGAGCAAAGATCTCTCCAGCAGTGGCGATATCAAGTTGCACTGCTGGTGATTGTGATGCGAGCATTGTGTCACACCCAGACAGATCAGAGCTGCATCTGCAGTTGCCCTGATGGCCTTGCTGCAGATGCTCTGAACAGCACTGTAACTGCCCCTGCTGAACATCAACTACATCTCCAGTCTGTTGACAATGCTGTCCATTTTGTGATGACTTGGCCAGCTCTGCCTGTTGTGCATCACACTCATCCTGCTGCCAGCCTGTTGTGCGCCCTGAATGCCCTGCTCGGCTGAGCCTGTCAAAGCTGCTGTGCATGCTGAGCCTGCTCTGTTTCATCTTGCTGTAGCTCACTGGCCTGCTGTGCATGCTGGGCTGCCAAAGCCAAATACCATAACTGTTTGCCTATGGGTTGCATTTCAGACTTGTGCCTGGTCATTGGCAGAAGAAGCCGGATCGCGACCCAAAAGCAGCATTGTCAAGCTCTACTCTTCCTGAGATGTTTGCACAGGGCTGTAAGGCATACTGTCCTATAAGACACCTGCTACATGCCTCACGACTAGCAGATTGCGGCCCATGTGAGTCATACGTGATTCAAAGCATGAAACAAATAAACAGCAATTTATTTCAATCATACAAGGCTCAAATTTGGGACATGCAAGCAGCTCACCTAAAGCTCCTGCAAATTCTTGCATCTTGTGCTGGTGGGAAGCAAGCAGCTTGGCACACATGGATGCGTTTGCTGGCACATCTTAGAGACTGCAGCTCTGACTTGGTCAATCATGCCACCATCATGACAAACAGCTGCGCATGTACAGCAGTAGTGCATGTGCCACACAATCAGGACACAGGTCTCTCTTAAAACTTGCCTTGGACCATAATATCTTGCATGCCCAACCTTCAAACACCATCATTCTTTAGCAGTTCAGACGAGCCAACCCCAATGCAGATGTGCAAAGAAAATAACACCCATGGCACAGCGTCATGAGTGACTGTGTGCGCTGCAGCTTGGACTTGGGCAGCAGAACAAACTTGAGCAGTGCCTGCACTGTGAAAGCAGAACAAAGCACAGCCACAGTCATGCCTTCGTTTATCAGACAAAGGCTGCAGGTCACCCAGGGTCAAGACAAATCAAGTCAATGGCTCAGGGCACATCATAACATCATTCTTCTGTCCACGGCTCAAGCACCTTTCTGGCATAAACACATGAGGCTGCAATTCCTCACAGCAATCATGGACCCTGACAAGACTGTTGGTAATCATGCCGGAAGAAGTACGTCGCAGTCTGCTGACTAGCGTTCTTCAGGATTGTGAGCTGGGTGCACTGCAGCAAGTCAGCTTGCAGGCCTCCAGTGGCAGAATCACTCAGTCCTATATGCTGGAAGGCCTGAAGGCAGGTTTGGACTCTGTGCTCTCTGAACAACCATGTGACTAGCAGATCTGTGAGAGTGCAAATGCTGTAATGATCGTCAGTGAATGCCTGCAAGGTCATAAATAATAAGTTGGTATGCAACTCTTGTGCATGAATGCTGCTTTGTGGTTGTGCTGCTGCGCACTTACACTGCTGCTGCTTCCAGTGCTGTGTACAAGCACATGCACCAGCATATGGCCCTATGATGCATGCTGTCTGTCATTGTCTGTGCAAAACTGCAAGATTAATGTGCATGGTTCCAGAGTTCATTCCAGAACCTTGAGCGTTTGCATTGAGCAAATGTCGGTGCAAATGCTTGCAGCAGATGATCGTGTGCAGTAGTTGTACCATATTGCACACGCCTCACCTGAAAGCTCGAGTCATGTTGCTGGTATGCCATGCAATGCGCAAATCAGGGACTGATCGAGATGCCCGGTAACGGTTCGCCAGGTTTTGAAACAAAATAACCGAGCCAGACCGAATCCCAGTACAGGGCAGCTGCATATCGCAGTTGACCCCGAACCACAAGCATAATGTGGGCGGCTGCTAAGGTCGCTCTGGTTTTGCCTACAAACCAGATGAGTGAATTCGCGTGTGCGTCGTCCAGGTTTAACAGCGATAGAAGTTAGTGATCACTCGGGTCAAGACGCAATCAGAAACATGCGGCTCTTCAGATATCTTGCGCGTCAAGCAACGCAACGGATAGAGATCAAAAATTAGACGTTCAGGCTTCTGTGCAAGCAAATACAAGGGAAACAAGCTGATCTACTGCTGTCGCAGGAGTTTTGTTGCGGAACGTAATCATCAAGCATTTGTGCACAAAATGGTGCAGACATTTGCTGCAAAAGCGTGGCCACATGGTCCAACAGACCAGTCACTTGCGCCGAGCAAGCACGACAAGCAAATCGGTTGTTGTTATTCAATGCTTGGATTGAGAGCCGCCGCGCACATCTTCAAGAACGCCAAGTCGTCACCTGCTTGCCAACAACTTGCCAGTACCACAGGCTTGCCCTATTTGCAGGTGATGGCCAACCCCAAACTGCCCAAAAACCGCAGTATCTGTCTTTCACTGATGCAAAATTTGACAAACAGAGCGTCTTGATGATCTGCATTTGGATACCCCCCTTAAAGCATACGTTCCCTAGTCGTGTTGCTTTTGCATGCTGCATGCTTTGCAAAATTGCATCCGAATGGCGTTTGGTCCGTACTGCAGATGGCTTCCCAACACACTCAAGGCGCAAAGCTTCGAACACCTAAAGGGTTCAACAAACTTCTTGCAGTCAACATCGGTTATGGTGTGGACCAGCACGGTCAGGATGCCACTGTAAGTGATAGGGCAAATTGTCACGGCTGCAGAACAATTTTCAGGGGCGTGCAGCGTGCAGATCAACACAATTTGACTCATGATACATGCAGGAAGCCGCAGTGAGGGCAGTGCAGAATGCAATGGGAAGCACAGCTTTACCAGGCGTGCTCTCTATGGTCCCAGGTGTGTGTGAATCAAGTTGCTGTGATTAGTCAAGCTCGCTAAGCCATGCTTATTTGAGCGCCACAATGAATTGTGCAGGAGGGCATGACAAGGTCAAGATCAAGTGCAAAATTGGTGTCCCAGACTCAGTAAGATTTTGGGCATTGTTGGCATTGCATTTGTGTTTTTTCAGCTGTTCTTCAAGCTGTCAGAACAGCAGCCAGCACTGACTGACCATACTTTCTTTGCAGAAAACCGTGGATGTTGAGGCTGTCAAGAAGGTGGGCAGATTTGCATTTGATGGCTTTCTTGCAATATCAGTGGTTTGCCCACCTCTGTCACAGCGATGACTGCCTTCTGCAGGCTTTCTACTATGGTCATGTAGATGTCAAGTGTGTGCCAGGAGGTCTTCGTACACACAGTGGCATCATCTACCCAAAGTCAGGTGCGCAACAGATGCCTGTACAGCTCAGTGTGATCACAGTAAGATGTCCTTCACTAGGATCCCATTTGTCAGGACAAGCAAAGCCCCTGTTGCAGATTGATGTTTTATTGATGCCAAGTGGCAGCATGCATGTAATGCAGTGCAGTAGTTGTGCTTCATGTACACATGCACAATATGCTTAATGTTTTGCTTTTGATGAAGTTTCCATTACGTGCATCCCCTGTAGGCCTGGGATGAAACAACACTATTGTAATTTGAGACTGCTGGCTTGCAGGTGACCCAGAGAGCAAGGAGGAGGTGGAGGCTGACACCAGCGGGGATGAGACAGACCCTGTAGACCCTGGACACAAGGCCAGAGATGAAATGTTTTGTGCAGTTGCGTCTATTCGTGTGGGGTATTGAACACCTGAATTTACCACACATGATATGTGGCTGGCATTTGGATGATGCATCGACCAGAAGCTGGCCCAGCATGTAACTTGAACTCAAGTTTGCGCTGGGATTTTCATGTGCCTCGATTGGTAGTAAGTGGCAGGCAGCACATTCACTCAAACACATGTCTTGTTCAAGGGTCAGCCATCACAGTCCTGTTCATCCCCAAAAGCTAATTAGCTGCCTGTATGAGGCCTGTTCTGGCAGCTGACATGCCAATACTAAGGTCCAAGTAGGACTGCAAAACTTCATGTCATAATGCGCATGCTATGCCATGGAATACAAACTGTTTCCATCAAATGATCAGTCATAACCACCCCAGAATACAAAACAGATCAACCTCTTCATACCTGTTCAACCCTAGTATTTGACAACACAGCGGACTTTTAGATATCCTGTTGTAACAGTGAAAATTTGAACTGAAAATTCTGTTGAGTTCGGCACGTATGCAACAGACATGAATAAGCCTTTGATTGGACGTGACAAGATGTTGGAGAAAATCACTTTGACTGCTCATTACAAGTGACATTCATTTGTTCAGTCGTATCATCTGCATGTTGGCTCAGATCTGCTAGTGTTGTGACATCGACTTTGATCAGTGCAATCAAAGTCAGGAGAGTTAGGCGCTCCTGACACACCCTCCAGCTATGTTCGTGCCACGCAGTATCAGGTCTCTTTCAGCCAACATGAACAATAAACACTAGAAGGCTTGTCCCAGAGCATGCATGTCATGTAACTGATACTCCATTCAGGAGCACAACAGGCACAAGAGGCCCAACATGACCAAGAACAAGGTAGTCTGCATCATGAAGTCTGCGTAACAAACTGTGTACTTGGTCACATTCAAGAATGAAGACAACACGTTCGTACACATTTGTAAGAATCATAGGTGAGGACAGGATAAGTCTAGAGGCAGAGTACCAAACAAGCTGAAAGCTTTGGTCTGAGCTTTGCAAATAATAGCTGAGTTCATCTGGGCAAAGCTGGCGATTGTTTTAATTCAAATTCGCCAGGCTTTCTTTGCTGCAGTTCAGCAGGCCTTCCCGAATCAGATTGCGGATGATGGCTTGTTGTATTATCACCTTTGTTGCTACTGCTCCGCTGCTGGGTGGTGGTGTTTCTGCTATTTGTAGAGCCAGTTCCGGCTTTGTCTTGCTGCATTGCGTCCTGGACCGCCTCATCTGCCTTGGCAACATCAGGCTTAGCTTTGACTTCTGCTACCTTCTGAGAAGAGCCTGACCACCTGCGGCATAGTTGTGAATAGGCTGTCAACTCACGCTGACATAATTTGACCTAAAACTTGTTGAGCAATTGTCGATATCATGACATATGATTAAATGCCCGATGTGTATGCGCAACAATGGCTGGAAGGTTTTGGTGTGCACTGCAACCCCCTCTTAGCTAGCACAATGTCATCTTATCACTATAAAGATGCTGCTCACCATTTTTGCCAAAACCTCAAGGTCACCCACTCTGGCTTGAACCATTTAAGCCAGCCATATCGGTGGAGGACTCCAACCAAGAACGGCAACAGCAGATGTAGAGGGACGCATACCGGTCCTATGCATATCTGAAAACGAAATGAACAGGTGTTATGTGGGCTTTAGACCACAGCCTCAGTCTGCTTTCTTTAGGCTATGATCTAGCAAACCTGTGCTTACCGTAACCATTAAGCTGATAAACTAGTGAAGCTGATTATGATGCAACCGACAAGCAGATAAACTGTCACCGTAGCGAGTTCGACAGTGAATAAGCCTCAGCGCCTCAGCGATGACGACCAAACAGGCCTTACATTACTGAAATTTCATACAAAAATTGACTGGCAACCTGCGACTCGCAAGCCACTCAAACGGTTTGAGTCAAACCTGTTGATCATCACCAAAGGACCGTTATCGCTCGCGCTCTCACCAACAGATGTGGTGCTTCGATGGTTTCCCGATGATCTTGAAGTGCAAGGGCTGAGCGTCGTCCAAAAGTATGCAGCGCATGCATGGCATATGCTATGACCTGCTTGCATATCACATAAGGACCTGCATGTCCTTTCACAAATGAAACGCATCTGAATCTTTTCGGAACAGCGTCCAGGGCTCTGCAACCCCTGGGTCATCCTACTCTCTGCTTGTGCATGTGTTGAGTGGTCTGAATCACAGCTATATACTGACGCTGCCTACATGCTGAACGCACCATCAGCAAAGTCCTTACAATGCATATGCTTGTTCCCAGTAGTTGCTGCACTTGCTGGGGCTCTCAGCAGAGACAGAGATCTTGAGCAGCTTAATCAGTTTCCCTTTTTCTTGGGTGATGACCACGCACCAGAGCTTTCAGATGCTGGTCAGTCATGCACCATGCTGCTGGTGTCATCATGCAGACGGTCACTGTGATGATGTCTGGATCTTGTGATCTGCTTGCAGAGGGCGTCAGGAGCTGCAGCAATGCCCTGCAAGGATTCTACAACAGCTCAAAGCAGTTATCCGATCTTGATGCTGGCAACTGGCAGGAGAGCAAGACAGACACAATTTTGTGCAAAGCAGGCCTGTGGTGAGCTCATACATGAGGCAGCTGTATTTTTGTCCCTGCAGTTTGTGCCACCGCCATGTGCTTCCCTTTTCATGTATGCTCAATTTCAGCGGCATGCTTCAAAGTCCAAGTAGTGCATCTAGCTGTTAGTCAGGCGGGCATGCTGCTGATTGCATTGTTTGATCAATACAGCAGCTTGCATGTACTTGACAGGCATGTCTGCAAAAGCTGACAACCATGTTCAGCCCACAAGCTGAGAAGCATCTGCTCAAAGGCGCAAATTGCATTGGCTTGCAGGGGCTGCCACCGTCCTGTCAGTAACACATCCAACATGAAATGCACCACAGCAGCAGCAGCAGGGAAAGACCAAGTGCGTGTTGCCTTCATCATCATGGCTTCTGACAACAGCTGGAAAGGGGCGCCCGACATCTCACTGCTGCAAGAGCTGCTGAGGGCTCTGGATCATCCAGCATTTTATGTTGTCGTCCATATAGACCAGAATAGTAGCCGGCACTTCAAGGACGCAGTTGCTGCACTTGCAGCTGAGCACACCAGGACATCTTTAGCTAGATATCCAATTGGATGCACATGGGCAGGTTGGCAATGCATTCTTACTGTTTCAGTCAGTCACATTGCTTGCACAAATCAGCATTGATAAGGGTTGCTGCGGCATGCAAAAGGCTTATGGCACAGCCACGTCCCCAGGTTAGCATTTCTGACTGTGCTGAGCAAGCTTTGCTAGCATCATGCCTGGGCTGACACCGCTCATGAGTCACCTAGCATGATCAATGCTGATTGCATTCAGACCGTTCAAGCACATTTTCATCCTGCCCTTTTCAATACTGATTTCACCATTACATTGGTTGCGACTAAGTCCCTGTATTTTGGCTGCTAGGTGCATCAATCACAGCAGGTCAACTCAGTGCCATGGCTGACATTTATTATGGCGATATTCACAACGGCGATGACGGCAGATGCATAGATCTGATCATCAACCTCAGCAATTCAGACTTTCCTGTTAAGACAGCTCAGGCCATAGAGAAGGACCTGGCAGACAGCATCCATCATGTCCACTTTGACTTCTTTGGCAGGGAAGGTTCAAGTGACACATTCAACCATGGGCCTGACCCTACACAAAACCCAAAGGACCACCATATGTTTTACCTGCCCGAGTGTTGGTCACGTCCAGTCAGCGTCAGACGCAAAGCTGTGCACCCTCACCACCGCACTCGTCGTCACCCTGATTTAGAATCCTGGCAAATTGTTGAGAGCAGTCAGTTCTGGGTTTTGAGCAGAGAAGCGCTGCATTACCTGATGACGGACAAGCATGTACAGTATCTTTGGCATTACCTGCAGCACACACCGGTGACAGATGAAAGCTTTGTTTCCACAGCCATTTACAACAATGCTGATCTGAATGCTACAGTGCGTGAAGGGGCGTTCAAGTACATAGGCAAGAGAGACTTGGGGAGACTGATACACGAAGCTGACCAGGAAGCACTGCTGTCATGTAAGTTTCTGCTTGCTAGAAAATTTATGTCAGGACCAGAAGCCTTGCGACTCACAAAAGCATCAAAGACAATGTGTACATAGCAAGCAAAACCTAATTTGAAAATACAGTGCCTGGTTTTCAGACAGGTGTCTATAGAATTTGCGCCCACTCCCTCCCAACTCCCTTGTTTGTATCTGATCTGATGTCCAGCCGGCTAATTGCATGCTTTCTGTTTTCTGCCATGGTCGTTGTCATGCAAACGATGGTTCTAGTCCTCCTGAGTCATGGACTGTTCTGACTGACACCTCAGGCTGTAGCATTGTCAATCAGGCTCAGTTGCATGCTATCAGCTGAGAAGGTTGTCCAGACTCTGCCTAGCTCCAAATAAGTGGGTTGGGTAGACACATGCTGCAAATATTGCCAACAGTACTCTCCCCCAATGAGCTTTGCTGAAGGTCTATGCATACGCTTGTGCCTGGCTGGTCTTCAATGGCAGCATTGCATAGACTCCCAGAGTACTGCTGCCATTTGGCTGCATCCGATGATCTGAGCTCAGTGACTGGACACTGTTCTGCTGAACTCCAGCCAGTTTGATATGCTCTGCATCCTAGCCACTGCCTTGCCTAGCCTGTATCTGTATGCTCTGTTGGTGTGCTGGGGCTTTTTTACACCCAAAATAGGGTCACATAAGACCTGCATTGGATGTTGTCATTTGTGTTGCGGTCCACATGTCTGGTCAACAGACTCTGTTGCATAACGCATGCTAGCTTGCTCAAGGCTGTAGCATGCATGCAACAAGGCGCGGTAAGCTTGACTTCACTTTTCTTCCCAAATTGCAAGACACCAACAGCCTCGTTGCCCTTGTTCTGTTGCAGTAAGCCAGCCAACCTTGCAAGACCTTAAAAGCACCTTGGCAAGCTCCTCAGCAAAGTCCAATGGATCAGGGCCCGTTCTGGTTGTTCAAGTCTTTAAACTTTCATGGCAGCAAATTACACCCTCAAGCTTGCACGTAGTACCCTTGAACAGGTTTGGATAATCAGTATTGTCCACCAGCTGGTTGACCGTCCTCCATCCAGCATGCAGTTGCTCTTACAATCCCACAGGTAGTCAGGCACGATCTGATCACCAACAGCAGACCAGCAACAGTATGTTACCGACAGACTGCCTTACATTAATTCATTAGATTGTAAAGGTCGCTGGGGCCAACCATGACCATTTGACCAGTAGACTGAAATGTCAAACAAAGATACCCAAATGTTCTAAAGCACTTAAGGAAACACTAATGTTCACAGTTGACGCACTCAAAACTAAACTGAAGGGTACGTCCAGGTTGTGCTGCCACCAGGGTGTTCCTGTTCTCAAAACACTCCCTCAAAAACCTAGCTATGACTTTGGGATCATGTAGAATTAAAAAAAGGACAGTGTAGGGGCTGGGCCCCAAAATATGTTTGTGAATCTGCTCCTGATGGCACAATATGCAGGGCAATCAAACACAAAATGATGTTCATCCTCTGCTAAACCAGAAGCGCAGAAAACACAGTG
>JAABUP010009342.1_pt1 | contig 12081 bp, 12 predicted proteins | sample 5559201 | NCBI WGS metagenome assembly JAABUP01 (sample SAMN10711887, study PRJNA513373) | rock metagenome | isolation source: Antarctica rocks | place: Antarctica | reverse complement strand
TATGTTTACAACTCATAGCCTTCAACAAAGCCGTTGCGGTTGATGACAGGTCGGACGGTTGCAATGGGTCGAATACGCAGGAAGTGGGCAGCGGAGGAGGACAATCTTCTGAAAGCTGCAGTATCTAAAGGTCCGCCATAGATCCAGCTATGTCCAGTGAACCCACTACCTCAATGGATACTAACAAAATATACCAGCCCAAGACAATGGTCGGCCGTTACTCTGGCATGAGATAGCCGCTAACATTCCTGGCCGTACAAACAAGGACTGTCGAAAAAGATGGTATGGGAAAACAGCAGCAAAAGTCAATAAAGGAGCTTGGACACAATCTGAAGACGAACGGCTCTACGATGCTGTCAACGCTCACGGTACTAAATGGTCCATAGTTGCCTCGGACGTAGGGACTAGAACCGGGGATCAAGCATCGAAACGCTGGTGTCAAAGTTTGAACCCAGAGATTGACCATAGCGCCTGGACGCCTAAGGAGGTACGTAGCTACTGGTGTACTTATATTTGCCTTTTCCGACCTAACTTAGGTAATCTAGGATGAGCTCCTCCTTGATGGCGTTACTAGATACGGTCGTAATTGGCAACAAATCACATCAATCCATTTCCCTCGTCGAACGAGCCTTGGTGCAAAAAATCGGTATCATCTTTTGTGCCGAAAATCGAACGGCGCACGCATGTATTCGAAACTGAAGTCCACGAAGGTCTCTGGCACAGAGCCTACAGATACGAATAAGCTCGATGACTTGCTCGAGTCGGACAAATCAGATATCTCTGACAGCGGAAGTGAGATGGACGAGGAAAGCTCCGAAGGCGAGGGGGTAGTGTTTCGCCTTCCACAGACTGGGGCCGAGAATAAGCAAGCTTCCAGCCTCGAGACCCAGGGCAATACCATTGTCCATTTGGGTTCAGGTACCCCGGAAGCAGACTTTATGGACGATCTCTATGGCGACATTCCTCACAACTCTTTTGGCAACGGCGCAGATGTCAATGGGGCTGTACAAGACATGCCGACATTGCAGTATTCACCGTTTTCAACCGTTCTCGATAATTCCAACTACACGTCTGGAACATTGAGCCCCGAAAGTACACAACAAACAGTTTCACAAGGAAGCGCTGTCGCTTCGCCCTCCTCGTTGGAACGCAATGCTTACAATGGGAGCACCATACAAAGTATTGACGATTTCATCCTGAATTTCTCGCCCAGCACAAAGTCTGATTTTCCTTTTGATGACTGGAACAGATGGGACACTGGTATGCTTTTAGACCCTGAATTAGAATCAATGCTCGGTGCCGATCTGCCACACACAGGCTACGCCTCAACTGGGACCTCTCCCGCTTCGTTTTCGTCCAACGCAACCTCAACGACTTTGTCAGCTCGAACTCCTCTTCCTTCGAGCGCAGCTCTCACGAGCTCCGCCCATGGAAAGAGACCCGACAGTACACGACGCGTCACCATTGAAGCCGTCTGTTCTGCGGATGAACTTGGGAAGCTTGTTCAGGCAGTGACGGAGCGAGCGTTCTCGGCGGTCGTAAGGACAGACCATAAGATGTCCTTTGATTCAGGTTGATGTGTACGGAGATGATTATTTCGAGTTCATGAATCATGTAGCAACTTTGTAGAACCCAAAATGAGCACTAGATATGGCTTTACATTTAAATCCAATTGAACGTTACGCTCGTTCGTTTCCTGGAATCTCTGGTGGTCGTATCATCAACCGATCGCTCTCATATCAAATCCCAACATGCCGCATGCCAGGCAATACTATCTACGCCCATGAAACCGCTGAACCAGGTGCCGAACCATCATAACAGAATCTCAATCCAACCTTGTAGTGGCTCAGGTCGCCGGGTAGAGTCAACCACTACGTTCTTCCATTGGGCCTAGTCTACGAAACCGCGCTGGCCAATCAAGTCAGGGCCCGAGTCGCTGGACAAACGTTCTCGATAGCAAGCCGGAGATCCACTCGGGTCTTCAAGACCTCTCATCCCATTTTTGTAAAATGCGAACGGTCCCGGCTTTCGACACAGCGCTGTCCCACTGTTCACCCGACATGGCACCTTCGACCTTCTCTACAACCAACTTCAACCCCGCTCGAATCAAGTTACGACCGTCCGACGAGGACCATAACGAAATTCGAACAGTGCCTGAGCTGATAGACTTCAACGCAAAGCACAATGCAGACCAGATTTTCTGTGTACAGGCTACAAAAGAGACACAGGATATGCCCCAAGCGAAACCGGTCGCTATAACGCATATTCAACTGAAACGTGCAATTCTTCGCTGCTCGAAAAGATTGTGTGAGGAAATAGCAGAACTGAAGCAGCCTTACAAGAACGACGAGGGTCGAATTGTCAAATGCCAGCCAGTGGCTTTGTTTGTCGAGAGCGATGTGGGATTGTTGATTCACCTGTTCGCTCTTATGAGCTTAGGCGTTCCTGTCAGTTTTTCTTCTAGGTTGCGCAGGCTATAGTTCATATGGAATATTTGCACCCCCGAGGATCTCTTTTAGCATGGCCCAAATTCAATGCAAATGCGTATCAAACTCGGCCACTGATTGTTTTCGCTAGGTGGCTCTCTTATCAGCACGCCTTAGTCCTACGGCAGTCAATCATCTACTCCAGGAGACCCGTGCTACTGCGGTGATTACCTCGCCACGGCTGTCAAATGTTATCAGTACGGCGAGTGCACAAAGCACAACACCCTCTTTATCGCCTACAGCCCCAGCCGTCTACTTACAGAAACCCTACAAGGACGACTTACGGACAGACTTGGACTACCACGGAGCTGAGGGTGCAATATGTTCCCCTGACCATTTCATAAGTGAGACTGACCGAGATGTCTTGATTCTACACTCCTCTGGGACTACTGGACTGCCTAAACCTATTTATCAGCCCCATAGATACCTACTCGGATACAGTGTTTGCCATCAGCCCTCAAGTCATGAAGAGATTGGCGGATTGAACATGTCTACTCTTCCCCTCTATCATGTCTGTTAGACACCTAGCTATATTGGATAAACTTAAGCTAATCTTCCACGAAAAAGGGCTTTGGCTTGCTCGCTGCATGCCTTTCGCTTGGGGTTGGCAAGCCATTCTGGCTAGCCTCAGCACATGTCGTGCCCACCGGGGCATCGACTGTGGACGCGTTAAAATCAAGCCATGCGCGATCGCTCATGACGGTCCCTCTGATTCTTGAGGAGATATCCTTACTCCCTAAAGACCAGGGAGTCAAGGCATTGTTACCCCTACAATTTGTCGCCTGTGGCGGTGGACCACTCAAAGTGTCCGTGGGAGAGAAGCTGGCTACAGCTGGGGTCAAAGTTCTGTCTCATTTTGGAGCGACAGAAGTCGGACCAATGGCCCCTGTTTTCGCGCCCACCCCTGATTATGATTGGCATTACTTCAGGCTGAGGCAAGACATGGGCTTTGACCTCGAACCCGTTGATTCTGCAGGAGATGAGAATGTACAATATTTCAAGCTGACAGCACATCCATTCGGGTGGGAGAAGTCTTTCGAGTTACAAGATCGGCTGGTAAACAACCCTAAGCATCCTGACACCGATTTCAAAGCCGTCGGGCGGAATGATGACCTGATCGTTCTTGCCACAGGCGAGAAAGTGCTTCCACGCATCCTGGAATCCCTGCTCTCCGAAAGCCCTTTAGTCAAGGCGGCTGTCGCATTCGGGGACGGACAATTTGAGTTGGGGGTGATCGTGGAGCCAGCTTCACCTACAGAAGACCATGAGCAATTTAAGTCATCTATATGGTCTATAGTTGTGGAGGCCTGTAATCAGATGGATGACCATGCCCGAATCTCATCCACAACTAACATCATCGTTGCTCCGCCAGGAATGTTTGTCCCACGCTCTGACAAAGGCTCGGTACTTAGAAAAGAGGCCTCCCAACTATTCGAAGCAGAGATAAGAAAGGTATATCAGGACTTGGATAACCCAGCCGTTGAAAACTCCACATCTGCGTTGGACGCGCAAAATCTGGAACAGAGTTTAATGAAGATGATCCAGGTTAACCTGAATTGGACCGTACCCATACAAGATTGGACCTTCGAGGACGACCTCTTCGAGTTGGGAATGAATTCTCTACAGGCAGTGCGTCTTCGCAGACTCATACTTAGCTCCATCCCCCACAACAGCGCAGCTTTTCTGTCTAAGGAGCGGATAACTACCGATTTCGTATATAAAAACCCTTCAATAGCGAAGCTTGCGCAGGCGTTGAGAGATGATGGGGACTTGAAAGGAGGCCAGAGTGACCTTGGACACACCATCGAAGACTTTGCTAATATGTATTCCCTGGAACAATCTACCTCACCTAAGCTGCAGCATAGCACTGGCCCTGTAGTGCTGTTGACCGGCAGTACAGGTAGCCTAGGAACCCATCTCCTTGCCCAACTAGCCAGTTCTCCAAACGTAGCGCGGGTGGTATGTCTGAACCGCTTGCCACTGGACGCACGATACCACCACCAAGACGCGTATGAGCACCAATTCAAGACAGCGGAAACCAAAGGCGTCACGATTCCTCTCCAAGACCGGTCCAAGATTGAACTCATTACGATCGATCCTGCCGCACCCCACCTAGGCCTTCAAGATGCTGAATACGCACGCCTTTGTAGAAACACCACGCACATCGTGCACTGTGCTTGGCCTATGGATTTCAAACGCCAGCTACCTTCATTCCAAGCCCAATTCCGCTTTCTCCAGAGCTTGCTTATTCTTGCCAAAGGCGCCCACGATCTCCGTCCGCTGCTGAAACCCAGGCTCTTATTTGTATCCTCCATCGCAGTTGTGGGCCAATACGCTCTCGTCAACGGCACGCGCATGGTCCCTGAAGTTCCTATCCACGACCCCAGTTGCACTAACCCTTTCGGCTACGGCCAAGCAAAGCTCATCTGCGAGCGCATCATCGAAAACGCCGCTCGTACTCACCAAGCCTCAATCGAAGTATCTTGTGTGCGTATTGGCCAAATGTCCGGATCTCAAAAAACCGGCTTCTGGAACGCCAACGAACATATCCCAACCCTCATCCATCTCTCCCAGAAGATCTCTTGCCTCCCAGTTATTGACGGAGTAGGTAAAGCAAGCGATGTAGAAGCCGCAAAACCCCTAGCTAACGCACCATATAGACCCTCTCCTGGCTCCCAGTCGATCTGGCCGCCACCTGCCTCTCCGAGATCCTCCTCACACCCCATCCCCTAAGTCTAATCTACCACCTCGAAAACCCAGTCCGCCAGTCCTGGCACGAAATGCTCATCATTTTGGCCTCCCGACTAGACATCTCGCGCGAGTTCTTGCCTATTGATAAATGGCTCGACCGACTTGGTGCTATTGCTGCTGATACCGAACACTCAGGCGCTGATGGCGTTGATCATAAAGCCCACGGACTCGGTAACGGTAACAATACGGGACCCATCACAATCAAAGAAATCAGCTTGTCAACCCCAGCGTCGCCGCACATGCTTGGGGAATTTTTCAGGAAAGATTTCCAGCACATGGCGGGTGGGGATGTGATTATGGATACGGCAGGCGCGCGGAGAGTTTCTGCGACCTTGCGAGATTCGGACACTGTGAAGGCGGAAGTGGTGAAAAGGTATGTGGAGGGGTGGAAGAAGATTGGGCTTCTGGGGTGAGTAACCGGATGGGGTTGATATGAGGTATTTAGAATGTTTTAAGGAGTCTGTGAGGTGAGGGACGGGACATTTGGAGTAAAGCCAGAGGATTGTGGTGTAATGATAGCGCAGCGTTTTAAGACGGGCGGCTTGGAAGCTCTAGATGAGGGATCGAGACGTGTGTATCGCTGGGATTCCCCAAGGGATATGGTGAATATAGATGGTTCGTCTCTTTCTATCTTCATGTCCTACCATGCTGGATAACTTGTTGCACAATTCAGCTTTTCATATCCTTCGCATCCTCGTCCTCGCTCACGGACATGATAGCCCATCTTGCATGGTAGAGAGGTTGGATCAAGGTGGTATCCGTCGGATGGTCTTCCCAGCCACACCCTACGAACTGCTCCCATTCTTTCACCTGTTCTGCAGGCCTCATCCAATCTGCGGTAGTGTTGTCTAGATATCCAATCCTGCATGATGCCTGTAATGTGTTGTGGCTCAGCGAAGAGGTGGGGACATCAACGGCGTATTGGCTTTAAGGCGGTCCTGCGCGTATGTTGACTGTAGGCCATACACCGCTATGCATCGACAACGTATAGCAACGCTTGCGTTCGGATTTTCGAAGGTAAGAGCTACTGAGACCTGTTTCGGACCGTGCGGTGATGTCGAGGTGTTAGAAGCGGTACCGCCCCTTTCTGGGAATCCTCGCTCATGAGCTGCTAGAAATGGAGTTTGCATCAGCTCAGTATCTCCACTTCCAACCAGTCAGGGTAAACCTCGTCGTTCTCTCCGTGCTGTCGAAACCTCGCCGCATCTTCGGAGACAGAGACGTGTTCTGATTACTGCCGTTTTGGTGTGACGATCTGAGCTCAGCTTGCAGATCCTGACGAAGGATCGGTTGCCTAAAGGCTGAGTGGACTAATTGCCTGGCTGTTGGGGGGCTGTGATCGCGTGAGAAATAAGGGATTGTGGGATCAAAAGGGCAGAAGGTTTCAAGGGGGAAAATGAGGTTGGTATGCCGAGGAGACTTCGAGCTGCCTGGCAGCCTGGCAGTTGTTCTGCGGCGGGGCGACGATCTTCCGGCCCGAACGGGACACGCCGAATTGTGTGCAAAAGCCATCTACGCTCAACCATTCCCTTCCTCTCGTTCCTCGTTTCAGGGCATCCCCTACTTCGTACCTACTTACTTACATATCCATATTGGAGACCATCTAATGTTCTGTCAACGTCCTTGTTCCTGACCACGCCACCCTCGAGAAATGTCCATCTCCGGGAATCCTGAAGGTTGCCATCTCGTCTTCCCATGTTTCATCCTCGTAGGATGGCATCCATCTTTGGCAGACTGCGCACTCTGCTTCCTAATCTCTGCAACAATTTTGCCAAGACCCTCTTGTTAAATAGCAGTAGCACAAGAATCCTACAATCGTTCCCAGGATGTACGAAACAAGTCCAGGATTCGTCGTCTTCCCCTCACCACGAAGCATCTTTCGATCACCGATGAGAGTGATGATGTTATGATGTCGAAGGTTAACCGGGATTGCGAAGCATTCCTTGTTGCAAAAATTCAAGTGCATGTCTCTTCGTTGTTCAAGTTACCTGATACAAGACATAAAGGTAGTGTTCACATCTGGAAGTCCGGTGGGACTGTGGCCCTCAGGCAGGAACCCCAAAACCTCATTTTCCGCTATTCAGGCTCTTCAGACCCAAGGCAACCAAATAGGCGGCTCACGTGAAACTGGAATGAATGGCACGGCTGTTCCTTACTCAGTCTCCCGGAAATTAAGTATCTTTCCGGTGTCCTAAGACGTCGGAACCCAAACTTCGACTCATACAACTAAACTCAACAGTGACCAGAGGCTCTTGGATTCCGATAATAGAGCCCCATCATAAAGAATTAAGCAATAGATTGGGTGTATTCACTATTTTGCGCCAAAGTTTAAGTGCTATTGGCTAGGGTGACAATATTGCCTTTGCATATGGAAAGTGAGGTGAACGAAAGCCAGCTTTTCTAACCCCGATATAGTGATGTCCACCTCAGCCCCAAACAAAGATCTTCTATGGCTGAGCTCTGGTGTTGGTGGTTATGGTAGGACCCTAGGCCTCCGTGGTGTTTCATGTTTGTGTGTTCGCCACCATCTATCTTCCCATTGCTCATTGCTTCTTTCTCGGGTCAGCCTAGACTGCGTTGCCTGGCTTTCCGCTCAAATCTTACGGATGGTGTCCAACCGAATGACAGGTGTAATGGAACCCAGGCCTTGTATAGGATTCGTTGACGAGTATATAAGAGAAGTGGATCTACTCCAATGCTTACATTCCTGCTCCAGCACACGTTCTCCTACCGATAACCGTTTATCAACCTTGTCTCACCTCGACGCACTATCATTACAACCTTAGAATCAATTCTTCAAATAAAATCATTCGCATTCTTTCTTTTAAGTACTCAAAACATACCAGCCAAGACCTCCCCACTCCGCAATCATCCTTCCATACCGGCCATGAAGATCTCCTCTGGATCCCTCATCTTTCCTTTCGCGGTTGTTGCCGTTGCCGTACCCCTGAACACCCGTACAAACCTGCAATATACTGGTGATATTACATATTATTCGACTGGTGTTGGCTCCTGCGGAATCACAAACCACGACACCGATGCTATCGTGGCCCTCTCCGTCCCTATGATGAACAACGGAGCAAACCCTAACATCAACCCACTCTGCGGCAAGACAATCTCGGTCTTCAACCCAACCACCGGCACGACCACCCAGGCTACGGTTGTAGACACATGCCAGGCTTGTGCCTACGCAGATGTTGATATGAGTCCAACCTTGTTCACCACGGTAGCTCCAACCGGGGATGGAAGGGTCCAAGGAATCGAATGGGGTTTCAACTAAAGGTGCAGGCACACCTGGGCACAGTGGGTGGCGTGTCAAATGGTCAACGCGATCATGCCACCATTATCTACTTTATTTGAGCATGTTACAGAGCACATAAGACTTTTTGGGTAGACCCATTTGATGGCTGATGGGTTATTTGTGAGATTCTACTGAATAGCGAGAGGGAGCCGGACTCTCTGACCTCGTCAAGCAGCATTACGAGGAACAAACTTTCTGTACCACAATGTAAGGGGAAGATTTCGAGGTCAATCATTTGTTATCTAGATTCCAGTCCATCCTTTGAACTACGTTCTCTCCATACTGTAATTTTCAAGTGAGAGACGAAGTGGGCTGCTCATGGTGTTTGTAAGATCGTACCTCTTGCGCAGGCTAAAGCGGCTAGATACCAATAGTGTACTAAGATGTGTGAAATGAATCTTATACACAGTAGGCAAGACGAGTATACAGTCTCTCAACATCTGTATCGCAAGCTCTGAAATTCAATGGCCATCAGCAACAACGAATACCTAATCTATTTCGGTATCACACCTTGCTGGTTGAGTCTGCTCTACAGAAGTCTTTTACATAGTTACATCATGTGGCCAATAAGCATTATCATGACCGAATACTAACAGGCACCAGGCAAGTCGTCCGTGTAGCCGTATTGCAAACTCGTGATAGCTCGCACCACATTGCCTCCATATGTTATCGAGGATGTTATGTTCACGGTCTGCATCGATGGCATTATCGAATATGTAGACCTCGAGAGCATTCAAGATGGTCTCCTTACTGCTATCTAGCTCTCCGTCTCTTCTGGCCTTCCGATAGGCCAGGCTGCCCGCAATCAATCGCCTCAAGGCCGGAAGGATTCTCAAAAGTTATAGAACCTAGATTGTGTTTCCGTTGTCTAGCTATTCCGGACCTGATGGTCAAGATTTTATATTTGAAGGTAGGTGATGAATGCTCTACCAGTATCAAGATATATTGAGTAAAGACGGAACATTGAAGAGTGTAAGCCAGTCGTGAGATGCGAGTAAGGACTAAAAGACTGTCTCTATGCTTTGAAGGCCTTTCTCTGATAATCCAATGATAACAATACATTCTCTAAACGACCACTCGAAGATACCATATCCGAACTAAGCCACGTCATATACGTACCATCGCTATCTAGTTCGCGGGCCGAAAGCAGCTTGCGCTGTTGTGTACCATGGTAGGCTTTCGACGATCACAAGTAGTTGCGGTCTCTGACGACAAAAAGGTTGAAAGAGTTTATTCGCTAGAAGATACAACGCAACTTTGAGGGCCGGAGATATCCTATAACCTATGTTCGCACCAAGAAGGACCCAACCAAGTCCCAAGTTTGTAGAATGCGCAGAGGAGAAAAACGGAAATCCTCGTCAATCTTGGAGCGCCAATGGTTCACGTTTGGGCAGCAATAATTGTCATCTGCCAATTGTCCAGGCAACAGCAGCTTCCACTCTATGCATGTCTAAAAGCTTGCCGTAATCGATCGTCTGTAGAGATCACGATGCTCTAAGTAAAAGGGGTGCTTTGTTTGGCGTACCAATAATCAAGGTGGGAAGGAGAAACCCTCGGACGGAAATTTAGGCAAAGTCGGATCCTTAGTAAGCAATACATCCCTTCAGAGCCCAGAAACTCAGCCATGGGAACTAATTGACTTCGTTCCGCATCCAAGCATGTAGGAAGAGCACTTGAGCAGGAGATGATGTGAGTGTTGAGATCATGGACTCGGACTTCTCAGGTGAACTAATAAGATACTCTCCCATGTGTCGCAGTCCGATAAGGCGAAGAATCAAGGACCAGCTTTGACTTTGAATGGATCGTCGATCTGAGTACTACTATTTCCGGACGATGATGCATCATGCATAGAAAAACCCTCGAAAAGACTGCTCCATATTGGTGTATAGCGTGACCGGCCGTACCCTGATCAACCAGCGAGCCTTGGTCCTGGCAAGGCCGGACTGAGACTTGCAGGGCATCCTCCACTCGGAACATGGAGACCGAAGCGGCGGTTCCTGGATTAGTTCACAACAGTCGCGCAGCTTGTGGGTCTAGAGCGTGGAGAACCATCCTCCGCCATAACATTAAACATGCTCTTCCCGCTTGAGGTGGGGAGAGTAGCATACGTGTAGGTGAGATCCGTTGGTCGTGGAATTAGACCATATCTACGAAGATGCACCGATACCTAAAGTACTTTGGCAATGCGTTGCATCAAGATGCCTTCCTGCATCTGTCTCTTATTTGATATGCGGTCGAGGTGATTATTGCTTTCAGACCTTCGAAAGGATCACTTTGAACCATTGGAGGGAGGTCGTGTGTTCTGATCAACATGAAGACGTTGACGCTATACTGGACTGTTGCTACGGCAACACTGAGCATTGCGCAGTCTATCAACGATCTGCCTAGCTGTTCAGTGCGTTCTTCATGAGAGACTCCGCTTCCAATTTTGGCATCACCTGCTGACATTGGTTAATAGCTCAGCTGTTTCCAAGCTGCCATTGCAACAACGAGCTGTGGCCCCACGGACACTGCATGCCAGTGTACGACCGGCAAAGCAGCAATCACCAACGCGGTCATACCATGCTTGTCGAAATCAAGCTGTTCTGTTCTGGATATACAGAGTGGGTATTGATCGTTCGAAGCCATTGTGAGCCGTGGCCAATGATGTACTCTATAGATATTGAGAAGGTCAATACGGCCCTCTGCGCAAAAGCCTTGTCATCCACCTCTGCGTCCATTTTGACAGGGGCTTCCCCAGCCGGCCCAACTCCTGCAACAAATGTCTCGCCCTCCCAATCCGCTAACGGAACCATCTCATCCTCTGCTGCGCCATCAGGTACTGATGTGAACGTGGACAACTTTGGTGCGAATGCACCACGAACCCAATGGAGAGCTGGGACAGATGAAAATAGACACGCCAACCGCGGGCCTGCCTTCGAAGCGGTAGCGATTTCAATGTTCGCAGTCTCCTGCATCTTCGTACTATTACGGTACGTGAATCTGCGGGTCAGAGCTCATCAAGAATACTAAGGGAGCATAGAATTTATGCCCGCCTCAGTACTCAGCGGCGGCGACACGTCGTGCTGGGACTGTGGGCTGACGATTATCTTGCTTTGGCTGCCTCTGTAAGTGTTCGCAATCAAATACGAAGCGTTACCAGAGACTGAATGTATCGCTGACGAAAAAGGTCCTTACTGCTGGAGTCTTCGGCTGTCTGGTAGCTGGTGTCAAGAATGGCGTGGGTAAGCATCTATTTGGTCTAGCGCCCATGAAGCTGATAGAAACTATCAAGGCATGCAAAGATCCTTTGACATTGACCCTTCACTAACTGGAACCAGATCACTTATGCCTTTACAATCATCGCCATTCTTTGCCTAATGTAATAAACCTTTACACCTAATGGAAGGCACTTTTATTAACAACTGTCGCAGCATTTTGAAGCTTAGCGTACTCTGTCTGTACCTCCGTTTGACGCCTGATAGCAATCATAAGAGAACTATCTGGATCATCATTACCATCATTGCTGCGCACGGCATTGAAGCCATCTTTGTAAGATGCTCA
>JAABUP010009340.1_pt1 | contig 12083 bp, 9 predicted proteins | sample 5559201 | NCBI WGS metagenome assembly JAABUP01 (sample SAMN10711887, study PRJNA513373) | rock metagenome | isolation source: Antarctica rocks | place: Antarctica | reverse complement strand
TCATACTTGTAAAAGATGAAAGTTATACTATTATAATATACAATAAGTGAAGAACTCTGAGAATTATTTCAATTTATACTACTTACAGATTCTCTTTCTTTCTTCTTTCTTTATAAAGAAGAAGCTCTGTCTTTATGAGTAAAACAGTTTTCAATAAATTAAAAAAGTCTTTAACAATTAAGAGATGAATATCTTTATAGCATAAAGCTTCATTACTATCTGTTGAAGTATGACCTCTATGAAACAACTGTTCAATTCATATATTTTAACTAGAATGCAGAGTCTGCATCAACAGCATGACTTTTGTGTGGGCTGACTAAGCAGCGTCACGTGACACGGCAAGTTTCAGCGCTAGGTCAGAATAGGACTGAAATCCCTGCAAAGCCTCCTTATTTCAACACTTCTTCTCAGTTCTAGATGATCTGAATATTCATTCACTAGTCAGTATAGAGTCCTTCAATCCCACTAGAAAGTGAGCTCAACAGCAAGGTGGTGAGAATGTGAAGAAGGCCGCAACAGTGAGGTAAGAAAGTGAGAATGTAAAAGGCAACAAAGAAGGTCAACAACAACAAGGTTTGAATGCATGTTGAAGAAAGGTCATTAATTAAATATAAGACCTGACTGAATAAGAAAACAGCTAAACTTGACAGCAGACAAGGCCTTAGTAAGCCCATCTGCTGCTTGCTTGATGATAGATACAAATTCAAAGTCAACAAGGTGATGATCAACAGCTTCACAAACAAAGTGATATTGTATGTTGATGTGCTTGATACGAGCATAAAACTCAGGGTTTCTAGCTAGGTTCATAGCTCTGTTGTTGTCAGCTCAAATGATGACGACATTGTTGTCATGAAAATAGCCAATTTCACTAAGAAAACGGCGTAGTCAAATGGCTTTCTTCATAGCTTGCATTTTGACCATGTACTCAGCCTTCATCAAGAATAGAGCAACAAATTGCTGACATTTAGAACATCAGCTAATGAAACCTTCATATAGAAGAAAGAGGTAAGCCTCAGTGAACTTTCTGATGTTGTGACAGCCACCTCAGTCAGCATCAGTATAGTCAATGAGGTCATCATCAATGATGTCATAGGTGACATCAAGATCCATAGTGTCAGTGAGATACTTAAAGATTCGCTTAACAACATTGTAGTGTGATGTGTTAGGGTTTTGAGCAAACTGACTAACAGTAGAGACGATGAAGGTGATGTCAGAACATGTCTGTAACATAATGTACATTAGCGATTCAACTGCTTTTTGATACTGTTGAATGACAGTGATGTCAGCCTGAGTGGTAGACTTCTTCATGAGTACTGCATCAGAATTCATAGAAGTGTTGACAGAAACAGCCTGTGACTGCTGAAAGGTCTGAAGGACCTTGTTGATGTAAGCTGTTTGAGTAAGACAGATTGTGTGTTCAGCACGGTTTTGTTTCACTTTCATGTCTAGATAGTAGAACACGGAATCGAGATCTGACATCTTGAATGTGTCATTAAGACATTGTTTAACGTTTTGAATAGCTGACTTATCCTTTTCAACAAGCAGAAAGTCATCAACATAGACAGTGATGATGACACCGTTTCATACAAACATGCTATGGTCAGAATCAAGTCAACAAAAACCAAGAGACATGAGAAGATCATGTAAAGTCTTATACCACAGATGAGGTGCTTGCTTCAGGCCATAAAGGGCCTTATTCAGCAAAGCAACCTTGTCAGATAGCCCATAGCTGTGAGGTAACTCAACATAAACAACCTGATCAATAGAGCCATAAAGAAACGCGGTAGTGACATTCATTTGATCCACTTCAAGGTCATAATGTGCTGCAAGGGTGAAGAGGGTCTTATACGTCTGCAGCTTGATGACAGATGCAAAGGTTTGATCATAGTCTATGCCAAACTGCTGTTCATAGCCTTTGACAACCCAGTGAGCCTTATAATGGCTAACCTGACCATGAGCGTCACACTTGACCTTGTAAACCCAGCGTCCTTTAAGAACATGCTGATTCAACAACACGTTGACAATGTCCCATGTGTTATTATCCTTCAGTGACTGGATTTCATTCTTCATAGCCATCTTTCATTTGTCACACAGAGGTGACTTCACAGCGTGCTTATATGTGGTTGATTCAACAATGTCATCAATAGAAATTGCGGCATACGCATATGAAACGTGTGCGTCAGACTTGTCAACAACTGAGCAACCATGAAGGTTGTAGCATAATGCAGCTGAGGCTGAAGGGTTCAATGAACCTGATGCAGCTGAGGCTGAAGGGTTCAATGAACCTGATGCAGCTGAGGCTGAAGGGTTCAATGAACCTGATGCAGCTGAGGCTGAAGGGTTCAATGAACTGAGCTCATCTGAATCAGACAACTTGTCTAGAACTCGCGGGTCTGAACCCATGAGTTCAGACTGACAATGTGAAGAGGTAGATGCTTCTTCTGAAACAGAAGAAGATGAAGAATTTGATCACTGTAATAGCAAGGATTGAAGCAGCAGTGTAGCTGATGCAGACACTTCTTCTGAAACAGAAGAAGGTTGTGATGATGAGGATGAGGACGCAGAAGAAAGATTGACAGCATGATTGCTAGTGCTAGTTGTCTTCTTCTTGCTGTGGACCTCTATGTTAGCTATGTTTTCATAAGCGATAATGCCCTCATCAACAAAGCAGTTATGGGACTCTAGAACCCGTTCTGATTCAGAGTCTCAAACACAGAAGATTGAGCTTCCTTTCATGTCTAAATAGTGGCATTTGAGGCTGCAGTTCTCAAACTTGACTTCTTGCTGACGTTGTTCCTTAGAAATGTGTGCTCAAGCAATGATACTGAAGACGCAAAGACTTGAGAGGTCAGAAACATTGCCTGTTCATGCTTCATAGAGTGTCATGTTGAGTACATGAGTAGAAGACCGGTTCTTGATATAAATTGCAGTCTTAATGGCTTTCAGTCAGAGGTGTGAGTTCAGGCCAGAGTCTTTGAGCATAGCCTGTGCAGGTTCGCAAATAGTGCGATTTAGCCGCTCAGAAACGCCGTTTTCTTCAGGTGAATAGGGTGTAGTAGGTTCTCAGATGATGCCGTTGACTGTAAACCAGTTCTTCAAGACAAGATACTTATGCTCAAAGTCAGTGCAAAGACGTTCTAGAGAATAGTCAGAACAGTCAGTCCTCATCAATGTGACAAAGTCCTTGATATGCTTGACCATCTCACCTTTGGTTTTCATGAAAAACATTCAGATAAACCTTGTGAAGTTGTCAGTAAGGGTAACAAACCACCTTGAACCGTCATAGGCAATGGGCGTTATGGGTTCAACAACATTCAAATGAATAAGACCTAATGGTCAAGTCGCTCACTCAATAGAAGCATTGTAAGGGCGATGAGTCTGCTTGACTTTCATGCACAGTTTGCAGACATCATGTTATTGAGAAAGATTCTTAAGATCTATGCCATTGATAATCTTAGACAGACGCTCGATGTTTGTATGGTTTAAATGGCTCAAGTGTCGATGTCATGTATCAAACAATACCTTGAACTCACAATTAGCTGCAAAGGCATGAGACTGAGGTGTATCGTTGAGGTGTAGCTGAAAAATTCCGTTGACCTCAGAAGTGTATCTGATGACATTGTTGTTTTTGTGACATATGGTGCAGTCACACATGTCAAAAAAGATACCATTGACGCGCATGCAGCAGTCAAAAATGAGGTTCACAGAGGAATCAGAGGCATGCATAACGTCTTTGAGGATAACCTCTTGTATGCCATCATCAGAATGTACTAAATGTAGTGAAACCATGCCCTTTTCAATGATCTGAGCAGGTTCATTAACCGTTTTAAGAGACCTAGAAATAGGCTCATAGATAAGAAAGAATTTGCGTGTAAAACACAAGTGATCAGAGGCTTCAGTATCAACAATTCACACACTCATGAGGTGTGATTCTATGACAAACATAAAGCTGAGCGTTGTGGCATTGCCACCAGTCTTATTGAAGATTGATTTGACATTGTTGAAGAACTTGCTCAAGAACTTGTCTGACAATGACAATTTGCCCTTCTTCTTATGAGGGTATTTGACAAAGCACATAGGTTCCTCATGATCAGTCTTTTTACAGTGTGAACACTGAAGTGACAATGACGTCAATTTTGGTTTGTCATGAAAGGCCATCGCAACAGAGCTCTTATTATCCTTCATTCTAGCCTCATCAATCAACTCAACAACTAAGAAATTAAAAGTAGAAGTTGTAACGCAAATGAACTGGCGTTTAGCCGTGACAAAGGCATTGAATGTGGATTCAAGGTTGTTAAAAAGAACAGTGAGTATAACCCAGTCTAAAAAGGTAGAATTCATCTCTTGCAAACATTGTGATGAAGTCTTTAGCTGATCAACATAGTCCTCAATGAACTTAAACAAATCATAGTGATGACTTAAAAGTGTCATAAACGTAAGGTATCTGGTGTTAAAGCCCTGAACCTCGTACAACTCCTTGAGCTTCAACCACATCTGATGTGCAGAAACGTCTTGAATGAACCCCTTAAGGCCATTCTGACATGACAGTGCTATAGTAGCACATGCTCTGTCGTTCTCTTTACTTCAAATGATGTATTCAGGTGAGGACTTCAAGTTCAAAGTGTTAACACCATCAAGTTCAACAACTGGTTTGAAAGATGTGCCTGAAACAACAGCTCATAGATCTTTGTTCATAAGGACGAACTTGATGTTAGTGGCCCATGAGGCATAGTTACTAGCGCCAGCAAGACAAGAAAAGTTGAAAATGCTGTTCAAGAAAGTCATGATTATGTGAGTTGTCAAGAACAAACACCAAAACACAAAGGCTATCAAAAAAGCAAAGAGATGTCAACCAAGAATATCATGACAACAAGTCATTCAAGAATATTGAAACAACAAAGGTGTTGTTTGAGAAAGCACTTAAATAAGCTATTGAAAACAATGAGTCATTCAAGAAAGCACTCAGATGAGCTATTAAAATGATGAAAATGTCAAAATCAAGAATATCAAGTAACAACAAAAGAGGTCATTTGAGAAAGCACTCAGATAGGCTATCAAAACAATGAGTCATTCAAGAAAGCACTCAGGTGGGCTATTGAAACAACAAAAATGTCAAAACCAAGAATATTGAGTAACAACAAAAGGGGTTGTTCAAGAAAGCACTCAGATAGGCTATCAAAACAATGAGTCATTCAAGAAAGCACTCAGGTGGGCTATTGAAACAATGAAAATGTCAAAACCAAGAATATCAAGTAACAACAAAAGGGGTCATTTGAGGAAGCACTCAGGTAGGCTATCAAAATGACAAAAGACACTGTCAAAAGACGGCAACAGTGAGGTCAATGAATGACTGACTAATGTCTTGAGATATGAAGGCAAAATGTCGGGCTCATAACCTGTTGAAGTATGACCTCTATGAAACGACTGTTCAATTCATATATTCTAACTAGAATGCAGAGTCTGCATCAACAGCATGACTTTTGTGTGAGCTGACTAAGCAGTGTCACGTGACACGGCAAGTTTCAGTGCTAGGTCAGAATAGGACTGAAATCCCCGCAAAGCCTTCTTATTTCAACACTATCTTAATAGTTATTATACTTAAGAGCTTCTGAGTGAGATGTAGTGCAGATAATCATTAGTATAATTAGAGTGTGCTGAACTTGCTACTGTTTTATAAGATAAACATTTGTATTTAACACTTAGTGATAATGAAGTATTTAATGAAGATTATTGATGCTCATCATAGACTTAGATTATTTTAATGAGTTCAGATTATATTTATTCTGTAAGATCTTACTGATATACTGCAGTGTGTCAGTGCTGCAATCTGTAAGGTAATAAAGATTAACACTCACATTTTTTATCTTCTGATGTAGAATTAAATTCAAGTTTCTTTACAGATCTGTTATATACATCATCTTTTAAACTTACATAAGTACATAAAAGCTATTTATCTTCTTTATGTTATATTTGTTTAATTATCAGTGCATGTAGTTCTTAATGTTAAATATCTTAATGTTTTAAAGATGACTGTAAGAATCTTAAATGTTATTGTATGCACAGTATTTAATAATATGATTAGGTATTAGCATCTGTCTCAGTATTAAAGATCTATAAAGACTTACTTGTTTTATAAGTTGTGAGATTGATTAATGCTCATTTTAATTAACTTGACCTTTTTAACTGCAGTGAACAGTTATCTCTTAAGCTTCTTAAGTTTAACTGCATAGTAATCTGAACCTCAATCAGGATTCTTTTCTTTCTTATGTTGTTTTCAGCATGACTTCACTACTGTCATCTTTAAGAAGAATAATGATAGAAAAGATGTGTGCAGCTGCTCATTTCTATGAGAGGGAGAGAGTCTTCTTTATTTATGGTTGCAGTCATATCAGGCCCCATTGAATTATCATGAGTTACATGTATCTGTCTTACCACGGCAGTGCCGCCGAGACTAGTACTCTTTTGGGCCGTCAGCGCCAAGCGAAGATGGAAGGCGCTCAGGCATAGATTCAGGCGGCATGGCCCAAGGCGACAATGCCTCATGGAACGGCGTTGAAGGCATCAGACACTCAGAAGGGCCATTACAGCGTCACAAGCACTTACTGCGTAGTTACTCGGTAACCTTGGCATCCGCGCCTCTTCGCCGGGAGATCGACAGCTACAAGTACGTTACTTGTATGTACTCTAAGATACATTACCTTACCACCGCCTACAGCTCACCGGTCTCGCTCTACGAAGTACTTCGTACATAAACAGGCTTCTCGCTATTAATGTACTTTGTGTTACAACGCTCGTGACCCCGTGCATTACATACAATACCTTACCGCTTGGCCGTTCACCGTCACCCAAGCTCTCCTCATGCTCATCCACTCCGCCTATTGAAGGCAAACGCCACATCGTCCGCGGGCAACACAACGACCCACTACAACCATCGCCCTCGACAACAATCTTGGCTCCATTGGGTTTGCGCGTTTGTTCTTGTCCGCCGTGCTAGATTTTCAGCTTCCTTCTCAGCTTCCAATGGCTTCGACGAGTCCTCAAGAAACAGATGTTCCTGCTGATGGGCCGAGTGAAGCAATGGAGATCCCAAATACCCATCTAGAGCCACCTCAACCGATACAAACCACGCCAATATCGTCTACGTCAGTAGAAATGAGCAAACTCGAACATCGTCCTAGATCGTCGAGTCGTGAAGGGTCGAGGGACATCACTTCCATACACAACGGTGAAGAAGTTTCGACAGAGCATCGTAATCCAGCCGAAATCTCATCCGCTCTCAGCCCGTCAATATTACCGCCACCAGAACCCTCAATCTTCTCACCTGGCGAAAATGCCTCACATAATACCCCCCCGGCCGAGGCGCTCCTGACGCGCCAGTTCATGACTCCTGCAATTGGTCCCTCGTCGGACCAACCGACGCCTATACCCAAGGAAGCAGACTCTACCGGTCCCACACTGGTGATTACATTACTTTTGCCGACCGGTGCGAGGCATCCGTACAGGATGGATGAGAAGTACCTAAAGAAGAGAAATGTCAATGTGCCGGACAACAATCCGATCCGCATGAGCGTCTATACACTCAAAGAGCTGATATGGACGGAATGGCGGGAAGGTACGGCTGCATACATCTTCCGTGCTCATGGATTTGCCACCGTAACATGTTGGTGTTTAATCAGAGGGAAAACAAACGTGCTGACACGCTATCTACTACAGAGTGGGAACTTAGACCGTCCAGCCCGAGTTCAATCCGACTCATACACTTCGGCAAATTACTAGACGATAAATACTCTCTGGAAGGTACAGCCACTTGAGATTGTCAAAGGAAGTCACTCTAGAGGTTCGGACGGCTGACAATCTTTGCACGTTCAGAATCCAAGTTCAAAAATGACACACCCAACGTCGTTCACATGACCGTCAAACCACAAGACATTGTCGATGAGGAGGATGCCAAGTTGGCGAAGCAAGGAGGCAGGGACAGAGACGGGAATGAAAGGAGTTCTGGTTGCCGATGTGTCCTGATGTAGGTCAGATCGCGTGAGCAAATCGAATTGCAAGAGATGAAGGCTTTTCAAACGGCACTTTCCACGGGTCCTACAGAGGACTGATAATGCAGTTGTGTTTGTGTTTTCGTTTTCAGTCACGAATTTCATTCCGCCAGGGTTTGGCTCTCAGCCAGAGTCAGGACGAAGGACATCTATCTAGCATCGCACTTGTCAACCCTATTTCAAGCGCCTCGATTCCGCTTTCAGTGGCGTTAAGGGGAAATCTGCAACAGTGTGAGTGCGGATTTAGCGTGGTTTCACTGGTCTGGACGATTTGCTTCTCGTAGTGTCTTGTTCGGTAACTGAGCTTGAGTGTCTTCTGGTCCGTTTGTATAGATAGCATCGCAGAATCGGCATCCCAGTTCGGAGAGTCAAAATGGCACTGATGTATCAACGCACTCAACCCGCAAGCAGTGTTACGCACATGGCATGGAAAAGGGCTGCTGCTGTTCAGTCAAACCATCAGATCACGGATCGTGGATGACAAATTAATCCAAATTGAGTTGTATCTGTAAATTGGCATGCAAACCTTGCTCTCACGCAATCACAATAATTCAAGCTAGGCTACACTGCAAGCCAGCCCGCCAGCCAACCAGCCAGCCAACCAAAAGGTCAGCACCTCTTCAAACTGCCCGACAGGCCAACGGGCACATCCATCCGCAAATCCGCACAACCGCCATACCTGCCGCTTCCACCCGCTACCAATTCATCCTCAACCTCGCCTCCATTTCCGTATGGAAGTCCGGAGTATCTCTCAGATCATCACCTACATCACCAAACCGCGTCAACACTCGACCTCTCCCACCCTTAAACTACCGCTCCTCACCGCTCCTTCCTAAAAGTCTGATAGCACATACCTCTGTACACATCCTCCCACGCTACCTCCGTATCTCTACCGGCCAGAATCTCCGAATGCAAACCCGAACTGCCTCCCAAAGCCTGCGGTCTCCACTCGCCTTCTCTAGCAATCTTCATTTCCATCCCTCGACGGACCGGTTCTGCAATGCCGAATGTGCGGCGGAGAGACTCCATTTTCCGGTTGTCTTGCGTCTGTTGCCATCTTGCTAGACGTGCTTCTAAAGGATGTGAGGACGTGACTTGAGGGTTGGAGGCGTCGGAGGTAGTGGTGGTCGAGGACGAGAGGTTGGAGCGTAGGGTGTCGTGAATGCCAGGGGCGGAAGGGGCTCCTTTAGAGAGAGACGAGGAAGAGCCTTGAAGATTTGTCGTGGATGTGGCGTGTCCCGAAGCTGGTACTATTCGCAGAGCCTTGAGGGAAGGTTAGTGGTATGGAAGCTTGGCGCCGACGGTATCTCTGTGCTGACGTTGAGAAAAGTAGAATGTGAAGACCTCACCATTATGAAGCGTACGTGATGATATCACTGATTATCGCAGCTTTGTCTGTACCGCAAAATCTTACGCTGGTGGTGTATTGATGATTTCAGTGAGGATACTGGGTGCAGGGATGAGCTAGGCCGCAAGCGCTACGCGTCAGTCTCTAAGCGACTGGAACATCACCCGGGCCATTCTGAAGTTTGAACTGATGTTTAAATTGCATTCGAATTACACTGGCGTACATCAAATCGAAAGCAACGCACAGAAGTTTTGGAGGCAACATTGATGCCAACCCTGCTCTATGGCAACTGTTGCAGTTGCGCACTTTCAATGCTGCTCAGCATAAGCCCTAACGAGCTGGGCTACTGTTACCGTACGGTGCTGTTCTGCACCTTTGTAGATATGATTACACAACAACGCTCAAACATGAGCGAATGTGATCAACACAGACTTGGCGATTCGCTTGTATCCAACTTGGAGCTCAAAGGGTCGTAGTAGTGACTTCATCCCCCTCTTGGCTTCAGTGTGGTTCACCGGAAACGTAGTAGATGTCCTCTTGTTCTTGGGTCCGTCGATTGCTGGAACGCATTGTAATGAAAAAGAATGTGTCAAGAGGACATACTTCTGAGAAACCAGTAGGAGCGACTGGGAAAATGGCAAAAGTCCAGAACACATACACAGACTCGGGAGTCTTCGTGTCTTATTAACTTAATGATTTTGCTTCTCTGCTTTCAACCAGTGACATAAGCTCTTTTTTTTGTACGCTACTCGAAGACGGGACGGCCCATGAGAGGGTGTCAAACTCGACCGGTTCGCGCCTGCTTGAGCTAGCTTGTCTGGAATTGATGAATGAGGCTCTAAAGAGAATTAAAATCGCGTTGACAACTTCCGGATAACAGTATCTAGATGCTCGAGGATATCAGTCGAAGTGCAACTCAGATAAAGACAGCCCGAGAATCCGATATCAAACTCCGTTCGCTATGCAAAAGGATATTGTGTCTAAAGCCATGCTCGCTGCGCTACCCAGCCTTTCGATTTCTTCGTGATTGAGAAACCTTTGCTGTAGTATAAGACGTGGCTGGGGGACCACCATTTGCACAGTCTATGGCGTCCTTCGCTTCCTCCGGCTCCTCTTGCTCCATCTTGGCTAACTTTCTTCTCACAGCACTCTCTTTTTCCAGTGCCTCAATCTGCTTCTCGCCGAACTCCCATAACTTCTTCGCGACCTCCTCGCTTTTAACATCTTTCCTCGGATACTCTACCTCCCGACATTCCTTGATCAGCCTTCCACCATCTCCTCTACCAAGCTCCGCCTCCATTGCTGCCCGCAGAAAACTCTGAGCACCTTGCTCCGGGGATTTCAAGATCAGCCACCATAACGGCCACGTAGCCAGATACAGTAGCAAGCCCCACAAGGAGCCGCCACTCAACCATCTCTGCATACCAGGCGTCCTTGCAAAACTGGGATCGACGACCACAACTCTCGCATTATTTGGCTGTTTGTCTGGACGCTGATAGATGTCTAAGTGCTTCTGAAATGCTTGAGCGAATACCGTCAACGCGAGCTTGCTCGAGCCATACGCTTTCTGAGCCGGAAGAGGGTCTCGAGCGTCCCTAAGCTTCAGAGATCCGCGGAGATGACTAGAGCAGGTCCCAAAGATCACCCTTACATCTCTATCCGGCGGCTGTGCTCGAATGGCAGGACTTAAGATCGAAAGCAAATGGAAATTTGCCAAGTAGTTGATTCCCCAGTTGGCTTCCAATCCATCCTGTGTGACGCGACTCGTCCCCCACCGCGGGTTCAGCGTGTTTGCGCACAGCATGATCATATCTAAACGTCTTGGAGGCGCATTGTCTACCCACTTTGTTGCGAAGAGCCGGATGGAATGCAGAGAGGAAAGGTCGACGTGCTCAGCATAGATGAGTTCATTGTTTGTCGAGGAGCGGAGATCATCGACAAAGTCGACAAGGAAAGCATCGGAGGGAGCATGATGGGTAAGTAGAATGATTTGGGCACCTCTCTGGGCGAGGGCATGGGCTACGGCAGCGCCAATGCCGGATGTGCCTCCCTGAATACCCGTTAGTTTCGGGCAGATATTGTCAGGAAAGGTTGCCATACTGTTATCATTACCACTTTCGAATGCATCATGCGCTCAGATCTGTTTCTTGCGCCTCCGAACCAAACTTTAAGGAGGTAGAGTAAGATAAGCCATGGTGCCGTCCTGAGAACTGTATCGATATAGGGTATGGATCGCCATCCTTTGAAAAGACCTTCTGCTAATAGAGGAAGCGGCATTGTACGGATGTACCTTCACGGCATATGATGTAGCATTGATGTTGAAGGAAGCTCCGACTTTGCGCCAGCGTTCCCTAAGCGAGGATCTACGGTAGGGCCGCGGGCTGATGCTTCGCTAAGGAGGTGGCTTTGAATACATGGATCCTAAGTTACAGTTGGGTCGGAAACTCTAGGCCGTTCACGCGAACCTGGATTTTGTGTTATACACTCACAATTATCATTTCTCATAATTATCTGAGTATACAGAATTGTAGAGCAACTCTGTCGCTTTCAAATGAATCAAAAATTATTAGCTTTGAAGCATTATCACAGAAGTTATCAGAGATTTAATGATACTGAACATATTCATGGAGGGGTGCATTGCTGTTGAGTGTCGTGGCTTGTCAATTCTTTCAAAATGTCTGATTCTGACT
>JAABUP010009339.1_pt1 | contig 12083 bp, 13 predicted proteins | sample 5559201 | NCBI WGS metagenome assembly JAABUP01 (sample SAMN10711887, study PRJNA513373) | rock metagenome | isolation source: Antarctica rocks | place: Antarctica | reverse complement strand
GACCGAGGTCCTGGCGAGCTCCTCGGCCCCGAGGCGGCGATCGAACACCGTCCCAATCTGCTATTGCCTACCACCGAAGCCAAGTCGCTAATCGGCGATCGAGACCTGTCCCCTTCGAATGCCATCATGTGCTGGCGCGGCGTGCGACAAACGCGGACCCAACGTGGTCTTTTTATCGTAAAGGGACGGTCAGCGACACCAGCGTGACGGTCAGGCCCGAGCGCCTCAGATTCATTGTCTTGGAGCCCTTGCATCGGGCGGTTGAGTTGAGCTGTGTGGTTGTCAGCTTACTGGTCCGACCCGCCCCGGGGGTCACCATGGGGTGCGTGCCCGGCCGGTGCGGGCGTGCACACCCGGACATGAGCTCGCGGCGGGTCGACTCGTCTTGCTGGTCGGGCGTGGTGCGGTGGTCTGGGTCACAACATCGGTTACCCTCAGCGGGCTGATCACCCCGGGGAGAGGACGCGCCACCATGATCGTGCTCGGCGTTATCTTGTTGGTCGTCGGACTCCTCATCAAGATTTCGATCTTGACGACGATCGGGGTCATCCTGCTGGTCATTGGACTGATCGTGGTCCTGCTCGGGGCGGTCGGGCGGCCGCTGGCCGGGCGACGCCACTTCTTCTAGCCCAGTCCTGACCGCCCGGCCGTCCCTACGGACGCGTCCGTGACCCACCCTGACCTGGGAGTTTCCGGTGCTTCACCCGTTGCTGACCGTCGCCGCTGCAACCCACGTCGAGGCGGCCGGGTTCATCCTCAAGGGGATCAAGGGGATCTTCGTCGTGGTCGGCAGCGTGATCGCGGCCGTGTTGTGCGCGGTGATCGCGGGGGTGAAAGGGCGCTCCGCGGCGCTGTTCGGCATCCTCGGGCTGTTCTTCAGCATCATCACGTTGATCGTGGTTATCGTGATCCCCCGCAAACCCAAGGGTGCTGGTGTTGGGGGCTGAAGCGGCGTGGCCGCGCCTCCGCCGAGCACCGGGCCACGCCGTGGCCAGCCCGGCAGCGCGGGAGCTGGGGCCCGCGGGTGAGCTTGATGCGGTGGCGGACGGTGGCGAAGATGTCCAGGCATTCGCCGCTGGCGCGGTGCGCGTGTCGAGACTTCTCGAGCTGGCGTGGAGCGCGGGGCTTCGCCGACGGTCACGGCCGCCAGCTGCCCCGCCTGACCGGCGGTCCGTTCAGCTACCAGACCTACGCCGCGGACACCCTGAAGAAGTCGATCCCGATGGCCGCCAAGCCGATGAAGCAGGCGGTGATCGCGCCGTCGATGCTCTACCCGCTCGAGGGCCAGCTCGACGGCTACTCCGGCACAACCTCAAGCCTGGCTGGCGCGCCGGGCCGTTGGCTGAAGCGTGTTGACCTGGGCGTCGGGTGGGGCCACCCGATGACCATCGCGGCCAGCGGGGTCCTGAGGTGCGGGTCCGGTGTCGTGCCGGCCTCCGTCCCCGGTCGGGAACGACCGGCGGCCAAACGCGACCGAGAACGACACCGGTTGGACCGCCGACGCTCGGGATGCTCCCGGTACCACCGGACGCTACGCCGCCCCCACCCCACAAGACGGCCACCGTCCGCGGTGCACCGCGGACGCCGGTGGTGGGCGGACCGAGGTCAGCCCGTGGGTCGGTGGGGAGGCGGTGGTCGACGGTTCCTCGAAGGCGCCCGCGTTCGGTCCTACGCTGCGGTGATGACGTGCCGCATCGAAGTCTTCGTCCGCAGCGGGCACACCATTGACCTGGCGCTGCAGGACGGCGAAGACCGCAGCTTCACCGATGCCCTTCACCGGGCCTGGGCCTCGCCCGAACCCGTCGGGTTCACCCACCTCGCGCTGGGCGAGAACGCCGTCATTCTGGCCAGCGAGGTCGTCGGCTACCGCCTGCACGGCGCGGCACCGAAGGACCCGCCGCAGGGGTAACGAGGCTCGATCTTGACCGGAGTGGCGCCGCCGCACGCCAGTTCGGCCACGGTGTCGGGAGCCGGTCACAGCGCAGAGCTCCAGGACCTGATTGGCGTGGTCGGGTCCCTCGACCGCCACGAGCAGCGGTAACCCCTATCGCCGAAGCCCGCGGGGTGCCCGATGGCGGTTCAGAACCACACCCCGCACCTCCCACAACACCGCGGCCCGGCATGCTGGTCGTCGTCGAAGAACCAGGGCCGGGCCGCGGCGTCCCCGCACAGCAGCGGGGGCCCGTTGAGGGGCGACGCAGTGGTCACGGCCGCACCTGGTGATCGTCTTGTGGGGTGAGGTCGGCGTAACATCCTGGGCTACCGGGAGCATCTCGAGCGTCGGCACCCTGGTCGACGGTGGAGCCCGGCGCATGTCCCCCGCCGGTCGTCCTCGACCGGGAACAGCAGGGTCGACCCGGACGCGGGCCCCAGGATGGCCATCACGGCGACCCGGCCGCGGTGGCGGTGGCCCACGGCGACGCCCCCTGCTGGCGGGGGAGGGGAGCGGCGCTGGTGGCCGCGCCCACGAAAGCTGCGCATCTCCCTACCGCCCCTGCCGGTGCTGTCCAGGGCACGGATTCAATGACCTCTCGACAACCCGCGGGAGCAGCCGCGAAGACCCCGGAAAGTCCTCGCCGCCCCGTGGGTATGTCCGTGGGGCTGTGGGAGCTCGCGAAGCGCGACGTCCGGGAACGGACCTGGCACACCGTCGAGCACACCTGTCACCAGCTGGGCGGCGGGTCCCAGCCCACGAGTAGCTGACGGACCATGCGTCCTGGAGCTCGTTCGGGGCGGGCCGGAATCGGGCCACGCCGACGGCCGTGAGGACGGTGAAAACAATGGCCACGCCACCCCGTGGGCAACGTCAGGGCTTCGCCCTGCCGGTCGTTGGCCGGTCAACAACTAATTATTCGCCGGTGCGATCGTCTTATGGGGCGGGGGCGGTGTAGCGTCCGGTGTTACCGAGAGCATTTCGGGGCCGGCGGTCAAGCCGGTGTCGTTCTCGGCGAATGTCCTCGCCGGCCGTTGTCGACCGGGGACGGGAGAACCGGCCATGGTGCTGGTCCCGCACACTACGATTCCTCAGGCCATCATGGTCATCGAGCTGCCCCCGCTGATCCCGGGGGTGCCCACCATGAGGAACGTCGGCGGGACCCGGCACACACGTTCGCAGCCGCGGTCGCAAACGCCCTCCACCGAACTGTCGGCGCTGCGCACTGCGCCGGCGTCCGGTCGACCGGGCCGCACCCCGGCGGTGCCCTACCTGCTCGGCTGGGCCCGGGCACCGACCCCACGGCCGGATCGGGCCAGCCGCGTGTACGAACATGCTTAGCGGCCTGACCTCGGGGGGATCCAACCGGCACCCGGCCACCAGGCCGGGTGCCGGCACCGGGAGCACCCCAGGACAAATCACCACCTCTTCTCGCCGACCCCGCACCGGCGGGCGGCGATCAGCTACTTCCCCCCGAAGAAGGCCTGAACCGCCGGGGAGAGCGGCGACGGCAGTGGGCATGAGGGCGGGCGGGGCTTGCGGTGGCGCCCTGGTGGCGCTCTGCGGGGCCGTTTCAGGCCGGATGGGGTGTCCTCCCGGTCGGGAGACGCCGTCCGGGCGTGCCGGATCGACCGGGCGGTGCGTCAGGCAGCGGTGTGGTCGAACAGCGGATCCGGCGGCGGCCGCCCGGTCGCGGCGGTGTCCGGAGCCGGACATGGCGCCGGTCGGGCTGGTCGAACTGGGTCGAGCCGGGGGCTGGATGCGGGCCGCGGCCCGCTGGCCTGGACCAGGGCGGCGATCTTGACGTTGTTGTGGGCCAGAACCCCGAGCCCGCACCAGGTCTGCGCGCCGGGCATGGTGTCGAACAGGGTGCGGTCGAGGCCGTAGCGGCGCTTGAGGTAGGAGATCCGTCCCGGTCGTCGATCACCTACGGGCGCCGCGAGCACAGCCCAGTGATCGCCGTGGGCGGCCGGCGTCGAGGTGTCCTTATCGGTCAGTTCGGCGGCGATGTCGACAGTGTGGGTGCCGTAGAAGCGCACGTTCTCGTGGGGTGCTGTTGCGGGTGGTCTCGGTCGTGGTCGCCATTGCACCGGGTCGTCGGCGGCGCGGGTCATCCCCCGTACATGGTGGGCACGCCACCGCCGCGCTGGTCGTGGGCAAGCTGCGTGCTCGTCCAAGCGTGCTGCACGCCGCCGCCCGGGACGCCGAGCAGGCCACCCGCCGTGCCTAGACCGCACACGCCTGGGACCGCACGGAGTTAGCGAAGCGCGCGCATCTGCGCGGACTGGACGCCCCCGAGTGTGAGGCCGGTAGCCGTAGCAGCACCCCGTCCGCACGCTCGCCGACTCCCAGCATCGGCCCTCACCCGAGTCCCCGCGGTGGCGCTCGGGGGCAGCGTGCTGAACACCAGCTCGGCGCGGACCCCTTTGGCGATCAGGCGGCGCACCACGTCGTGGGCGCCGTCGCCGACGACCTCGACGGTGGGGTTCTCGCGCTGCAGCAGCCGGGCCATCCGGGGGTTGGCCTCGACCGCGATGTGACGGCCACGCCCGGCCAGGCGGTGCTGGACGGCGCGGGTGGTGGAGCCGGTGCCCGCCCCGAGCTCCACCACGACCGGGTCGCCGTTCTCGGGCAGGGGAGCCACCGCGATCCGCGCCAGCGCCGCGCCGGTCGGCACCGGCGAGGCGGTGACCAGCGGGGACCGGAGGAACTCACGGGCGAACGAGACGTAGCCGGGCACCTGTAGAACCTCCTGGGCTGCAGCCGGGCGCTTAGTGGGTGGTGTCGGCCGCTCCGGGTTGGGAGGGGCCGCTGGTGAGCTGGGCGAGGAAGTGGTGACACTGCTGGGCGCGTTCGGAGTCCTGGCTCATGACCTGGCGGAAGAACTCGGCGATCTCGCTCTGGCCGGCGTTGTCGGCGTCGCGGACGTACTGGCCGTAGTCGTGCCCGGCCTTCAGCGCGTGGTATTGCACGGAGACGAGGTCGAAGGTGACGTCGTCGAAGCCGGTTTCACCGGTGGCCATGATGGACCTTTCCTGTCAGAGGCGGCCCGCCCGCGGATGCGCACGGGCCGGTGGGGACGCGGCGACCGCGGAAGCTGGCCGTCCCGCCGTGCTGGGCTCCCGCCGGCTGACTGGGTCGAACCGGCTGGGCGCCAGATCGGGGTCCGGCCTGCGACGGGCCCCGATGTCGTGGGGGCTACCCGGCCAGACGCCGGGGGGTACCCGGCCGGACGCCGGGGGGAACGCCGTCGCTGTCGCGCTCGCCCCGGTGGTCATCGGGTGAGGGTGCGGCGGGCGGCGTGCAGGGCGAGGTAGGCGTCGGGAAGCTCCTCGGCCCGCAGGTGCTCACACGCGGCCCTCACCGCCCCCACCACGTCTGCGTCACGGTCGGGAGCCCATGGCGAGGCCACCTCCAGGGCCGCGCGCAGGTACTGCTCGACGCGGCCGAGGTCGGCCTTGGGGTGCGGGCACTGCTGGTGGTCGCCCACCTCGTGGTCGCCGAGGACCGCCAGGCCGGCCGCCACCGCGCCCAGCATCATCGACACCTCGCCGGAGCGGCTCACCGGGTTGGTCATGGCCGGGGATGCGGGGTGGGTCGGCGGTTCAGGCGGTGTGGGCCGGGGCGGTGCGGGTGGCCTGGCGGCCGAGGGCGACCCCGAGGGCGATCATGACCACCCCGAGGCCCAGATGCAGCCAGTTGTCGGCGGTGTTGATGGGCACGAAGTTCACCGCGCTGCTCTGGTCGATGACCAGCCCGTAGACCCACAGCACCAGGTAGATCACGCCGCCGCCGACCAGGTACCCGCGGGCCGCGCCCGGGGTGCGGGCCAGCGCCACTCCGAGGACCCCGAGGAGCAGGTGCACGATGTTGTGCAGCACCGACACCGCGAACACGCCCAGCAGCATCGCCCCGCTCATCGGCCCGGCCAGGGTCAGTGAGTCGGAGCCGGTGGTCACCCCGGGCACGAACCCGAGCACCCCGACCAGCAGGAACACCACCCCGACCACCAGCGCGGCGATCTGGACCGGGGTACGGGCCGGGGACCCGGCCCTCGACGCGTTGACCATCACGATCACTCCTCCCCAGACTCGCCAGCCGACACCGTCGCCAACCGATCAAGCTGGGATTCGGCACCTCGGGTCCGGGCTAAACCTCGCACAGGCGGCACACGAACTAAGCGGGGCCTCGCCAGACCTTGCCGGGCCTCGCCGGGCCTCGCCGGCTCAACCTGCGACGACGATGCGGGACGGCGGCGGCGGTCTCGAACTGGCCGGCCCAGGGCTGATCACTCGGAGCACAAGCGCGGCACCTTGTGCGCGGTGAAGACGCGTCGTCCTCGCCTACGGTCGCTGTCCCGGTCGGGATGAGCCTCGTGAATCAACCGGTCGCCCGGCGACTGTGGGAGCTCTATGAGCCGGTACACGACGTTGTGTACTTCACCTCGGAGTGCCGCGCGGCCGCTGACGGGCTCGGGCTGCGCGGATTCTGGATGGGCTACTTCGCGCTGCGGGCGGCGCCTCTGGGCCCGGTAGGGCCGGCCCCGGTGACCGCGAGCTTCTACGGATTCCACCCGACCGCGCGGCGCGTGCTCTACCCGACGCCTGGACCTGCAGCACCCCCGAGCAGGCTCTCGAGGCTCGCGCGCAGGGAGCTGCCGCGGCGCTGCACCGGCTGTGGGGTCACGAGGTCGCACGCTCCCGGGAGGTCACCGAGGCCGCGGAAACCGCGCACCGCCGCCCGCGCGTCCGCCGTCGGCCGGTGCACCCGCCGGGCACGGGCGGCACCGCCACGAGCCGGCACCCCAGCAGCCGGGTCGAGGTGGTCAGCGTGAGGGTCACAGCCTAAGCCCGACAGGGTGGCGGTCGAAGTCCACCGACAATCACCCGCAAGAACCTGGGCTATCGACGTCCGGGCACGACTCGAAAATTGGCACGTCCTTGCGTCGACGCCCACCGCGAGGAGGTCCTCGACGGGCGTCGACTCGGGGTCGAGCCCATCTGTCGAGAACTGCAGATGGCCCCGAGCAGCTACTACGCCGCCAAGAGCCGCCCCGCCTCGGCGAGGGCTGCTCGTGACGCCGAGATGGTTCCGCGGTTGGTCCGGTTGTGGGAGCACAACTACCGGGTCTACGGGGCCCGCAAACTCTGGAAGGCCGCCCAGCGTCACGGCCTGGACGTCGGCCGGGACCAGGTTGCTCGGCTGATGCGCGCCGCGGGGATCGAAGGGGCCCGCCGGAGCCGGCGGATGCGGACCACCAGACCAGATCCAGTCGCTGCCCGGCACCCGGACCTGGTTGAGCGCCGGTTCCGGGCCGACGCGCCGAACCAGCTGTGGGTGACCGACCTGACCTACGTGGCGACCTGGGCCGGGATCGCCTACGTGTGCTTTCGTCGACGCCTACTCGAGGATGATCGTTGGCTGGCGGGTCGCTTCGCAAATGCGCACCACCATGGTGCTCGACGCGCTCGAGATGGCTCGCTGGTCACGCGGCACCAACCTGCATGGACTGCCCGGTCACAGCGATGCCGGGTCGCAATTCACCTCGCTGCGCTACGGCGAGCGGCTCGGCGCAGTCCCCTCGATCGGCAGCGTCGGGGACTCGTTCGACAACGCGCTGGCCGAGACCGTGAACGGTTACTACAAGGCCGAGCTGATCCGCGGCCCCGCCCGTCGGCAGCCGTGGAAGACCGTCGCCGACGTCGAACTGGCCACCCTCGGCTGGGTCCACTGGCACAACACCCAACGCCTGCACGGCTACCTCGGCGACATGCCGCCCGCCGAGTACGAGCAGAGGTTCTACGCTGCCCACGGAGCCGACCAGAGCCCGGTCGGAATCCAATAGCGCGGGTCTCCATCAGACCCAGGGCGGTTCAGCTCTACACCTTCGCCAGCCCCACCGCCGCGTTCTGCTACGTCGCCGCGTGGATGGTCCTAGCCCTCATCGGACTGGCCGTCGCTGGCCTGCACCGACCCACCCCACAGCAGTAACCCCCGCCCACCGCGTCGGCTCGAACGCCCGGCTCGACACACCGAAACCGACGACACAGGTTCCCTTGCCGCCCGGCTCCCGATCTGCCAATCTCGCCCTGCCCGAGTTGAGCACTTTCGATGAGCATCCTTGGGCACTTCCGCTAAGCGTCATCAGCACCCTGATCGCCCAGACGCGCGCATCCAGACGGGCTCTGCCAGCGCAGCGCCGCGCACGGCGGACAGGTCTGGGGGTGGCGGCCATAGGGCAGGACGATGGTGGCGCCGGTGGCGTCCTGGTCGGTCTTGGAGGACCGGATCCGGTCGATCCCGGCTGGTCGCTCCTCGAGGCCCCCCGTGGGTAGATAGCCGAAGTTGTCGCAGCTTGTAGACGAGGCTAATGTCGTTGTTCATGGTGACGTTGTCCCGGGCGGCGGAGGACTACCTCAAGACGATCTACTCGATGGCGACCAGGGATGGGCCGGTGACCACCGGTGAGCTCGCCCACGAGTTGGGGGTGTCCTCGCCGTCGGTGACCGCGATGGTCAAGCGCCTTCGGGGCGAGGAGTTCCTGGAGCGATCCGGTGATCGATCGCTGCGGCTCAGCGAGCGGGGCGAGCGCGCCGCGGTGCGGGTGGTACGCCGGCACCGGCTGGTGGAGACCTTCCTGGCCGCGGTACTCGAGCTGGGGTGGGACGAGGTGCACGCCGAGGCCGAGTTGCTCGAGCACGCGTTGAGCGACCGGCTCGAGGACCGCATCGACGCCTACCTCGGGCACCCGACCCGGGACCCGCACGGCGATCCGATCCCGCCCCGGCATGGGCATCACGAGGAGGCGTGGGGGGAGCCACTGGCCACCGCGCCGACAGGCTGCGGGTTCCGCGTCGAACGGGTCTCCGACCGCGACGCTGCCGCGCTGCGCTACCTCGGTGGGCTCGGGGTGGTTCCCGGCGCGGTCCTCGAGGTGCAGGAGCAGGCCCCGTTCGGCGGGCCCCGCTGGATCCAGATCAATGGCCAGCGCCACCCGCTGGGCGGACCGTTGACCGCCCTGATCCACGGCCGGACCGTGACCACCCCGACCGAGCCCTGATGTCTCCACCCGGGACCGGCCCACCCCTGCGCCACCCCCAGGGGGCCCGGGCGGGCAGCGCCCTACCCACCGGACCCCGCGGCCCGTCTCCGCGGTGTCGCAGGCCCCACCCACCCGCCGGGCCAGCGCGACCCGAGCACCGCGACGCAGGTGAACGGAGACCGATGACCCCGAGGTCACAGCGCGCGACCGGTGCCCGCCGATGACGCCCCCGAGCAGCCGCGGCGGGGATGCGGCGCCGCCCGCGGCGGGTATCGGCGACGGGCTCGCCGGGCCGAGCCCGCTGCGCCAGCTGCGCGGGCGGGGGCGGGTCCGGGGGGTGACCGCGCTGCTGGGGCCCGCGTTCGTCGCCGCGGTGGCCTACATCGACCCGGGCAACTTCGCCACCAACTTCGCCGCGGGCGCCCAGTTCGGCTACATGCTGGCCTGGGTGATCGTGGTGGCCAACCTGATGGCCATGCTCGTCCAGTACCTCTCGGCGAAGCTCGGCGTGGCGACCGAGAAGAACCTGCCCGAGCTCTGTCGCGCGCACCTGGGCCGACGCTGGTCACTGGGACTATGGGTCCAGGCCGAGCTGGTCGCCATGGCCACCGACCTGGCCGAGTTCGTCGGCGCCGCGATCGCGCTGAATCTCCTGTTCGGCGTGCCGCTGTTCGCCGCGGGTCTGATCACCGCGGTCGTGGCGTTCGGCATCCTCGCCCTCGAGCAGCGCGGCTTCCGCAAATTCGAGCTGGCCATCATCGCCCTGCTGTTCATCGTGCTGCTCGGGTTCCTCTACGACTTCGTCGAGGTGGGTCCCAGCGCCGGCGACGCGGTCAGCGGGCTGGTCCCACAACTGCAGGGCACCAGCAGTGTGCTGCTAGCCGTCGGGATCATCGGGGCCACCGTGATGCCCCACGTCATCTACCTGCACTCCGCGCTGACCCAACGCCGTGTCCCGCTGCGCGACGACACCGAGAAGCGCGAGATGCTGCGCTTCCAGCGCCTGGACGTGATCGTTGCCATGACCCTGGCCGGGTTGATCAACCTGAGCATGCTCTTCGTCGCCGCGGCCCTGTTCAACAAAACCGGCCACACCGACGTCGACTCCATCGAGGCGGCCCACGCCGGGCTCGGCCAGCTCGTGGGCGGCGGCGCCGCGCTGGCGTTCGTGTTCGCGCTGCTGGCCTCCGGGCTCTCCTCGTCGAGCGTGGGCACCTACGCCGGACAGGTGGTGATGCAGGGCTTCATCCGCCGCCGCATCCCCATCTACCTGCGCCGGGCCGCGACGATGGCCCCGTCACTGGTGGTACTCGCCCTGGGCCTGTCCCCGACCAGCACGCTCGTGCTCTCCCAGGTCGCGCTGTCCTTCGGCATCCCGTTCGCGCTCGTGCCGATGCTCCTGCTCACCCGCCGCGCCGACGTCATGGGCGCACTCGTGAACACGACCCTGACCACCTGGGCGGCCGCGACCATCGCGGCCGTCATCATCTCGCTCAACGTCTTCCTGCTCTACGAAACCTTCCTCGGGTAGGGCAGGACCGAGCGGCGTGCATCCGCTGCCGGCCCAGCAACGACGGTTCTGTTGCGCGCCTGGCCCTGCGCTGCCCAGCGCGCGGAGCTTCTATCCTGCCCGCGAGCCGGCACCAGCTCCTTTCCCCGCCCGGAGCCCGCACCGACGTCCTGACCCTCTGATTGGTGACGAGAGGACACACCCTGTGGCTGCCCAACACGTCCGACACCAGACCTCGGCGACCGGCCGCGGCCCGGCCAGCGCCGAGGTCGCGAACCCTTACTCGGTGACGCCCAAAGTCGCCGTGGCGACGTTGGGAGGTTGTCCCGGGTCTCGTGGACGCTTGCGGCGGCTGCTGCCAGACCGACCGCGGCCTGCCGTGCTATCCGAGTGCCCATCGAGACCGGTACCCGCCACCCCGGCCCGCCCACGATCAACATCCGGGCCCTCAACCCCCAAACAGCTTGATCAACTTAAGCTGCGTGGCATTGAGGCTGTGCCCGCCCCACCAGTGGGCGTCGTCGTTGCTGCCTGGCAGGCTCTGACTGTTTCGCCCACCACACCGCTGAACGAGCCGAGCACCGTGGAGTCAGCTCGCAAGGCCGAGGTTGATGATCCGGAAGCTCATGGCCAGGGTGCTGACGTCGAACAATCCGGCCAACCGTGCGGCCGCTCGGTCCGGGTCTCTGCCCTCGGAGGCCGGGAGCTCACTGACGCTTTGACGGACGAGCCGTTCGGGCATGAGCAGGGCGGCGGCGAAGGCGTTGGCTTGGATTTCTTCGCGGTCGGTCGCCATGGCCGAGACCGAGTCGCGGCGGTGGACCCGCATGGGCCGATCGAAGATGACCAGGCGTCCGGGGTGCAGCGCCCAATGCCCGAGTTCGTGGGCGACGGTGAAGCGTTGCCGGACGGTGGCGTGGGTGGTGTTGACGCCCATGACCGGCGGCATGCCCTCCTCCCGCAGAAGCATCCCGGAGACGTCCCCGTCGTCGAACCCTTGCGGCACCACCTCGATGCCGCAGAGCTTCGTCAACCGATCAAGGTCCACGGGGGCGTCGAGCAGGCCGTGGGCGGCGAGCAGCCCCTCGGCGGCAGTCTCAGCGCGGGGCGCCATCGCTAACCTCCTGCCCTGATGTACGAGCCTGGCGAACAGCGAGCACGGCGTCGCGGTCGGACCCGGAGAGACCCTTGAGCACGTCGGTGTCGGGCCCGACCGGAAGCAGATCGTCGGTGGTTGTCGCCAGGACGCGGGCGAGGACGGGCAGCTGGTGAACCAGCAGACGTTGCCGCCCTTTCTCGATGTTCGAAATCGAGGTCCGATTGAGACCCACGGCTGCGGCGGGCCACCAGCAGCGCGGCGCGTTGGAATGGGCAGCCGATGGCGTCGATGGCCGGCATCAGCTGATCGAGCTCGTGGTCGGGCTGAACCGCTATCCCGACGGCACCCCACGGTTGCGGCTCTCGGACCGCACAACGGCCTCCTCGACCAGCGCTGGGGTGCCCAACTCGATCCCGAGCAACGTGGCCTGGTCGTGGACGCGTAGCTGAGCGGTGGCGAACATCCACGGGTAATCGAACGTGGCGTACCCACGCAGTCC
>JAABUP010009338.1_pt1 | contig 12085 bp, 7 predicted proteins | sample 5559201 | NCBI WGS metagenome assembly JAABUP01 (sample SAMN10711887, study PRJNA513373) | rock metagenome | isolation source: Antarctica rocks | place: Antarctica | reverse complement strand
AGTCCAAGGTGCATTCTTTCGATTCTCTTTCCCGCTCATTGCAAGCCACTGTTTCAGGAGGGGAATCTCCTTCCACAGCCTGTCTGCATATATCTGATCGCCAAGGCCAAGCTGCGTGTGGAAACCTCCACATTCGACGTGCTTCTGCATGACGTCTTTCCACATGAAACCGACTCCACCGAGACGAGAGCGCTCGTTGGCGTTGACGTTGAGGGAGAAGTCATTGCCGGAGTGGGCGATGAAGCGCCAGCTCGTCTCGTAGCGACCTGCGACAAGGAACTCGTACCGCGTGCAGCCAAGGTGGGAGGTTATGGCATAAGTCCACTTGGCGCTGCCAGAATCCTCCATTGGCAGATCAATCTCGTACTTGTAAAAGATCCATCTCTGATGACTATAGATGGGGCGCGCTTTCAGCTGTCGTGGGTTAGGGGAGAGATCAACACTTTGGTGGATGTGAATGGTAGGAGGTTGTGGGGCATCCGTGACAAGTAGTATCGAGCCCAGCCATAAGCCCCTTTCGAGGTTCATGTTAGTGTACCGCAAGTAAGGCCCAAAATAGACACCATTCGTAGGCGCAACTTTATACATATCCACACCACTGCTTGGTGGCGGGCCGGTGAAGCCTGCTGCTGTGGGCGTTGCCGAGCTCATACTCATAATACTCTCTGGATATCCTGGTGTAGCCGATTGAAAGCCTGGAGACCCCAGCGGTTTCCCACTGAACGTAGTTAAACCCGGCGATGCCATTGGGTGGCCGCCATATGTGCTGAGCGTCGGTGACAAGGGTTCGTTGAGATTGAGAGGCGTTGGACCTTTGGGAAACTCCCATTGTGTTGATTGCGTAGGAAGGTGAATGTAATAGTACTGCCCGGAGTTTGAATCAAGATGGGCAATCCATCCTTCTGGCAAAGGCGGAGGTGAAGCCGGCCCTGGCCCTTGCGGACCCGGTGAAGCATTCGTGTACTGTTGAGCTGGATCAATCGCGTTATTCTGTGCTGGCTGTGGCGATGCGCCGCTATGCGCTCTGGGGTCATTGGCAAAAGCTGGATGTCCCTGATTTCGTGAGTTGTCAACCATTGTTATTCCTGCACCAGCGGCGGCACCAACAGCGGCTCCTGCTGCCCCAGCACCTACACCTTGACCATGTTTCTCATTCGGGTAGCCTTGCGCCGTCGTGCCAGCCGGTCCGGATGGCCCACTGTGTGATACGCTTGAGTATGCGGGAGGAGGGGAGGCGTTCACGTGCATTCGTTGGAAGTCCTGCTCCAGTGCTGTGTGCGCTGGTGTCCGGCCAGCTTGAGGAGGGCTATACGCTTGCTGCCTCAGCGGTGGAACTTGAGCTGAGGGAGGACTCGAAGCTTCACCTGGGCCCTGATACACAGTAGGTGGACCATGCGGTTGCGTGCCAGGCTGCTCTGTTGGCGTCCATGGCCTTCGTGGCGGTTCCTGATGTTGCTGATTCACCAGAGGTTGTCCGCGTTGAGGCTGTGGAGTGTACTGATGCGACCGCTGAGCTGCCGCTGCATTTTGGGCCTGCAGGCTAGTAAGGGTCGATGTGCCTGCTATACCAGCTGCGGCGTAACGTGCCTCGATACCACCGCCGGGTTGTTCACCTGGTGGGACTATAGGTGTCTCCGGAGGCGGTGGCGAGCCTCTCTGCGCTCTTGTGGTCGAGGTAGATGCAGTCGAGCTGAGACGGTTGACTGAACCTGGGTTCGGTATACTGAGACCACCGGCATTCGCGGTAGCGCTTCCAGACGCGCCTGCAGGTGGTGGCCAGTATTGTTGGTGATAGTCAGGATAAGGGTTCAGCTCCGCTTGTGGTGGCCTTTGAGGACCAGACGAAGCCGGTAATTCCGATGCGCCATTACGTTGAGGCGGTCTTTGGAAAAGGCCGTCCTTATCTGGAGTATCCGGTCCAGGGGAATCGGGCAATGGCTTGGGTAGATTCCCTCGCCTCTCCGCGAGCGTTGATTGCTGTCCATCACGACCCCCGCGAGGTTTGAGCGCAGAGGGATAACCTGCACTAGGCACTCGACTCGAGTCCGTGGAGCCAGCAGAAAGCGGGGAAGAGGAAGTATTATACACTGGGGAAGCTCTACCTTGTTCAGGTGTCGCCGTTCTTCCATTATCACCATATGATGACTGTTTTGGCCGATTATTGACCGGACGTTGTTGCGGCCGCTGTCGATCGTCAGGGTAAGGTAGTGGGGCTGCCGAACTCGAAGCTCCAGGTGGAAGGGGGAAAGCCGCCGGTTGTGCAAAGCCGCTGCGTTGACTTGCAGCAGAGCCTGCGCGAGGAGGTTCAGGAGAGGCCGACTCGCGTTTGTGGATCCTCAAAGGTTCGACAGTAGGTATATCTGATGTTGAGGGTTTTCGGAGGAACATCTCCTCCTCAGGCTTGCCATGATATCCGGGGCCACTCATACTGACTGCTTCAGTAGCCTCGCAATTGTATATGAGCCTCCAAGCGCCTGGTCAATGCAACTGAGTTCTATGAGCTCATCTATGTCGAGCTGGAGCCGTGTTTGTGCTGGACGCGGCCATGCGGTCTCCTTGTCAGTAAGGCGCTTGATGATGAGAATGGCTCAGAGTAAGCGCATGGATGAGGGGAGGAGGGGAGGAGGGTAGGCAGCAGTATGGGTTCTGGAGCTCAAGTGCAAGTAAACTCTAATGCGATAGAGAAAGGTAAACCCTTAGCAAGCTGTGTGCAAGTAGCACTTCAAGCGCCCACTTGACGTGGAATTGATGTGGTTAGGCCCAGCCGCCGAGCTTCGTTGGCTGACAAGGATCCTTCGACAGACAGTATGTACCGTAAGCGCCATCACTGATTAATCCAAACTCCAAAGTGACACAGATTGAAATGTCTTGGCCCTCAAGAGCTTCTTCTAAGTAGTACACTACATCTTCTCTCAAAACGTTGGGTCCACTCATCGTATATAAAGGGACATACCTTAGACTGTGCAACGAAGGACTAGTTCCGTCGATATTTCTGTCAGGCAGAATCAAGTCAAGGCTTGCGCCGTGACCGAAGCATGTTTTCTACACAGGTCGAGGCACGTCCATGGCCTGAGTATAATATAATTACGGAACAATTCATGCTGATGGTATACATGTACCCATACTGTGGATCTTTTGTACGGTCTTGGAGATCCCCTGCGCTAATCTCCGCAGTATCATACAACTCGGGGACAGGAGATGAGAACTCCATGTTTGTTCTTCGGTAAACCCTTTGCAGAATGCCAAAACGCCATATGCCATGCTGGTATTCTCTAACAAACGCCACGAACGCGAAGAAGAAAAGAATGCTGATGCTCGGGGTCTGGTCCGTGGCCCGCTCAAGCAGCGACGGTCTCTAACTTCTTTCCTTTGACGCTCTTCCACTCCATGCCCAACGCTCCAATGATACTCAAAGATGCCATAGCCACAGAAATATAAAATGTGTTCGTCAACGCCCTATTGTAAACGAACAAAACTCCACCAAGAAATTTTGGATCAATGGCATCCTTGAGACTCGTCGCACCCGTAGCGAGCACAATGCCTGGGTTGAGATCTGGCACCACTTGTGCCAAGCCACTGAGGAGGCGGTTGGTGAAGATATTCTGGGCAACGGAGATGAACAAAGCGCCGCCTAGTGTCTGACAGAACATGACGACCGAGGTGCCGATGGGAACGTCATCGATATGGAGGACTGTTTGGGCCGCTATAAGAGATTGTTGCATGGCCAGTCCGACGCCGAAGCCAAAGATCGCTTGGTAACCGATCCACTCAGAATGGCCTGTGTTCACCTTCCAGGTCGAGATGAGACCGACTCCAATAGCCATCATAACCGATGAGACAATCATGAAAGGCGTGTAGTATCCGATCTTGGAGATAAGAATCCCCGAAATGATCGACATGATGACGAGACCTAGAATCATTGGCAAATTGCGAATCCCAGAGTCGGTGGCACTAACGCCTTTGATAGCCTGGAACCAGATCGGGACGAAGTAGATGAGCACGAAGAAGGCGCCGCCAAGACAGAAGGAGAACCAAGCTGCGCAGGCCATACTACGCTGAGAGATTATTCGTGGTGGGACTGTAGCGTTGTCTTGTTTCCAGAACTGAGTCGCTATGAACGCGATGATCAAAACGCCGAACACCACGAACAGCGCGATCATTCGCCCATTGGACCACGGGTACTTCGAGCCTCCCCATTGGAGTGCAAGGAGGAGGCAAACGATGGCGGGGATGAAAACGACAGTGCCAAGCGGGTCAAACTGCTTGGTACGCTCCTTGAACCCAATAGACTCTTCATTCTTGCGAGCTGGGGACTTAAAGAAGATGGCGATGACGACGAAGGCCACTGCGCCGATAGGTAAATTGATATAAAAGCACCAACGCCACGAAATTCGGTCAGTGAAGGCACCCCCCATCAGGGGTCCAGCAACTGAGGCGATGCCGTACATTGCGCCAATAATCCCGGTGTAGATGGGCCTCTTAACCAACGGAACAGTGTATGCGATGATGACGAGGGCCCCCGAGAAGATGCCTGCGGATCCCAAACCTGCAATTGCGCGGCCGACGATGAGAGCTACTGACGTTGGGGCAGCACCGCAGACTACTGATCCAAGCTCGAAAATGACGATGGCGACCAGGTAGACCCGTTTGAGACTGAAAAAGGTGTAGAATTTCCCGAAGAGGAGTTGGAAGGCAGATGTTGTGAGAAGGTAGGCGGAGCCGTACCATCCTACATCGTCGAGAGCTTTGAAATGGTCGGTTATTTTAGGGATCGCCGTCGCGATGATGGTATTGTCCTGTAACGGTAGAAGCATCATCAGCACTTAGCGCAGATCAGTGGAGAGAAGTAGGAATCCAGAGGTTGGTAGTGGGTTTTGAAGAAGCCAGTCGTGTACTTACTAAAGCAACAAGAAAGACTGAGAGACAAAGAGCGATGGTGATGATGAACAGCTTGATACCGCTCGGATACTCTGGCTCATCGCTTAGTTTATCTAACGCTGCAGCCTCTTCAATAGGAGTCGTCTCAATCACTCTCTTCTCGCCATGCATCGACTGCGTGGTTGAGGCTGCGGGAGAGGTCCGACTTGCAAGGTAGTCTTTCTCAAGGTTGTGGCTGGATTGGTCCGGACTGGGGACGGCTGTAGTCGCTCGTGAGGAATCCATCATGTCAAGGTTATTTTGACCGTGAGGTCGTTTGAGATTGAGAAATTTCATCTGGTCAGAGGCAGTAAGGTACACGACAGAGCAAGAGTGAAGGACAAAGAACGATGAGCCCCGAGTAAAGTAGATGAGTCTCGTACGACGTAACACAGGAAAAGGATGTTTATAAACGAACGGTAGAGGTAGAGATTTTCTCCCTTTTGCTGCAAGGCACCAGAGTGATGACGGCCTTGATCGCAAACAATCCTCCGGCTCGCTGCTCGGTCTCTGCGACTGTCCGATCCATTAAGTTAATCAGGTAAGCGGGATCGCTACCTTATCTTGCATGACTCATCTAACGAACCACACCGCGGAACCTTTGGAAGATCAATCTCGGGAGCCGGCTGCGCTTCGTTCCGTGCTCGTGTTACCTGAAGAGATCATTGGCCCTGCCTTACATGGATATGTGTGACCAATTACATTCTGCCTTCGTACTACAGTGGGTTAGGATCCGGCATCGAGTTCCAAGTACCTCGCGAGTTACGAGTGGTTTGTCGAGTAGCTACGCTGTCCAGTCCAATCTGCAGAAGTTGCCAACGACCACGTCACATAGAGGGCTTCATGCTGTTTTAGTTCCCCGCACACTGAGCCTCGAGCCCAGCGCGGTAGCATCGTGACACCCTAAATTAAACAGGCCACAGCTTCATCATTTCACGCAATACGACTACGAACGAATAACGAATGGATAACGCTGATCATCTGTATCTGAATCCTACGCCAACTTCAAGCTGCACATCGAGGAGTGGGCTAGGTCGATGAACGGATCTATCCGCTCAATTAAGGTGCAACCGTGAACCACAACCTGATCAGGCACGGCGCTTCGGTTGGCCATCCTCCGCTCCTCTTGCTGACCAGTCTCCGTACCTTGATACCTTTCCTTGCTTGCTTGGAATGTAGGGATTTGATCGATATCTGGGCTGGAGATAAACAGAATGGCAAGAAGAGGAAGCTGACGACAGTGATCTCGCTATCGATACAGGTCTTAAGGTTTTGGACGCTCGGGAAAGACTCTCTCTATCCAACTTTAACAGAGACGACAGCTACGCAAAGGTCGGCCTTCCTCTGACCAAGGACCACGGTTGGCAAGCTTTCAGGACACTGCTGCACGGACCCTGGTTAAAGCGCATATGGGTCATTGAAGAGCTCGCAGTTGCATAGAATGTACAGATGATCTGTGGCGATCGGTTGTGTTTGAGACTGCTGCACTGATATGCACATACGGTTTCTTTACGCTCAACCCGGATGCCTACTCCGACTCTTCCTATAATCAAGAAACCCGGAGTGCGAGCAGAACCTCAAGTTATATTAACTCCTTGTATGAAACTAGAGCGCGTCTGCAAACTTGGCCCGTGTTGGACTTCTCGCTCTTCTTACAGCGAGGGATAGAATTCGGTGCCACAGATCCTCAGGACCGGATCTATGCAGTCCTGGGGCTGGTGACAAAATTGAAGATGTAGATCTGGGCTCGGACTATACTCAAGATATGGTGACTGCTTCAGATCCATGCCTAAAAGGATCAACCGATGTTTGTAGAGCTCCTTCATTCGTGTGCTGCACGAGGAACCATCTCGGGTCCCTGACTGGACAAACAAAAGCAGTAGCCAATCTTTGGAGGTTATCAGAGTCAGAAAGGACAACTCATCTGCCTTTGATTTCTACCAGGCGGCTTTGAACTATGCGCCGACCTTACGTATCTCCTCAGACCTCAGAGTTGTGACTGTGAAGGCAGCGATTGTCGACACTCCGCAAAAACTAGGCCAAGACCGCTAGGTCAAGTCCAACACCATAAGAGGACAAGTGCTTCAAAGACACCTTGCATTGCCAGAGCGGATCCAAGGAACAGAAGCTCTTGCAGCAATGGCATCCCATGAATGCGCGAAGGACCTATGCTGGAGGCCGCTGATCGGTAATATACATCGTACCGATGCCAAAATCTACACGCGGACCGCTGAAGGAGCGGGGCCGAGTTTTAGTGAATGCTATGAGGCCTTCGAAAGGTTGATCAGCCACGACGATTAGATGATGACTGAGAATCTCGGGGTACCACACCGGATGAACACGACAGATTTGTTATATGCGCACCGAGTAGCCTCTCTGGGGTCAAGCATCTGCGGAGTGGACGCCTCGTTTACGGGCAGTTTTCACTGGTTGAGTAAAGATCCAGGAAGCATTTCAATGTCCGACATACAAGTCGTGTGGAAAATTCAGAGCACCATTCCGTGCCAGCCACCATTCGATGGCGGTGCAGTGTTAAGGATTTGATCTTCATGTGCTAAAAGAAAATCTCTAATCGATGCAGTGGTAAGGGCTTGGTTAAATTCTCCTAATACATGTCCCTCTAGGATCTCTCTAGGATCTTATCTCTAATCGCCCCAAACAGAAGATCAGAAGTTAGGTCATTGATTTTATTACCCGACATGGCCGCATCAGAACGTCCACCAATGTCCACCAACAAATACAACCTTAGTTCGACTCCAGCAGTAGTTCGTGACGTCTAAAAAAGCTGAATGTGATGCTCGAGCCTGCAACGGGCATGTACTCTACTCTACCATGGTCGAGCGCCCCGTCCCTGACCAGGGCAAGCGAGAGACTCTTCCGTCGGGCTATCCCAGCATTGAAGGCAATACTACCACTACGTTAATTCGAGAGGCCTAGCGGATCTTTGGTGTCCCAGGGTCAGATGTGTGTAATCATGATATCTAACGCCTGATGTCCTCCGTCTTCTTATAACCGTATCAATGCCCATTCATCGTTGCCTGGGTGGGTGCCGAGGCGGACCTTCAACACTGAAAACCATATACTCCCATCTTCCAGAAACCATCCTGTCTGAGGACCAACGCCATGTCGAGCGACCTTCCTTCGTCCTTGACTCCCCAGCAGTTGGCGTACCTTGAAGCACACCTGAGTGACTCTCGAGGGCCTCACGTTATTGCCGTCAGCATCTTGCTGATTGTCCTGTCGATCGTCGCGGTGGTGCTGCGTTTCGTTGCGCGGAATATTAGGAATCTGCCATGGATGGTTGACGACTATTTCATGTTGCCCGCTCTGGTATGATTCGTATAGGCCTTCCAACATCACAATGCTGACATGTATATAGTTTTTCACTATCCTGCTGTGTCTTGAGAACATCATTTGTTAGTACACGCCTCACTACCAGGGTAATCGCATCGATGCCTCTGACCACCAGGACAGGCGTCCATTTTGGCAGTGGAAGGCATATACGTGCGGTCGGACTCGAAAACGGGATCAGGGCCCTCAAGGTGGCTATCCGCGCATACTTTAGTGCGAGGGTTTGAAGTATTGCTGATACCTAGCGACAGTGCATCTACTTCCTCTCGATTACATATGGACCTGTTCATTTCTTCATTAAAATGTCCATATTATTACTCTACCGACGCATCTTCACCACGGTCAACCGCGTCTTCGTCATTGGTCTACACACCATCATGATCTACACTACCGCCTGGTTCTTAACGACACTTCTCCTGTGTATCTTTCAGTGCACACCAATATCTTTCTTCTGGAGGCAAGTCTTACCCGAACCGCCTCAAGGCCACTGCATCCCTCTCGTTCCGGCTCAAGTGAGCATGAATATTCTCAATACCATCGGTGATATCGCCACGCTGATCCTGCCGGGTTTGGCCCTGTGGAAATTGCAGATGTCGACAGGCAAGAAGGTCGCAGTGGCCGCCATCTTCCTGATTGGTATATTGTACGATCCCCGAAAGAAGCCCATGACCTGTATCCCGCGGTTGACACGCTTGCTGCAGTGCAGTTGTGGCGGGTGTTGTCCGCATATTCATGGTCTATGAGCAAGGACCTGACTTTACCTGTAAGTTGCGCTTGTGATTCCGTTCATGTGTCTCACCTACGCCAGTGTAGAGTTTCTCATTCATACCACCTTTAGGGGATGATTCTGAATTGGTCATCTGGACCGCCATCGAACCTGCCATTGGCATCCTATGTGCGTGCTTCCCAGTCATCGCTCCAGCATTCAGCCGGAATCTCCTCAAGCAGCGCTTCGGCAGCGGTCCCGGCGGGTCATCGCTGCGCAAGATCTTCCGCAGCAAAGGCTCGCAAAACGGCAAAACGGACGATAATATGCCTCTGTCTTACATATCCAGAACGTATTCCAACACCAAAGAGAAAACACCCCACCCTTTCGTCCAGTTGAATGACTCCAACTCGGACAAGGAGGGCCGTCTTGTCGTCCAGCCGAATTCAGACAATTCGACATCGGTTACGAGTCCCTATCGACAAACCGTACCTGAAGAGATGAGCATGGAGCCGGATGAGGCCTTCCCAACCGAGAGCATTTATACCAAGTCCGACACGGAGTGGGTGGCAGAGTCTATGCCAAGACATGGCTGAGGCCTCGCCGTCCGATCCTATTACGGGCCGAGTCACGGCATTGCTTTGCAGCGCTATCTACTCAGGCCCCGGGTAGCATTTTCGTGCTCATAGCTGGGCGGGTTGCATATAAGTAAGATTGTCATATTGCTATCTCTAGCGTTGTAACGAAGTCATGGAGACAACATATTATATACTTAAAGCAGAAACATGTATATTGCAACTGGTACAAACGTTTTCACTGGAATGTCAAAAACCACAGCTACTCGACAAGCAAAACCCAACAAACCACCCCCACACCCAACAGTGGCTTCCATCTCGAACCCCGTCTCACCAGCGGAATCGCGCCGCGACTTGCATTTAAATAAAAAAATCGAAGAGGAAGGCGAAGTGGAGGAGGAAAGTCAAGGGATACGAAAAAACAAGACGGCGAGAGCGCGACAAGGCCTGACCGTTGTTTGATGATGCTCTGACAAAGACGGTCGAAATCGCAATGGTTAAAACAATGAAAAGCAAAGCCTATCTATCCGCGGACTAGTGCCTAGGGTTGGAGCCCTATGCCTCTTCAAGTTTCACTATCAGGGCTCTCTTATTGCAACGGGGCTATGAAGATAAGCTGGAAGTAGGTCGAATGGACGTCATGATAGCGCGATGGAGGAAATGGAAGGTGTTGGGGAGAAGAGGCGAAGATGGCGAAGGCTGTGGTGGGCTGGATACGCTCTTTTAGTTTTCACTCGCCCGGTTCGGCATCGGTGAAGTACGTTTGGGCCTGGTGGAACATACCACGGTCGAGATGTTATGGGCCGGGCGAACGAATCCATGGTTTCTTTGAGTCTGGATCGTTCTGGTTTGGAGAATCCGGAGCTTTTCCCTGGCTGCGGCGCGGTATGACTTGCCTAGCGAATGAGCAACCGAATCAAGGCGCAACAACTCCCTGTTACGGTCTCGCTGATATTTCAAAGGCATCTAGTGGGTATAACAGCACGAAAGGAAGAAGCACAACACACTCAGACACCGCTGCGGTCACCTCACACTACCTGTCACAGAGCTACCTCAGCTGACCAGTATTGTAACTCATTCAATCTATTTCAAACACATCTCCAACGCCCTAAACAACGCACTAACAATCACCGTTCTGATCACATGCTCGACTCACCACCCACATCCCCAAAGACACCGCAATACAGAAAGCCAGTTCCCACGGCCCTACCCTCGAACCCCGACATGTGATTAGAACAATATGAAACCCTCGACTGCTCTGCTACTTTCGGACAATCGGCAGATCCACTGAGGAATCTCGTCAGACTCTTGGGTGTGTAGAGGAGGATCCATCTCGATTGAGTCAGTGGCGGAACTTGGGTGACATGAACGTGACTTTCTCTTCAATCGTGCTCCTCGAGTCTACCTTATCTGTTGCTGTTACGACCGTCATGGCAAGCTAGCAAATCATCGAGGCAGTACTAGTACGATTTGGAATGTGCACTAACCATTCTACAGAGCTAGTGTTGCGCGTTGGTTCCCCAACAACATCACCCATCAATTATTCACCGTCAATCCTACAAAACCAAACATTGGCGCGTGCGAGCTCGGCACTCTCCTACCGGCCGCACTAACCGCGGCACCATCAAGACTGCACGAGTGGTGAAGCATGGGATGTGTGTATAACCAGCTACCTTAGCTGGACTCCTGCATTTGCCCGAGGCAGCTCTGGTGGGATATCTCGGAATGCAAAATGGGCTGGTCACAGAGGAATCTATGGCATGGGATCCATTTATGAAGGATCGCTTCGGCTAGGGACCGGGATGGGAGTTCGCTGTGAGGGAGGTGCTCCCGCAGTAAGTTCTGCATCATGGACATGGTGGGGTTGGACGTGGTAGAAATAGACTTAGCGTTATTCGGAACCTGTTTGTTTGTTTGTTTGGGGTTGTGGACGGCTTAGGCTATGTCTTCTGCATCGTCGCGGCATGGTATGTTAGTGATGGATGGGGATATTCGGTTCGTTGGGCCGGTGTTTGGTCATCTCATAACCGTCAGCGCATTGTCAATCCATAAGAGCATAGTAACAACGAATATCACACTGCCATGATCGCTGAACTTCCACCACTATACTCAAAGGTCTCCGGCGCTCTGCCGAGATACGAAGAAGCCTGTGATCCATAGATTTCTCCATCATGATAAATGCCTCTCTTCGCTTCCCTCTCATTGTAGAGTACATGATGAGGCCAAGGCAATCGTGAAGAGACGACAGACCTGGCGGAAGCACTTGAGCTGTCATCACTAATCTCTTCATCATCATCCGCGAAGGAGTGGATGATCTAAGCCCAACACCCAACCCAAATCGGGTGGTCGATGCGTACCCGCCAAGCTGGTGTCTGGGTCCTGCTGCATCCCAGCAATCAGTTCCAGAGTCATAGGGGCCCCACAATTTTCCCACCCCGACATTGCCATCGTGGAAGGGGAAGGCGCAACATTCCACTTGGACATCGACGACGGTCCCTAGATCTTAGCGCTGATCCAGCCAATCTGTGGGCAAACC
>JAABUP010009337.1_pt1 | contig 12088 bp, 17 predicted proteins | sample 5559201 | NCBI WGS metagenome assembly JAABUP01 (sample SAMN10711887, study PRJNA513373) | rock metagenome | isolation source: Antarctica rocks | place: Antarctica | reverse complement strand
CACACCAGCTTCGACTTCTTGGGCTATACCTTTCGGGAACGCCTGGCCCGTGGCCGACGAGGCTACTTCGTCAGCTTCGCTCCGGCCATCAGTGCCAAAGCGAAAAAGGCGGTCGGCCAGAAGGTCAGAGCGTGGCACCTCAACCGTCGCAGCGGGACGGACCTGTCCAGCCTCGCCAACGAGATCAACGCTCAGGTGCGCGGCTGGATCGGCTACTACGGAGCCTTCTACCGCTCCGAGCTGCGCTCCCTCGCCAGGCACATCGACGCGCATATCCTTCGATGGGCCATGCAGAAGTTCAAACGACGGCGGGGCAAGCTCGCCAAGGCACAAGCGTGGCTGGACGCGATACGCAAGCGCCGCCCACGACTCTTTGCCCACTGGTACCTTCTCTCGCCACCCACCCGCGGCCGGCCTGTGGGAGCCGTATGACGGGAGACTGTCACGTACGGTTCTGCGAGAGCCGGAGGGTGAGATTCCCTCCGGCTACTCACCAAGCACCCCAAGGTCACGGCGTGGCTCGAGCGCAACCCCAGGGTGCAGCTGCATTTCACCCCGACCTCGGCGTCCTGGCTGAACATGGTCGAGGTCTTCTTCGGGATCATTACCCGCCAGGCCATCCGCCGCGGCACCGTTGACTCCGTCCGCGAGCTCATCGCCACGATTCGCCAGTTCATCGTCGGCTGGAACGAACGCTGCGAGCCCTTCACCTGGACCAAGGACGCCGACACCATCCTCGCCAAGATCGACCGTAAAGCCTCCACCGAGACGCGACACTAGGGGTCCCTCCGGGTCGGAGCTGGCTGTGATCGGCAACCAGCGCCAACTCCGCCCGAGAGACCCCGCGTAGCAACTTTATCAGGCGTGTCCCGAAGACCTCACACGCCCACGGACCCGGAGTTCTGCTGTCCGCCAACCCGACGACATGTCCGCCCACACGGAGTCTCGGGCGTCCGTCGTCAGCGGCGATCCCCGTTGGTTCAGCCTCGGCATTCGGCGGCCGGTCAGCGGTAACGCGCTGCGGCGACCGTGACGAACGAGCGCACCAGCGCGCTCGTGTCGTGCTCGGGCCACGCGACCACGAGGTCACTGGGCGGATGGTCAGCGATCTCGACCACGGTGAGCCCGCCGGGCAGGTGGTGGCCGAGCGGCATCAGGCCCACGGAACCGTTCCACAGCACGGCCTGCAGGCACTCGTGCGCGGTGCGGACCACGGGGCCCTCCCGGCCGCCGGTCCAGAAGTCGCTCCACTGCTTGTCCGTTCCGTCAGGGAACCGGAACCACCGCCGACCGGCGAGGTCGTCGAGCTCCACTGATGGCGCCCCGGCGAGTGGATCGTCGGAGCGCAGCACCACGCCGATTCTTTCGGTGCGTAGCACGTGGACCCGGAAGCCGGTGACGTCGAACGGCGTCATGGTGAGCGCGACGTCGACCAGGCCCGCGCGCAGCCCAGCGGTGGGATCGGTGAAAGCCGACTCGCGGACCTGAACGCTGACGCCGGGGTGGCGGTGGCGGAAACCCCGGACGAGCGAGGAGCCGGCGTGCTCGACCGCACCAGCCAGGCTGCCCACGGTCAGCGTCGCGTCGCCGGCCGCCGTGGCCACCCGCGCCCGGGCGTGCTCGACCTGGTCGAGCAGCGTGCGGGCCTCCTCGTAGAGCGCCGACCCTGCCGTTGTCACCCTGACCCCCGCGGGCGAGCGGTCCAGGAGCACGACCCCGAGGTCGCGCTCGAGCTGCTTGATCGCGCGGCTAAGCGACGGCTGCGTCATTCGCAGACGGACCGCCGCCCGGCCGAAGTGGCGTTCCTCAGCGACTGCGACGAAGTAACCCAGCACTCGCAAGTCCATGAGCAGCGACGATAGCCTCTGGGCATCGGTAGCGCGGAGCAGGTCTTAGACCGCACGGCGACGAGAGTCGATGCTCGATCGCATGACTCAGTTATCGATCGTCGGCCCCGGCGACGGGGAGACCCTGCAGCTCGGGGCGGGGACCCGGATGCGCATCCTCGAGGACGGCAGTACCACCGGCCACCGGCTTGGGATCGCCGAGGGCACCATCGCCCCGCGCACCGCCGGCCCGCCCCAGCATCGCCACGCCGAGCACGACGAGGGCTTCTACGTCATCTCGGGCCTGTTGCGCTTCACCGTCGGCGACGACGAATACGACGCGGGACCGGGGACCCTGGTCATGGTGCCGCCCGGTACACCGCACACGTTCGCTAATCCCGGCGACGACCCCGCGCACGCGCTGACCACCTTCACCCCATCCCGCTACGTTCACTACTTCCGCGAACTGCGCGACGCCTTCGCCGCCGGCCCACCGACGCCCGACGAACTCGAGGCGATCATGGCCCGCTACGCCACCGAGACCAGCACCGAGTACGCGCCGTGATCGTCGCCTACTGGATCCTCGCGGTGCTGCTCGCGGCCTTCTACCTCTACGGGGGCGGGGTGAAGGTCGTCCGCAGTCGCGCGGAGCTCGAACCGATGATGGGCTGGGTCGACACCATTCCGATGTGGGGCGTGCGCACCATCGGCCTCCTCGAGGTCCTCGGCGCCGTCGGGTTGATCCTTCCGCCGCTCACCAGCATCGCTCCCGTCCTCGCGTTGACCGCGGCCATCGGCTTCGCCGTACTCCAGGTGCTCGCAGCCGGCCTCCACCTCTCACGCGGCGAGGCGAAGGACGTCTGGCTCAACGGTGTCCTGATCGTCCTGGCAGCCGTCACCGCCTGGCTGACCACTGCCGTTTGAGGTCCTGCGGCACATCCACACCCAGCCGCCACGGCCACCGAGGTGGACACACCGCTTCCGAGCGTGACCCACCGACGTACTGGCATCGACCGCGGGTCTGCCGCGCGGTCGGCGAACAGCTCTCCCCGTCGCTGAGCAGCGACCACGCCAAGGGCATTCTCGTCGACCCACCCGGCTACGCCAGCGACCACCGGCGCCGGTGGGCGACCTCCGATTCCAGAGTCGCTACCGGGCCTCGTTCAACAGGGGGCAAGCGCTCGTGCTCAGTTGCACCGGTCGGCCGTGTCCTGCCGGCCTGCGAGTCCATCCTCGGGGTGATCGCGGCATTCCGCCTGCTTCGCTGCAGCCTACGTGGGCAGGCGAGGCTGATCCCCGGTCTCGGCGAAGCGCTCGGCGCGGTCGCGATCCACGGGGTCTCGCTCCCGATCGCGCTCGGGCTACTGATCATGATGTACCCGGTGCTGGCCAAGGTCCGCTACGACCGCCTCGACACCATCACCTCGGACAAGCTGGTCTCGTCGCTGATTCTGAACTGGATCATCGGACCGGCGCTGATGTTCGCGCTGGCCTGGCTGCTGCTCCCGGACCTGCCCGAGTACCGCACCGGGCTGATCATCGTCGGTCTCACCCGCTGCATCGCATGGTCATCATCTGGAACGACCTGGCCTGCGGCGACCGCGAAGCCGCCGCCGTCCTCGTCGCGCTCAACTCGGTGTTCCAGGTCATCGCCTTCGGGGCGCTGGGCTGGTTCTACCTATCGGTCCTGCCCGGCTGGCTCGGCCTGTAGGGCGCGGGTCTGGATGTATCCGCGTGAGCCATCGTCCGCTCGGTACTGATCTTCCTCGGCATCCCGCTGCTCGCCGGCTACCTCACCCGCCGGCTCGGTGAGAGCGCCAAGGGCCGCGACTGGTACGAGAGCCGTTTCCTGCCGCGGATCGGGCCGTTCGCGCTCTACGGCCTGCTGTTCACCATCGTGATCCTCTTCGCCCTCCAGGGCGACGCCATCACCTCGCGGCCGCTGGACGTGGTCCGGATCGCGCTGCCGCTGCTCGTCTACTTCGCGGTGATGTGGGCCGGCTCCTACGCCTTCGGCCGGGCGTAGGGCTCGGCTATGAGCGGACGCAAGGTATATCTCGACCGTCATCGAACGAAGGAGCGCGCGATGTCGCGAGTGCAACTGGCCCTGCGAGTTTCGGACCTCGAAGGGTCCATCGCCTTCTACTCGTCGCTCTTCGGTGTCGAACCCGCGAAGCGCCGTCGCGGCTACGCCAACTTCGCCGTCACCGAGCCGGCCCTCAAGCTGGTCCTCATCGAAGGCGAGCCCGACGGGCCCACCGTCATGGACCACCTCGGGGTCGAGGTCGAGACGACCGACGAGGTCAACGACGCCACCGCTCGCCTCTCCGAGCTTGGCCTGTTCACCCAGGTCGAGGACAACACCACCTGCCGTATCGAACTGGTCGACCACCGCAGACGGCATCAGGCGCTCGACAACCGCCATCAACCTGCGCTCCCCGCTGGGCCGACCGCTGGACCTGGCTGGTCCTCGCCGTCCACGCCCAGCGCTGCGGCCCGACCGCGACCTCACCGCCGACCTGCGCCGCCCCTGGAACCGGGCTCGGGGAACACCGGAGCAGCCGTTGGCGGTGAGAACGATCTTGACGAATGCCAGGCGGCCTCGGCGAGGTTCCCACGACTTGGGTGACGTCGGACACGTCTATGGTCCGGTGCCGTGCCGGTGGAGTTCCTCAGCGACGCGCAGGCCGCGGCGTACGGCTGCTTCGGCGCTGAGCTGTCGGCGGCGGAGGCGGAGCGGTTCTTCTATCTCGACGAGGACGCGCAGGACCTGATCGCGAAGCGGCGGGCCGACTCGCACCGGCTGGGCTTGGGGGTGCAGATCGGGACGGTGCGGGCGGTGGGCCGGTTCCTGGAGGACCCGCTGGATGTGCCGTGGGCGGCGGTCGAGTTCGTGGCCGAGCAGCTGGACATCGCCGATCCGTCGTGTGTGAAGGGTTACCTTGACCGCCCGAAGACCACCTACGAGCACGCGTGGGAGATCACCGAGCGCTACGGCTACCGGTCGTTCGAGGAGCTCTCGGCCGAGGCGGAGTTCGGTCGGTTCCTCGAGGGGCGTTCATGGACCCACGCCGAGGGGCCGGTGTCGCTGTTCGAGCAGTCGGTGGGCTGGCTGCGCCGCCACCGGGTGCTGCTGCCGGGGGTGACGGTGCTCTGGCCCGGCGGGTCGCCGCGGCCCGGGACGCTGCCGACGCGCGGTTGTATGAGGCGCTGGCGGGTGCCGCGGCGCGGGCCGACCCACGGTTGCCCGGGCGGTTGATCGAGCTGCTGGCGGTGCCGGAGGGCGCGCGGCTCTCGGAGTTGGAGCGGCTGCGCCGGTCGCCGCGGCGCAGCTCGGGCCCGGAGATGGTCAAAGGCACTGCAGCGGGTGGAGGACCTCGCCGTCCTGCGCGTGCGGGAGGTCGACGTCGATGAGGTTCCGAACAACCGCCTGACAGTGCTGGCCCGGACGGGGCTGGGCAGCAAGGCCACCGCGCTGGCGCGGATGAGCGAGCCACGCCGGACCGCGACCCTGCTGGCGGTGGCCCGGCATCTGGACGCGGCTGCGATCGACGACGCACTGGACCTGTTCGGGTTGCTGATGACCACCCGGCTGCTGAGCCCGGCTCGCCGGGCCACGGCCGAGGCCCGGTTGGCGATGCTGCCGAGGTTGGAGCGAGCGTCGAAGACCGTCGTCCGAGCCGGTCGGGTGCTACTCGACGCCCTGACCGCTGCCGAGGCCGCGGCCACCGCCGACGGCACGGCGGAGGGCTCGCCGGCGGTGCTGGACGTGGCCGGGCTGTGGGCCGCGGTGGAGACCGTCGCCTCGCGCGACGAGCTGCGTGACGCGCTCGGGGTGGTCGACCAGCTGGTCCCCGACGACGACGGCTCTGCCGACGCGGCGCTGCGCACCGCGCTGGCCGGGCGATACAACACCGTGCGCCCGTTCCTGGCGCTCCGTTACTTTGCACTTGCCCGCAACTTCGGGAGTCCCGGGCCACCTCGGCCAGCGCCAACCCCGGCCCCTCGCCTTCAGCCTCGCCCGAACTCACTCGTCCAGATCGAGAACGACTCGCCAACGATGAAGTTCGCTCATCCGGCCTCAGACCACACGAACGAGGGCAACCGCCCAGCTCCAGGGCCCAGCCGGACTCTGGAGGGTTCAGGGAACTCTGGGGTTATCTCTTAACCGGTGGCGTCGGCGACGTCACCGATCTGCGGCTGCGCTGGGTCGGGCACGCCCTGCGCGCCGACGCCGCCATCACCGTCGCCGGGCACCTGAGCCTGGTCGAGGCCCACCACATCGCCCACGACACCGAGCAGACTCTCATCGACGCCGTTCCCCGCCTCACCCCTTCCCACGTCAACCCCGGGCCGCCCGCCCCTCTCGTCACGCAGTCCCGTGCGGTGCACTGACCTGGGGAGAGAGCGACGGTCGGGAGTGTCGGCCATCATGGTGGGGATGGCTCACGGGCAGGCGGGGGACGGCCGTGCGCCCCTGCGGGTGTTGCGGGTCGGCGAGGTCGATCTTGATCTGGACGGGTTGGCGGTCCGGGGACCGCGGGGGGCCGCCCCGTTGTCCTACCGGGAGTTCCTACTGCTGCGGTGTCTGATGGACAACGCTGGCCGGGTCATGACCCGTGACGAGCTCATGGACGCGGGCTGGGGCGATAGCCCGCTCACCACTGGCAAGAAGATCGATGTCTATGTCGGTCGGCTGCGTGGGGCGCTGTCGCGCTGTACCGGAGCCGAGCATGTCCGCACGGTGCGCTCGGTGGGGTACGTGTTCGATCTTCCCGAGTCCCTGTGACCGCGGTCGCGCGAACCACAGCGTGAGATCACCTCGGTGAGGCTGTCCGCGGTGGGTGGAGTACGCGCGGTCGGTTATTACGGGGGGAGGTCGAAGATGTATCCGACGCCGCGCACGGTGCGGATTCTGGTGGGGTGGTGGGGGTCGTCTTCGATGCGGCGCCGCAGGCGTCGGATGTAGACCTCGAGGTCTTTGTTGCCGACGGGGCGCTGGTCCTCGCCCCAGCCGACGGTGTGCAGTTCAGCGCGGGTCATGACCCGGCCGGCGTTGCTCATCAACGCGTGCAGGAACGCGAATTCTTTCTGGGGCATCGCCACGGGGCGCCCGTGGACGTGGACGCGGTAGCCGTCGACGTCGAGGGTGACCGCGCCGACCCGCAGCTCCCGGAGCCGCCCGAGGGTGCGGGGCCCGGTGGCCTGCCGGTCGGGCGGGTTGCGCGGGGCGGGCTGGGGTGGCTCCTCGGGGTAGGGGGGGTGGGGTTGCTGGCTCATCCGAACCGGCCGGAGATGTAGTCCTCGGTGGCTTTCTCGCGGGGGTTGGAGAAGATTTTCTCGGTGTCGTCGATCTCGACGAGCTGGCCGGGCTTGCCGGCGGATTCGAGGTTGAAGAACCCGGTTTCGTCGGAGACCCGGGCGGCTTGCTGCATGTTGTGGGTGACGATGACGATCGTGTAGTTCTTCTTCAGCTCGTTGATGAGGTCTTCGATGGCCAGGGTGGAGATGGGGTCGAGCGCCGAGCACGGCTCGTCCATCAGCAGCACCTCGGGCTCCAGGGCGATCGCGCGGGCGATGCACAAACGTTGTTGCTGACCGCCGGACAGGCCGCCACCGGGCCGGTCGAGGCGGTCGGAGACCTCGCGCCACAGGTTCGCCCGGCGCAGCGCGGACTCGCACACCTGGTCGAGGTCGGCTTTGGAGCGCCGACCTTGCAGCTGGAGCCCGGCCACGACGTTGTCGCGGATCGAGCGGGCCGGGAACGGGTTGGGCCGTTGGAACACCATCCCGATCCGGCGGCGGACTTCGACCGGGTCGACGCTGGGCGCGTAGATGTCTTCCCCGTCGAGCAGGACCTGCCCGTCGACCCGGGCGTGGGGGGTGACTTCGTGCATCCGGTTCAACGCACGCAGCACCGTGGACTTCCCGCAGCCTGAGGGGCCGATGAACGCGGTGACCGCCCGCGGCGGCACGGCGAGGGTGACCTGGTTGATGGCGTGGAACTTGCCGTAGTAGACGTTGACGTCTTTGAGGTCGATCCGCTTGGCCATGGCAGTGAGCAGTCCTGTCCTGTTATCCCCGTGCCCGGGTGAAGCGGGCGGTGGTGCGGGCGGCGATGGTGAGCACGAGCACGAGCAGGATCAGGGTCAGCGCCCCGGCCCAGGCCCGGTCGATCGCGCTCTCGTTGGGCAGCCCGGCCTCGCTGAACACATACAGCGGCAGGCTCGACTGGGCCCCGGAGAACACGTTGGGGTTGATCGAGTTGTTGCCGAACACGGTCAGCAGCAGCGGCGCGGTCTCGCCGATGACCCGGGCCACCGCGAGCATGATCCCGGTGATGATTCCGGGCAGCGCGGTGGGCAGCACGATCCGCAGCACGGTGATCCATTTGGGTACGCCGAGGGCGTAGCTGGCCTCGCGTAGCCCGTCGGGAACCAGTGAGATGATTTCCTCGGCGGAGCGGATGATGGTGGGCAGCATGAGCACCACCAGGGCCAGGGAGCCGGCGAAGCCGGAGAAGCTCTGGCCGAGCGCGATGACCCACAGGGCCAGGATGAACAGGCCGGCCACGATGGAAGGCAGCCCGGTCATCACGTCGACGAAGAAGCTCACCGCCCGGCCCAGCCGTGCCCCAGCACTGTACTCGACCAGGTAGACCGCGACCAGCAGGCCGAACGGGATCGCGATCACCGCGGCGATGCCGACTTGTTCGAGGGTGCCCACGATGGCGTGGTAGGCGCCGCCGTCGGGGTCGGACTCGGCGACCCCGCGCATGGAGTGGGTGAAGAACACCCCGTCGAAGCGGTGCAGGCCCTTGGTGAGGGTGTAGCCCAGCACCGCGACCAGCGGCAGCAGCGCCAGCACCGTGCACCCCACCAGCAGGCTGGTCATCAGCCGGTTCTTGGCCCGCCGCCACCCTTCGACCACGGTGGCCACCGCGGTGGAGGCGATCACGTAGAGGACCACGGCGACGATGAGGAACTCGGCGTTGCCCTGCAGCGGGGTCAGGGTGAACAACCCGAGCGTGACCAGTACGACCGCGGCGGCGACCGCGGCCACCGACCAGGGGGCCAGCCGCCGTGAGGAGGCCAGGGTCGGTCCGGCGGCGGGGACGTTGGGGGTGTCGAGCATGTTGGTCACGGGGCGACCTGCCGGCGTCCGCGGGCGATGGCCCGAGCCCCGAAGTTCACGGCCAGGGTGATCGCGAACAGGACCAGGCCGGAGGCGATCAGGGCGTCGCGGCCCAGCGGGCCGGCTTGGCCGTACTGGTTGGCGACGTTGGCGGCGATGGTGTTGCCGCTGGGCTCGAGGATGCGCCAGCTGATGCCGAAGTTCGCCGAGAGCACCAGGGCCACCGCGATGGTCTCCCCGATCGCCCGGCCGAACCCGAGGACCACGCCGCTGATCACCCCGGAGCGCCCGTAGGGCAGCACCGCGGTGGTCATGACCTCCCATTTGGTCGCGCCCAGGGCGTAGGCGGCCTCGAGGTGGTCGGTCGGGGCGGCGCTGAACACCTCCCGGGAGATCGCCGCCACGATCGGCAGGATCATCACCGCCAGCACCACCGACGCGGCCAGCACCGACTTGCCGAAGGTCCCGTTGGACGCGAACAGCGGGATAAACCCGAGATAGCGGCTGAAGAACTGAGAGAGCGGGATCAGGTGGGGCACCAGGTACACCAGGCCCCACAACCCGAATACCACACTGGGCACCGCCGCAAGCAGGTCCACCAGATATCCCAGCGGCCGGGCCAGGGCGCGGGGGGCGTAGTGGCTGGTCAGCAGGGCCACCCCCACCGCGACCGGCACCCCGATCAGCAACGCCAGCACCGAGCTCAGCACGCTGCCGAAGGCCAGCGCGGCGATCCCGAAGCTGCCCGACCCGTCCGGGTCCCACCTGAGGGTCGTGAAGAAGTTCGTCTTGTCGTCACGCAGCGCGGGGATCGCCTGGAGCACCAGGAACACCGCGATCGCGGCCAGCAGCGCCAGCAGGAACACCGCCGCCGCCCGGACCAGCAGCCGGAACCGGGCATCGCCGCGGCGTGGCCGGGCCTGGGCCAACCCCAGCCCCGACGCCGCGGCGTGCGGGTCGGGACCGGCCACGGTCCCGCCGCCGGCCTGCTGGCCCGGGTCTGGGCTGCCCCGGTTCGAGTCTCGGCTGCCGGCGACCTCGACCCCGCGGCGGTGCGGGCGTCCCGGTGCACCACCGTCGGCGGTGTCGGGGGGCGGATCGGACTCAGCCATCAACGTTCCTCGTCCCTGTCGTCACAGTCGTCGTCCCCCACCGCGCAAGCCCGCCGCACTGGCCCCATCGCACTAGCCCCGCCGTCCTGCGGCCCACCGGCTCGTCGGTCGGGGCTACGCCCCCGGGTCCCCCCCCCGGGGGGGGGGCCGCTCGCGTCGGGGGTTTCCTTGCCGTCGCGGGGAGGGGCGGGGTACCGAGGGCCCCCTTGTGGCCGGCGCTTCGGCGCCCCGCCGCCCCGTCGGGTCAGCTCGTGCCGGTCATGACAGCGCGTTCACCGAAGCCTGCACGCGGGTCTGCACGCTCGGCGGCAGCGCGGTGTAGCCCTGGGTGGGCAGCAGGTTCTGGCCGTCGGTGCTGGCCGCGTAGCCCAGGTAGCCCTTGAGCAGCGGCAGCTTGGCCGGATCGTTGCCGGCCGAGCACACGATCTCGTAGGTGATCAACACGTTGGGGTAGGCGTTCGGGGCGGCGTTGGTGTAGTCCAACGCCAGCTTCAGGTCGTTGCCGGTGCCGGTCGGCTTCGCCGCGGCCAGGAAGTTCTGCACGTTCTCCTGGGTCAACGGCACGAACTGGCCCGCCGCATTGGACACCTGGGCGAAGGGGATCTGGCTCTGGGTCGCGAACGACAGCTCCATGTAGCCGATGGCGCCCGGGGTGGACTTCACGCCTTGGGCGATGCCCTGGGTGCCCTTGGAGCCCTGCCCGCCCGGCGCCGCCCAGTTCTGCTGGTTGGTCGGGAACGGCCAGTCGGCCTTGGCCTCGTTGGCCAGGTAGTTGGTGAAGTTGTACGTGGTGCCCGACCCGTCGGAGCGGTGGAAGGTCTGGATGCCCAGATTCGGCAGCGCCACCCCGGGGTTGTCCCGCGCGATCGCCGGGTCGCTCCAGTTGGTGATCTTACCGGTGAAAATCTTCGCGAGGTTGCTCGACGACAGCTTCAGCCCGTCCGGCGCGCCGGGCACGTTGTAGCCCAGCGCGATAGGGCCTGGGGTCATCGGCAAGTTGATCGCCGGGCCGGTCTTGCAGCGGGCGTCGGCCTTCTGCTGCTGGTCCCCCGCTGAGAGCGGGAAGTCCGACCCGGCGAAGTCCACCGCGCCCTGCTGGAACTGCTGCACGCCCTGCCCGGAGCCACCCCCGCCGTAGTTGACGTTGGCGCCCACGCACTTGGCCAGGTAGCCCTTCGTCCACTCGGCCACCGCGTTCTGCTGGGCGGTCGAGCCCGACGCGGTCAGCGTCCCGCTCGCGCAGGCCGCGCTGGCGGCCTGGTTCCCCGCCGAGCCCGTGTTGGTGTCCGTACCGCAGGCCGAGATCAGCAACGCGCTAGCCGCGAGCATCCCCACACCCCACGCCACACCCGGTCGGTGCAACCTCACGAATCTCCTCCATCACCACGAGTCGGACGCGGCACGTCCCCGGCGCCGCCGGCCCAAGCTAGGCCGACGGGATGGACGCCGCGTAGGACTCAGATGAACCACCAATGAACGAAGCATTGCGCTCATCACTCGGAAGGGGGAGGAATGCGCGTCGCATTTCCTACGCTTTGTAATCGACTCTCGCGGAGTATCTCGGGCTGGCCGTCGACGAGCTGCGCGGGCAGGGGCGGCGGGTCGAGGACGCGCTGCTGGCCCACATCTCCCCGGCCCGCAGCGAGAACGTCGGGCTGTTCGGCACCATCACCGTCGACATCGACGCCGAACTCGCCCACCTCGGCCCGACCGGGCATCGGCCGTTGCGCCAGCCCACGACCGGCGGCCCCAGCATGAACACCACTGCGACCAGCGGCAGGGCGCTACGAGGCCTCCGGTGCAGCGAGCCTGGTGAAGGCCTGGTCGATGGTTTGGTGAACGTAGCTCGGTGGAGCTGAGGGGTCGGGTCGCCAGGAAGGCAGCTCGTCGAGCCCTTCACTGGGTTGGGTCGGACCGGGGCGCGGTGCTGGCCTTGCGGCCAGTCCGTTTCCCCGGTCCGCCCGCCGCACCCGGCGTGCGTGTCTCCACGCACCGGGCGCTCCACGTGTCTTGCCC
>JAABUP010009336.1_pt1 | contig 12090 bp, 13 predicted proteins | sample 5559201 | NCBI WGS metagenome assembly JAABUP01 (sample SAMN10711887, study PRJNA513373) | rock metagenome | isolation source: Antarctica rocks | place: Antarctica | reverse complement strand
AGTCGCCCCCGACAGCCACGCCGCCGTACTGGCGGCACCGAGCGTCTTGGCCGTGCCGCGGGTGTCCACCTCATGCACCATCCGCAGCCGCAAGGCTTCCAGCTCGCCGATCCGCTGGGACAGCTCGGTGGTCGACGTCAGCAGTTCGGACTCGCCGAGGCGCCACGTCTGCACCCCGGTGGGGTCGACGAGCAGTCGGTTCAGGTCCATTACTAGAACACTAGTTCGAACCCCCGACAATTTCAGGAGTCGGCGCGAACTGGACTGGAACCAACGAGCGCGAAGACTGCACCACATCGTCCACACCAACTGGGAGGCACCGCGCTCGTGGGTCAGAAACCGGAGGCCAGCTTCATCTGGTCGATCGCCAACCTGCTCCGGGGGCCGTACAAGCCCAACGAGTACGGCGACGTCGTCCTGCCGATGACCATCCTGCGCCGGCTCGGGACGGACGAGCAAAGGCCTGCTCGAGGTCAAGCTGCGTAAGCGCTCCGGGTACGCGTTCTACGGCACCTCCCGGTACACGCGGGTCAACAGCTCGGAGCGAAGGTGTCCCCATCCCGCGTTGGACGGCTTCTCAACGCGGCGACTCGGTGAATCCCTCAAGACCGATACCGAGAATGGATGAGGCGACGAACAAACCGAACACCGGCTTGCTACGCAACCTCCGTAGGTACGGCGTGCGCCTTCACGTCGCGGAGGATGTCGACGATGACCTCGACATCGTGCGGGAAGATCACGTCGACATGGCCGTGGTCGGTGTAGGGCGACTCGAAGGACGACGTCACCCGACGTCAGCATCGAGCCAGGTCGTCTCAACGTGGGTGAGCGATACGGACAGTTGAGCGCCCATGCGTTCCTGTCGCAGGGCCCGCACCGCAAGTGTGACGGTATGGCCCACGGTAAGGTCCAGCCGAGCCGCGAGCCGCTTGAGTTCCTCATGGGTGTCGACGTCGATGCGGACGCTCGTACTCTGCATGCAGTTCGGCATACAACTTGGCGGCGGGCAATGGCTGTGCGCTCGAAGGGATTCGAACCCCCAACCTTCTGATCCGTAGACAGTCCGGGCCGATATTTCAAAGTCCCGGCAATCTTTGCAGTCCCGGTCAGAGCCAGTTTTCGTCCACACGTTCTTGCTGAATCCACATGCGACCACGCAGGATGCGACCACATTGCGACCACCAAGATACCTGTCCACAGAAGACGGAAAGCAACCGTACCCCAACTCAAAGCCTCGCGTCCGGCGGCGACCATCCGCCAAACGGACTCAATAGGCCCGCTCGTCGAGGTCGAACAGATGCTGGCAGGCGGGTTTGAGCCATTGGTGCCCTACCCGGGTCTCGCTAACACTGCTTGGCGGTTCACTGCACCGTCTGCGGCACGGATGAAGTGCCGCGGCTGAACTGCGTCCGTAACCGTGGGTCAGGCTAGGGAGCGCGACAGAAAGATTCTGATCTGTTCTGTGTCAGGTGGACATGGACTTGTCAGCGGTGGACGGTGCCGGCCGAACCGAGGTCGAAACGCTCTTCGAGGGTGTCCAGCTGCTGGTCGAGTCGGCTGACCTCAGGCCACAGCACTAGGAGGCGGTTGAACTCGGCATCGTGGCCGTAGCTGGGGTGGATGTGGTGGCACAGCTCGTGCCACAGCAGGAACCGCAACAGGTCGTCGGGGATTTGCGCGACCGGAGCTTGCAGGAGCCGGTTGACGCGGATGACAGGGACACCCTTGGATTTTCCGCTGATCCGCGGCACCCACACGGCATAGGTCGTCCGGACGGGGCGGCGGCTCCACTGTACGGCAGGGAGGTAGTTGAGGATGGCGGCGTAATCTTCCTCGCCGGCTTCGAGAAGGAGTTCCCAGCCAGCATTGGCGGCGTCCTTGAGCAGGGGCTCGATGCGCCGTTCTGGGTCGACCCTGAGGTTTGGGCGCTTCCGGGTTGGGAGCCTCGGCGTGCGGTCGTCCGTCACGCGGCGGTTTTCGAGGTCGGTGTGGGCCGGTGCGTGTCCGGAGAGGGCGAGAAGCCCCTGGTTGAGGGCTTCGTCGAAGTGCGCGAACGAGGGGTACGCGCTGCGGGCGAGGGTCGACTCGTAGGCGGTGCGCTTCCACTCGATCTTGTCCCGCTCGGTCATGGCTGGCTCGTCGAGTAGCTGCTGTGCGAGTGCACCCACGGAGAATGTGGACGTCACTGCGATCAGTGGAGGTTCAGAGCTGTTAGCGGCGAGGTAGTCGAGTACGGCGTCGACGTCGTAGATCATGGGCCGCGGCATGGGGAGGTCGGCGAATAGGTCTCGAGGACTGCGCCTCGCGAGCTTTCGCCCAGCGAGCTTGCCTGTGATGAGCTCCTGCCAGACGTCGCGGGTGTGCTCGAAGACAGGGACGTTGACGTCGGTGAGTTCATAATACCCAATGAGCATTGCGTCGGTGACCGCAATCGTGGGGTGCCCGGCCAGCTCGGCGTAGGCCCGCTCGATCCGACGCTGAACGTCCACAGCGATGGGGGCACCGGTGTTGTCGTCGCGCAAGGGCGGGAGCCGGCGCACCCTGCGGTGGTGTCGACCTCGATGTTGATGCTTGTCAGCTCGCGCAGGTCGATCGGGGAGAGCACGTCGATGCCGTCGACCCAGTGATCTTCCAGCGCGACGATGTGGGCCACGGCGTCGCCTCCAGCACTGGGGCCGCGGAGAACCCGTCCGACCATCTGCTTCATCAACACACGGCTCGTCGTGGGTCGGGCAAGCACTGCAGTCCTGGCGTCAGGGAGGTCGACACCTTCGAGAAGCATCCCGACGCTCACCAGGACCATCGGCTCGTCGGCTTCCCGGAACTCACGGAGCACACTGGTGCGGGGCCGCTCTGACTGGCTGTGCACGACCAGGCAACGCACCCCGGCCTGCGTGAACACCTCGCCCAGATGCTCGGCGTGGGCGATGGTTCCTGCGAAAACAAGCGTCTTACCCCACTGCTCACGGTTGGCGGTCCACGTCGCGACCACCAGCTCGTTACGGCCCTCTCGGTCGAGGCGGCTCAAGATCGCCGGCGGGAAGTCCGAATTCGCGATCAGCGCCCGCTCGGCAGCCTCGAGGCGCACATACTCCCCCGTCGCCACCGTGTGCACCACCGGTTGCGCGAGAATCCTGTCGGCGATCAATCGCGTCACGTCGACCTCGGCCAGCGCGACCGGAACCGCTCGTGCAGAAGCCGGATCATGCCCTGCCCACTGGGCCACGGGGTGGCGGTGAGGCCTAGCAGCATGGTCCGAGGGGCCAGTTCTTCGATCTCGTTGAGCAGTTTCTGATAGGTGGTGGCGACCGCGTGGTGCGCCTCGTCGACCACCACGATCGTGGGACGGGACAGGAACGCCTCGAGTCGGACATGGGCTGCAGCGCCCCCTGCGATGAGCGACTGCCGGGTCACACATGCCACGTCGAGCTCATCATCGGCCAGCGCGGTCACCGGACCCGCCGCACTGTGGAGCACTCGAAGACGCCGAGTACCGAAGTCCTCCGGCATGGTCTCGGCGTCAGCTTCGAATTCGTGGGCCGCCTGATCGAGCAGCTCCTGCTGGTCGGCGATCCACAACACCCGTAACGCTGGGTCCTTCGACAGCTGCAGCAGCAGCCAGTGGACGGCGGTGAACGTCTTGCCTGATCCGGTGGGGAGGACGATCCGCCCGGCCCGCCTGTTCCCGCGGCTGGCGGTCAGCGCATCGAGCTTCTCCCACGCTTGGACCTGGTGGGGGTACGGCTCGATCGTTGCCGCACTCGCGAGACCGACTAGCTCCCGCGGAAACTCATGCTGGGCGCGAAGCTGGCCCGTGGACTGCGATACGGGCCGCGGCGTCTTGTGTGCGCGCAGGAACGCCGCCCGCACCCTGCTGTGGAAGTTCGGTGTGACGTTACGACGCCGGATGAAGTCGAGTTGCGCTGCCTGGGTCTCGGGGCGCGCGGAGCGGTCTGGGCCGCTCAATGAGAGCTGGATGTCGCGGATCAGCTCGTCGCGATCATTCATCGACATCTGAGGTAGCCAGGTCGCGAGCAGAACGTCGACGACGGCTCGAGTCATGTTGGCGGCAGCAAAAGGCCGGCCAAGGCTCCGCTCGGCGTGCCCTGCCAGGGCTTTCACGTCCAGCTTGCCGACTCGGTCCGCTTCACCGCCTTGCTTTGTCTCCCGGTAGCCGGCGATGAGGAGTGCTCGAGTCAGATCCGGGTTGACCTTCTCCCAGCTGAAGATTCGAACCGTCCGGACGCCGGCCAATTCAGGTGTGGTCACAGTGATCAACTCCGATCCTCCGCAAACAGTGTTCCCGCGACAATGAGGCTCCGCTGGCTCCTGAACCAGCATCACGGCTCACGCACACGGTAAGGGCCGCGCCTCTCTCGCCGCTGACGAACCTCCCAGACGAGACTTGAGCGAAGAGGCGACTCTGTGTCAACCAGCCCCATTCGTAGCGCCGCCGGCCCCGCGAATACTTCGTGGGCGGCCAGATTGTCGAGGTTCGATAATCGCGAGCTACGGCGCAGCGACTTCTGGATGAGTCGACTAGATAAGCCAGCCTGTCCAGCCGGCAAGGTACAGCGGTCAATGTCGGCCGCAACCCTTCTCGCCATCGCAGGCGCTGCCGCTGCCGCGGACAAACAGCTCGGCGGGTTTGCCTCGCGTTCCGGTTCTCAGCCGCCCGGTCGGCTTAAGGCCTTCTGCCATGGCACGGCGGAAGGTGTCGCGTTGGTGCGGGTGACCAGCAACGGCCTCGTGCATGAGGCGCAGTTCGCGGAGTGTGAAGGGCTCAGTGAGGAGGTGGTGGGGGTCGGGTGCGGCTGCGTGGCGGTCGCGAAGGTGACCGACGGCGCGTTCGACGATGTCTGCGTGGTCATAGGGCATCGGGCCAGGCGCGGTGGCCGGGGTGAGGCGGATGTACTCGCGGGTGTGCAGCGCGTACGTGATCTGCTCGTAGGGGATCACGTCGACGTGGGCGATGGAAAGCACCCAGCCGCGTTCGTCCCGGGCGGGGTCGTCGAAGACGTGCAGTGGGATGGGCGCGACACCGTCGATGGCGGCCTTGGCACGCAACGATCGGTGTACGGCGTCGAGGAGGCGTTCTCCTGCGTGCAGGAACGTTCCCGGTAGCGCCCACGCCCCGTGCCGGTCGTTATCGGGCCGGCGTACCTGAAGTACCGCCAGCTGGGACCGTCTGTCGGGGTGGGGTGTCACGCTGAGGACGGCGGTGTCGACCGCGACGGAGGGCCGCGGGTAGTCGGCGAGCGTGCGCCCAGCGCTGTCGCGGTAAGTACCGTCGGTTTTGTCGGGGGGTTCGCCTACCGTCCTACTCATAAGCGCAACATAGCGCAAAAGACGAGATGAGCGGGTAGTTGGCGATGGCGATGGCGGTTCCTCGGCTTCATATCGGGACTGGGACGTGCACCGGTGGTATGACGGTATTCCCGGTGTGGACGGCGGTACGGGGGGTGCGGGGTGTGGATACTGGCGCTGCCGCTCGGGTGGTTGCCGCCGAGCGGGCCGGTTCGCCGGTGGTCGGCGAACTGGTGCTGACCAACGAGGGGGTCCGGCCGGTGTTGCTGCTCGACGGTGAACTACTGGAGGGTGGGTGGCAGCACCGCGCGCTGGTCCGCGATCTGCTCCTTGCGCCCCGCTCGTCGCGGGTCGTGGAGGTGGCGTGTGTGGAGCACGGCCGGTGGTCGGGAGCGAGCGGGCACGGGCGAGCAGCCCGGCGGGCCTCCCCCAGCGTCCGGTCCGCGCTCGGGCAGGACGAGGACAGCCGGCAAGGGGCGGTGTGGTGCCGCGTCGCCGACTACGAGGCGGTGTTGGCGCCCTCCCCGACCGGTTCGCTCGTCGATCACCTCGATGGCCTGGCCGGCGGGCCCGGTGACGCTGGGGTGCCAGCTCTGCCGGGGCAGCGGGGGGTGATCCTCGGTGTGGGGGGGCACCCGTTGCTGATGGAACTCTTTGGGTCCACCAGGGCACTCATTGTGCATCTGCCGGCGCTGCTGGGCGCGGCCGGCCTGGACGCGGCCCTCGTCCCACCCGTCCACGTCACGCAGGTTCCGGGGCGTCGCGCCCGCCGCATGGCCTGCCACCTCGACGGTGTGCCGCTGGACCAGGCACCCGGCGGTGCCGGGGACGGCACCGCCCTGTCCGCGCGCACCAGCCATGCCACGCTGAGCGGGGTGTCCCTGCCCACCGGTGAGCTCGCCCATCTGAGCGTGCTCAACATCCACCACCCCCTGCTGGAGATGGTATGACGAACACTTCTCGCTTAAGCACCACCCAGCTTGACCGGGCGGTGGGCACACTGGTGGCTACCGCGGCCGGGGACGCGCTGGGGGCCGGCTACGAGTTCGGCCCACCGCTGTCCGCGAGCACATCCGTCCGGATGGTCGGAGGCGGCACCTTCGGCTGGGCGCCGGGGGAATGGACCGACGACACCTCCATGGCGCTGGTCATCGCCCAGGCCGCGGCCACCGGCCAGGACCTGCGGCAAGAGCACGTGCAGGACCAGATCGCCGCCGGTTGGGCCCGGTGGGCCCAAACCGCACCTGATGTCGGCAACCAGACCCGGGCGGTGCTTTCCATGGCGCAACGGGCGGCGCGACACTGCGACAGCGGCTCCGTGACCGCCGCGCAGGTGCGTGCCGCGGCCCGCACCCAACACCAACAGGCCGGGCGCTCCGGGGGCAACGGCTCCCTGATGCGTACCGCACCGGTCGCCCTGGCCTACCTGCACGACGAGGACGCCCTCGTCGAGGCGGCTTCCGCGCTGAGCGCGCTGACACATTACGACCCCGAGGCTGCGGAGGCCTGCGTGCTGTGGTGCCTGGCCATCCGCCACGCCGTGCTCACCGGCCGACCCGACGTCAGGTTTGGACTGCCCCGGCTCGACGGGCCCCGTCAGATGGTGTGGGCCCAGCGTCTGGACGAGGCCGAAAATACGCACCCGGCGGGCTTCGAGAACAACGGGTGGGTCGTGCAAGCCCTGCAGGCAGCCTGGTCGGCGATCACCCACACCCCGATCCCCGCCGAAGACCCAGCCCAGAGCACGTTCCCCGCCCAGCACCTACAACTCGGCCTCGAGGCAGCGGTGCGCGGAGGCCGCGACACCGACACCGTGGCCGCGATTGCCGGAGGACTGCTCGGCGCCACCCACGGGGTCTCCGCCGTGCCCGCCGTGTGGCGACGCATCCTGCACGGCTGGGCACCAGAGGGGCTGGGCGGGGACATCACCGCGGTGAGCATGGCCATCACCACCGGTGGGGCCGCACCATTCGACGGGAACTATGACCATTACACCGGGATCAACACCCTCGCCCGGCATCCCTACGACGAGGAAGTGTGGCTCGGGGGCGTCGGCGCACTGTCCAAGCTCCCGCCGGGGGTGGACGCGGTGGTCTCGTTGTGCCGCCTCGGGCCCCACGACGTCCCTGATGGTGTTGACCACGTCCAGGTGTGGCTCATCGACAACCCCGACCCGCAGGACAACCCCAACCTCGGCTTCGTCCTGCACGACACCGCGCAGGTCCTCGAACAGCTCCGCCGCGAAGGCCGCACCGTCCTGCTGCACTGCGTCCAAGCCCAAAGCCGCACCCCCACCGTCGCCGCGCTGTACGGGGCCCGGAAGAACGGGGTGAACACCAGCCAAGCCCTGGCCGACATCCGGACGGTGCTTCCGGCCGCAGCCCCCAACCCGGCGTTTCGTGCAGCGCTCCATGCGAGCGAGGAAACCCAATGAGGACTCAGCACGAAACCAGCCAGCATGACCACCACGACCGGCGCTCGCACCGGCACCACGGTGGGCACCCCGTCATCAAGGTCCTCCTGATCCTGCTGGCAGTAGGGCTGTTCATCCGGCTGCTGCCCTACCTCCTCGCCGCCGCGGGCATCACCACCCTGGTCTGGGCTTTCTGCAAATGTGTTCAAACGTCACGGCAGAACGCGCAAGCCCGCGCAGAGCACGAAGCAGCACGCCTTCGCGACCAGCAACAAGCAGACCTCGACGAGCGGCGACGTCTGGAGTCGTTCCTCCTCCCCGAGGACAAGGAGTGGCTGGGCACCTGGAAATGAGCACCACCGTGACCGCGACACCGCAGTCACGCACGCCGAGGACACCGACCAGGACGGCGACGACACGAGCGGAGACAACCGTCTCCACAAGACGTTGCCGCCCGCCGCCCGAGGGTGGCCCACAGTCCACCCACTGTGACAGTGTCCACACGAAGGAGGTTCAACATGGTGGTCGATTGGGAAATGAAGTATGACCGGAGGGTCGACGAATCGTTCCTGGACAACTTCGCGAAGGGTGGTTTCGCCTCGTCGCTGGCGCAGTACGCCAGGGACGCGCCATACCCGGTCGATCTTCAGTTTCGCAAGAACGCCAAGACTAACGCGCAACATGCGAGCTTGTACGTCGGCCTCACGAGTGTCCTCAACGTAGAGGCGAAGAGCGGTAACACCTTCCGCCTAACGGCTCATCAAACATGGGCGCGTTCCAAGAACAACTGGGACCGCACCTGGGGCGCGGGCAAAGACGCAGCCCATTGGCGTGCCAACTGGCGGGACGTCGAAACCTATCTGGAGTCCGTGATCCCGATCGCGGCACAGAGCAAGCACGCGTCGAAAGAAGGGCCCGTACAGGCGGCAGTATGCAGCTTCCGGGGAGAGAGGCAGCGAGCCATGCTCGACCGGGAGGTGATGCCTTCATTCAAGGACGCTTATACCAAGAAGAAGATCCTCGATGCCTGCGCCGCTCCCCTGCTTGAGGCGCTGAAGACAAAGCCGGCCCCCGGGAAGCCACCCGCACGCCTCGGCCCCGAGTGCGACGTTCTCGCCATCGACACCACGGAACAACGACTCATCGCGCTCGAGATCAAGCCCAGTAACACCTCGACGCTCGCCTGGGCGCCCGCGCAGGCAACCATGTACGCCTCCGTCCTAACCGAATGGATAAATCGAGACGAGGACTGGCTCGCGGTCGTCGAAGGAATGGTGGAGCAGCGCAGGCGCCTCGGACTCATTCCTCGCCTCGAGTTGTCATCGCTCAAACGCGAGGTGACCCCGGCGGTGGCTGTCCAACGGGGAGCCAACGCCAAGTACATGGATCGGATGTGGGCCATTCAAGATGCCCTTATCGCAGCCGGCGTCGGGCACCCTGATCTCAAGGTATACGAGGTATCCCTCTCAGGGCGACTCGACTACATCGAACACCCGTAAGATCGGTGCAGATATGGCGGCTTCGTGGCGGTCGCCCCCAACGCGAATCGCATAAGTGTCTCGGAGGTGAGAGGCCTCAAACTGTCCATCCAGGTGTGGGGACCGCTCTATCGGTGGGTGCGGAGTGCACCTGCTTCGCGGCCGCGCTACCTGGCCATCCCGAAGACGAGCAGGCCCTGTTGGACTACTTCTTCCTGAAGTCGTTCCACATAAAGTACGCGATTACTAGCGCTATCGGTCCCGCGATGAACAGCCCAATACGTCCCCAAATAGACATTTCCTCATTGGTATTGAGCGCGGCTTGGATGCCCATGAACCCGAGAATTGGAACAAGGAACATCACCACCGCGTAGATCGCGTAGTCAATCGCGTTGTTCACCTCACGAATGATCACGGGCGGGTCGTTGCTGCGGTCCTCATGCTGGCTGAACATCGGTGGTCGACCGCATCGTGCCTGACAGTTCATCCAGGGCGACCCGCACCCCCGGCAACAGCAGTAGCACTGGGTCTGACCGCAGTTCGAGCAGTACATCAAGTTCTCCTCGGATCGGTATTGCCCTCGGGGGATCAGCCACAGTGACCCGTGAGCCGTCATGGCTTGCCAGAAGGGCGATCTGCGGCGGGTCTCATGACACCGAACGAAACCGAACGCCGCTGCCATGAAACCCAGCCTCAGTGGCATCGCTGGGAATATCAGTGTCCGGAGTGTATTGGGCAGTTCACTCGGAAGTGGTGGTCCGATTTCTCTGGGTGGCGTGTCGTTTGGCGTCGCCCCGGGCGGCCGTTTCCGTGTCGCGGTAGGGCCCGAGGTAGCGGCAGCCGTTCGCCGAGCAGATGCCGTGGAAGCCTTCGCCGTCGGGCAGGACGAGTGTGGTGTGTTCAGCCGGATCGGCAGGTGCTGGCACGGCGTCGATGAGTTCCCTGCGCCGTTCCCATAGGTGTTCACCGATGTGTTCGGCGGTGGTGAGGCGTTTCCACCGGTCATATCCGGCCATGCCACCGGCAGTACCGGCAGGTGCCTTCGCGGGAACGGCGCCGAACAGCTTCGTTGTCCAGGCGCGGCTCGCACCGGACTCAGGCATGGGAGGTCCCGGCCACCACGGAACGCCAGTCAGGTATCGGGTCGAGATAGAGTTCCGCGAGCTGCTCGCACTGTCGTACCTGGTAACCCGCTGCGGTTAGTGCGGCTTCGACGACCCGACGGTCTGCCACCGCAAGGAACGGCGCTGGGTCGTAGTCGAAGCCCCACGCGGTGTCCTCATGGTGCAGATCCGCGAACAGCTTGGGCAGGTGCCCTTGCAGCCACTCGGTGCTGTGCAGGCGCGCGATCGGCCGCCATGGGGTCCACTCCCCGCCGAAGAACTCGTCGGCATCGAAAGGGCGCGCATCGGCTGCGTGTGCGTCGTAGAGAGCGTCCATGTCGTCCCAGGTCTCGTCGGAGCCCATGGCGGATTCGAGGTAGTCGTCGAGATGGTCGGCGATGAGCTCGGCAGCGGTGGCGTCGTTCCGGGCTTCCCCGAATGTGTGGGCGTAGGCCAAGGTGGAGTACGGCGCCAGGTCGGCCACAACGACGTCCAGACCGAGGACGAGCTGCTGCTCGCCCGCGGTGTCCACGCCGGTCGGTACCACAACCGCCGGAGAAAACACCGGATATGGGGATGGTTGGTGGGGTTGTGCCGCCATAACACGTCTCCTGGCTGCCGCGGACCCCGATGCGTGCGCCTGGAGATCCATCCTTGCCCACATCTGGTGGTGTGTGACAGCGGCCACGGGAGACTGCCCGGAGACGGCCATTTAGCTGCCCGGTGGCGGACATGAGAGTTGCCCGCTGGCGGTCATGGGATCTGCTCGACACGAAGTCCGTCTGCCCTGCCGCTTCCCGCGGTGTGGGCTCCTCCTGGGGTGCGGTTGCGGTGCTGAAGCGCCACCGACCCCAGGAGGAACACCGTGAAGTCTGCCGAGGAGATCATGAACATGTTGGAAGCGTTTGATTTGACCGGGTCGTTGCACGATGCCGGTGAGCTCGCGGGGTGCTCGCACCACACCGTGGCCGGTTATGTCGCGGCCCGTGAGGCAGGTGCGTTGTCAGCTCGCCCGACGGCTCGGCCGCAGCTGATCGATTCCTATGTGGACAAGTTGGAGGAGTGGGTCGAGCGGTCGAAGGGCAGGATCCGCGCCGATGTGGCCCACGACAAACTGGTCGCCCTGGGCTATACCGGTTCGGAGCGCATGTCGCGGCGGGCGGTGGCGGCGGTGAAGGCGCACTACCGGCTCGGCCGGGTGCGGGTGCATCGGCCGTGGGTGACCGAGCCGGGCATGTGGTTGCAGTACGACTTCGGGGACGGCCCGCTGATCGGCGGGGTGCGCACCACGTTGTTCTGTGCGTGGCTGGCGTGGTCACGGTTTCGGGTGGTGCTGGCGATCCGGGACAAGACCTCGCCGAGTGTGATGGCCGCCCTGGACGTGACTCTGCGCCGGGTCGGTGGGGCCCCGACGTATCTGTTGAGCGACAACGAGAAGACGGTGACCGTGGAGCACGTGGCGGGGGTGGCGGTGCGCAACCCGGCGATGGTGGCCTTCGCCCGCCACTACGGGCTCACGATCCACACCTGCCAGCCAGCGGACCCGGCATCCAAGGGAGGCAGCGAGTCCACGGTCAAGCTGGCCAAGGCCGATCTGGTGCCCAAAGACACCAACCTGCTGGGCGAGTACGCCTCGTTCGCCGAGCTGGAGGCGGCGTGCGCGGTGTTCTGTGAGCAGGTCAACGCCCGGGTGCACCGGGTGACGCGCCGGGCACCGGTGGACATGCTCGCCGAGGAACGCACCCGGCTGCACCCACTGCCCGCGCATCCGCACACGGTGGCATTCGGG
>JAABUP010009334.1_pt1 | contig 12094 bp, 20 predicted proteins | sample 5559201 | NCBI WGS metagenome assembly JAABUP01 (sample SAMN10711887, study PRJNA513373) | rock metagenome | isolation source: Antarctica rocks | place: Antarctica | reverse complement strand
GCTTGGTATGTGTCAAACCCATCTGAGAAAAGCTTCTCTCACAACCAGCAGCATTGACTGACACGCCCATCAAATGCAAGGCCAGCTTGCTGAGCGAACTTGCCTCTTGCTTGACCAGGTTCCACAACCACTCAGGCGGCGCGCCTGGAAGCCAGACGCATGGTTGCTGCATGCAGCAACAGAGTTTCAGATATTCTTACGTGATGCGCACACTGCTGACATGAAGTCCAACAAGCGCCATGCAGATCTTGTTGCACAGGCAGAATTGCTGCAGATGTCAAACACATAAAGCAAGAGCACAGTGTACTTACTTTCATCGAATGGGGGCTCCTTGTTGATGTATGCTATGAACTGGTCGGCAATGCCTGCCTCTCCTTTTGCCTGTGCTTGTGCCTCTGCCTCCCCAGGAAAGAAGCGCAGGTACAGGAGCTCCACAAGTTGCACTGCATTCCTGATTGTCACAAAGCTGCACAGTGGATTGAGGAAAGCAGTCTGCCTTTGAGGGTTCAGCATGTAGGCAATCAGCATAGCTGGCTGATCATAGTCTGAGAACCTTGTCGTTGGCGTAACGCAACACCACAAATCTGTTGCACTTACTCACAACTCATAGAATGAGAGCTGAAGTAGACATGTTTGTATGCAGACAATTTCCAGTCTAGATGGCTTCACAGGAACTGAAAACTTTCCTCAGTAGCGTCAATTTTGGGTACTTGGACTATGCAGATGCCATTTATGAAGGTGAATTCACTAGTCAGGCAGAGCTCGGAGCTGCTGACCGTACAGACCTTCAGGTTTTGGGGACTCCCAAGGGTGCGGCTGGACTGATCATTGCAGCAGCTACAGGCGCAGGTGACTCCTTCGTTGCATAGCTCTTCCATTACCAGCCTTTAGTGGTATGCACTGCATTGCAATACTGTGACCGTTGTTTGTCTTGAGGACATGACAGCAAGGACTATGCTGTAAATGCTCTCAGCTTACACCGTCTTTGTGTAAACTACGAAGCCTCAGTAGTTTGGGAATGGCTTGCACAGCTTGTCCCAACCGTCGCCCTTGGTGCATGTCTCAACTTGGCTGTCATTGTTGCCTGCATGTAGCTTCTATTACCTTTGATGCACATCCGCTTTGCATTTGTCTGAGTTGACCCAATGCAGCCTCTCAGCCTTGCCTGTTGGTTGAGGGTGTTGTTGACTTGATGCATACACATCTTGAATGACACATGAACATGAAATTTGAAGTCAGTCAAGGCAGCCTCAGTAACCTTTTCTTTGGCTTGAGCTTTTGCCGTTATTATGTCACATCACCAATCGGGCTGCCTTACTGCCTGGTGTTTGAGCAGGATCAGTAAGGCTTCTCAGCCTTATGTGTGGCTTGAGGAATTGCTGTTGACTTTGGTGCATACCCAGCTTGCCTGCATACGGATGTGTGTCCAGCAGGCCTGCCACCAGGATGCACACTGCTGAGACTGATGCATCATGGCTGCACAATCATGCAGCTTCATCAAGAGAGCACAGCAGCAGGAGTCAGTGCTCAAGCGTCCTTCACACTGTCAACAATGTTGATATGCGAAATGTTACCCCTCACATAGCGTTTGCGCCCATTTAGCGCAGCTCCTAGGCCTTACTTGCGGCTTGAGATTTTGACTTGCTTCTTCGTATCCTTATGTTGGGCTGCCTTACTGCATGGTGATTGAGCAGAATCAGTGGCTGTCGCGTTCACTGCTGGCATGAGTACTGGCTGCTTCTGTTGCTGCAGCAGGGACTGCTGAGACTTTAAGCGCATCTACATTCTGACTGCAACGGGCGATCCTGACAAGCCCTTCAATGTGACCAGGTTTGCAAACATGACCAGGAGCAAGCTGAATTTGGCTTTACGGTCAATTGGGGTTTGGGGGCTGTTGTACAAGTCAGCCTTGTTTGTGCCATCTGCAACAGAGGAAGGCAAGGAGCCAGCCGTGAATGCGCTGGAGGATGTTTTGTTGCAAGAGGATGGCCAGTATATTGCACACAACGGCACGCAGCCTCTTAAGGAACAGGTATGTGTCAACATGAGTTGACCTCATGTTGTTTCATCTTATATGATGAGAGGTGTTGTCAGTCATGCAACTTTCTGGCAGCTTTGCGCACTGTTTAAGGAACCTCATAACTCAGGATTGTGCAATCATTGGTTGCCAACTACCATTGCCAGAGTTTTGCTGCTGGCATGTACATATGCGTGATCTTGCCAGGCCATCAATGCTGCTCAAGCTGCAATATTGGGTGTGGTGACCACATCTGTCCGTTTCCTGGATCATCGCACATCAAGTCTTTGCAAGGCTGGGAGCCCAGCATGGTAGATTGGCAAGAGAATGCTGCTGCTGAGCGTGGTGTTCAAGAACTCAGGGCTGGCAGGCATTTGAAGGTTTCGCACATCTGCGGCACCAAAAAGGAAGATTCAGTTCATAAAGTCACAGGCCTCTGTGTTTTGGTTATCGTGGACAACAGTTAAGTAACATTACAGTAAAGCTTGGCCCCTCAGGCTTACCCAAGGTGTCAAAGACACATTGCCAGGACCATAGGCACTTGACTTTGAGCTCAGTGACGCAGGGGCAACATGCGCAGTTGTTGCAGCCCTCATTGGAAGGATTGCACAAATCACCGAGCGTGAAGTGGATACGCCTTGCACACAAGCGGCAATCAAGCAATAGAAATGCAAGGCCGCTCAGGGTAGATACATATGTAAAAGTTTTGCATGATGTCCTATGCTTGTCTATCTGTCTTCTCATCTTGAGACTCTTGTAGAATTACTGGCCCAAAAAACGGGCAGCCCATTTTTCGCGCTCTTAATTGGCCAGCCCACTTTTTTGGCCAGTAGAAGGTCTTTGTAAAGACTGCAATCTTGTCATCTGCGCTCGCAGGCAGGATGTTGCCCCTGGCACAATCTTGCTTGAAGTATAGATAGCTGAGAGCATAGCACAACCTGACTTACAAAGTCCAATTTTGCTTGCATGCATACTGCAGAGGCACAAGCAGTCAGACGGTCTAAAGTGCTGAAGGGCTACTGCACAAATGCACATGTGCTTGGTCCCAGTTCCATTTTTTCTTGTTATGCGTGCGTCCCAGGTTCGATATCCACAGAGCTCAGTGATTGCAGTTGAGATTGATGGCGCAGCAATTGCAGAGGGCCGTGCCTTGATTATAATAAGTAAGGCAGTGCTTGACATTGGCACAAATAGGCAGCTGGTCAAAGGCCTTGAAACCATCAAGTACGTCTGTATATCATTTGTGCATGCATGATGTAGCCTGATGCAGATGCGATCAAGTTGAATATAAAGTGCTAGTCAGTCCCTTGTATTGCATGGTTTAAGCCTTGTGTAATTTCTCTGTATGCGTATGGCTGTTGGGGTTGTCACCAAGACCCTCCTTATTGCTACCTCACGACGTGGTGTTGCTTTGCAGAGAGCTCATTGATGAAGGTGTGCAGGCTGTGCAGCCGTTCAAGGGGAAAAAGTTGTTGGGTGCCATCTATGGGCAGCAGTGCATCAGCAATACAACAAATCGTGTTGCGATGGAAAAGTTCTGCAAACAGCAGAGGCTGCTGAATGGCGATGCCGAGTTTATTGGGGTTGGAGACAGCTGCACAAATTCTCCGTCTTTCAAACCGTGCAGACCCCAAGCAATGTTACAGTGCAAACCTAGCCTCACAGGTGGCAGCCTCACATTTATGCATGCCATCAGCCCTGTAGGCAGCCTCGGGGCGTTGCATACCTAGAAGCTTATGCTGTCGACTCAGACTTATTGCAGCCAAGACTCCTTGATATGTTCTTGCACTGTAGCTGCCTTACACATGAACACACCTTTTGTCTCTAACTTTTCATGCTGCTCTTAGCCACCTACAATTTTTGTGATTATGCTTGGTGTTGTCTGCAGCAGTGGCTAGAGAATGTCGCTGCGTGTTGTTTGTATACCAACCGTTCTGGCTTGGTGTCAAGCACAGTACAGCTGATCGCTTCTAACATTCTTTTATTACATTGTCCTGCACGCCCCGCATTCATGCTGCAAAATCTGGTGCTGACTTGCACAGCTGCTGCATTCAAAGCCAATGTGACGTGGTCTAGACTACCAGAACATGGACATACATAGCACATATATGTGCTATTCAGGCCCTGAAGCCTTCACAAAGGCATTGTGGCTATCAAGCATGATGATGTGCAGGTCTGCAGGCAGCAGACATGACACAGCTGGTATGCAGGCATGTGGCTGTACCTTTTACTACACACTTTACTGGAAGACTGCTCAGTCTGAGGAGAGTTGGGCAGTGACAATGCAACTCACAGGTGGACCCACAACACTTGAGCAGGACCAGCAGGGTGTCAATGAGTCTACTTGCCACACTCATATGCAATTTTGTTTGCAGCTATTGACTATCGGAAGGGTGCAGGCAGAGCAGGGGAGGCAGGCACAAAGGTGACAGATCTGCCATACACTCCAACATCTTCATCAGGTGTGATTCTCTGTCCAGTAATATCAATCTGCAGCAACAACAGCCACGGGAGTGAGACCCAAGAGTCATCGACAGCTGCTGGTAGGAACACCAACATCTGTACAGCATATGTGTCAGGTGCACCAGCGAAAGTCCAATATGCAGCATCATGCAAGCTGTATGACAACATGCACCAGTCGGGAGCAGGAATGCCAGAACACACAGCACAGCATCTATACAAGCCATGCATCCAGCATGCTAGAGTCTATGCCAAAAAATGGCCAATGACAAGCCAAGCACCTTTCAGACAACGCAGGCTTGTGAGAGAACGAAAACACCCACTCATGCAAGCTAGCTTTGCACATCTCACATTGGCCTGTTGCACCCCACTGACAATCTGGGGTTGGACCCATGGAGGTAGTGTGCCCTGGGGCTTCTGCACAGGGGCTTGCCGCATAGAGGGATGCTCTACTGCCTTGTACTCAAAGCTGCGTACCACCCAAAGGAACCACACCAGATTCACAAGCATCAAGCCTGCAGTCAGCGTACCACACTTCCTAGCTTTGCATTACCCACCAGTGTTGGTTGCACACACTGGCCCGAGTGTCAGCCACAAGCAACATTGCATACTTACAAATGTACCCTACAGTGCTGTGAATCCAGGTCACAATGATACTGACACACTACTCGCTCTCTGCTCACAAGTGGAGTCAGCGTTTGTGAACTTCAACAGCCTGTACAAGGCAAGTAGATGTATAACCCAAAGAGCCAGCAGTGACAACATTCAGTGTCATGATGAGCCCAGGCTACTCAGTTTTCATTCAAACATCAGCACACACACACTTTGTCATCGAGACACGCTGAACGAATACAGGAGGCACAATAGCTGCTTTTTATGGAGTGGGCATGATGAATGGGTGGGACTCACCTGCCAAGAAGAGGAAGAACAGATCAAGGCGGCCGTTGTTGAGGTCATCAGGCAGCCAGCCATGCTTGTTGCCACGGCCTGTGGCACTGCTAACAGCTATCACCACAGCACCTGCACCACACCAGCTAGTGTCATGGAAATTTCTGGACCGTAAACTAGCTAGTGTCATGGGAAAGCGTGGACTGTGAACCAGCTGGGGTCATGGAAAACCCCAGACCGCAGAGCGACTGGTGTCAGGACAATCACCGCAGAGCGACTGGTGTCAGGACAATCACCGCAAACCAAGTGTCATGGGAAAACCTTGAGCCATGAAGCAGATGCCTGGGCAGCATCTTGACTGCATGGGTTGCAATTCACAAAGTGAAAGTTGTTGCTGCTTTGATCAATGATGGCAAAGCAGCCTGAGACAGCATGAGGGCTAGGCATGCTTGCACACACGTTGGCGCACCATGTAACCACAACTCAGTGGGCTTTGATCAACAAACCAACCCACTAATGACAGGTTGATGGTTTGAACGATGACAATGATGTGCAAAACAGGAGCAGGTCTTTGCGAGGCAAGCATTCTCAACACAAGCAATGCTTTCCCAGCTGCTGCTTGCAGCCCAGTACACTGAAAGTCAAGAGGAGATGCCATGGCTTCTAGGCAGCAGTTAGTCGCAGGCTGCTGAACTGAGCACCATGTACAAAGTGTCTGCTTGTCATGAACCCACAGAAAGACATCTGTACACAGCTGAGCTAACCGTATAGCTCTACCACATCCCCAACAGTCAGGTTGCAGATACCCATGTGATCTATGACTGAGAGGAAGTCATTGTAGCTGCTGACTGCACAGCTGGCCGTACTGCACAGACAACTGTAGAGATGGGCCAGGTGACATGAATGAATGAATGAGAATGAACAAACAACCGGATGAAAATAAACGACAAATGAATGAAGGAATGTGCAGAGCAGACCTGAGAGGTAGCTGCCAGCAGCCACACTGAGGAGCTGAAGCGCCATAGAGCAGCTGCGCATCACATCAGGGGCTTGGTCGTAGAAGAACTCCAGCTGCCCTATGGATGCCAACACCTGTACATGCACCAACACAATCAGTGCAACCTATGATGACAATGCAGATGCAACAGTTCTTTGCCATCGTATCAATCATAACGTGGTCACACCAGGCGTGTGCAGTGACATCTGCAACAGCATAAGCATATAGTGTGATGATCTGAGATAAGCAGAGCTTTGCAGAAGACCGTCATGAGCACACGCAGAGGGTCAAGGATCCAGCACACGTCATCACATGGGCAAAAGCTTGTTGCTTTCCTGCAACCACGGCAACAGCAAGCGGCTGGGGATGAAGCACGATGGGATAACCCAGCAATGTGCTTGTGCCTACGCATTGTCTTTTGGACTCACGACCTTTATGACAAGTTTCACATACAAAGACGACCAGTCTGCTTTTCTGGCTCTTTGTGCACTCCAACCAGTTGCTCTCATGAAACAGCAGAAGAAGTGTTTCCCGCAGGCAATACGGGTCAACAAGTGAGGTTTACTTGTTCAGTGTACAGCAGGCAGTAAATGGCAAAGAGTAGACAGGTGAGGCCCACCCATTCAGTAGATAGTAGGCAGTAGACAGCAGAGAGTTGACAGGTGAGGCCTACCCTGCAGTAGACAGTGGGCAGTAGACAGCAGAGAGTACACAGGTAAGGCCTACCCACTCAGTAGACAGGTGAGGCCTACCCATGCAGTAGGCAGTAGGCAGCAGAGAGTAGACAGGTGAAGCCTACCTCACTGAGGCCAACCAGCAGGTACTGTGGAACCTGCCAGAAGACGTTCATGTCCACAACGCCGCTGCCATCCCTGTGGCTCAGGATGCTCTGGGCCTGGTTGCCGTCCAAGGCGGGCAGCACCCTCCCCTCATGGTACAGCTTCAGACGGTACCACTCCACTGCAGCAGCTGCGACCATTGCCATGACACACACCAGCAGCCCCCAACCTGCAAAGAAGATGAGACACCGTATTTCAGCATTGTCAACTGATGATGACACCTAGGTGTGACTTTGCAATCCCCAGTATGGATGTGTTCACCACCTGAAGTCACCACGATGAGCTTGATTCAAGTGTAATGCTGAGAGTCATGAGCAACAGCTGACAAGGAGCTAGCATTCAGCAATGTAAGAGCAGCTGTACTGGGTAAAGTCACATGGCCAACCAGAGCTTGAGTCTCTTCAAAGCACCTCATCAGTCAGAAACCGCACAGCTGTTACTTTTCTGTCTTGATTGCTGTGATATAGCCTTGCACAAATTCTCCAGAGCTCTTGATGTTGCTGCAGATTGTGTTCAGTCACAAGGACTGATTGTACCGCGTAAGAATTTTGTGGTAATCTCACACGCATGTACCAATGCATGCTTGACCCAACCAATTCAAAAGAAAGGTTTTGATTCGGAATTCTTGTGTCACTACTTTGTTTCTTTTGTTGAATTGGATGCTGACGTTGCTGTAGAACGAGGACAGACCACAGAAGCTTACAGGGTCACAACCATGCTACAAAGCCTGCAAAAGCTAAACAGGGCCACAATGACTCACCCTGACACCTTCAGACACTGCCATGAATGAACATGAGGGCCATGTGACGATGCTGCCAACAGCATTACATAACACAATTGAGGTCTAACTGCCCACAGTTGAAGTCTAGCTGCCAACAGCATTTCAAAGCACAACTGAAGTCTGGCAGTAAGGCCATATAGAGTGCACAGCATGGAACACAAAGCAGCGTACAACATGGCTTTTGACAAAATAGTATTGGCGGCACAAGCCCATTGCAAGGTGTAGAAGCCGCTGTTGTTCACGATATGACTTTGCTCCAATGTGCACAGTGCAATGGCATTGTGGCTGTGCCATAAGCTAGCATGGTACTATCTAGGTCAGTCTCAACAGCAGAGGCAAAGCATACCGATGCGCTGCAGCAGGGTGATCTTCTTGCCGAAGTAGCGCAGGCTGGGGACCAGAATTCTGTCGTAGACGGGGATGAGAGCAATGATGCTGATGGTGTTGAAGAGGGCAAGAGAGGCTGCGGGAATCTGGATCTTGCCAAACAGCCGCCTGTTCATCTGCGTGCCTTGCTCCACGAAAAAGCTGCCCATCTGTAGAGTATCAGTCACGGGTTACTCATGACACGTGCTGTGGGACATTAGTTATGTCTTGCTCACGACTTGTGCTGTCACTGTCCAGCCATGACGTTACAAAGTCCATGCTGATGAGATATCACTGATATCCTCACCAGGCATTAGATTGATTGCATACATGAGACCAGTTACGACTCACTGCTCACGCCTGCTTGCTTGTTTTGCATGCTTTCAGGTGCCCGTTTGATATGCAGAGCCTTGCACCACTTCAGTGCTCAGCTACGCTGCATACACTGTGCAGTACCACTGCAGGCAAAGCAACACCTGTGTGTGCAGTCAGCAGACATGACCTTCAGCAGGCCGCAGCACAGACACCAGCATCTGAGTTGCAGACCTGACACTTGAAGGTGAGCAGAGATGCAACAATGTATGCAATTTCGTCAAGACGAACAGAAAGTACACTGAAACCAAGCACGGTACAACGGCTGTCCTCTGGGGACTCTTGAGATTATTCTGATTCGATCTTTGTAATCGTCACGACATTGTTTCATGAGTGCCTCAAAAACAGCGCACCCCAGAAAAGCAACACAGGCTAGAGGTCACAGGTGGGGGTTGATACCTGACAGTAGATGGTCCAGAAGAGGATGGTGGTGAAGAAGATGGGCAGCATGCGCATGACCATTCTGACCTCCTCCACCTGGGCTGCTGTGTAGCCTGCCACCCGCCCTGCACTCAACCCCTCGCTTTACCAACCCACTCTTGTTATCAACACTGTAAGGCAAAGAGGCCAGCACAGCATAGCACAGCAAAGCACATTACAGCACTGCACAGCACAGCACAGCACAGCACAGCACAGCACAGCACAGCACAGCACAGCACAGAAGTGAACAACAATGTCATCACATTGAGTGGCACAGAAAAGACAGACACGACCATCTTCTTAGGTTGCTGAAAGAGTGCCAGCAGGCGCCAGCTGGGTCAGCAAAGCAATTTTGCATCAGAGATGACTGCATGAAAGAGATGCGGAGAAGAATCACAGGTGCAGTGAGAGGCAGAGGTGCACGCTTTCTCAGACAGAGCAGGTGTGTGACCTGCTTCAGGGTTGGTGGCCTCTGGAGCGCAGGCTGCCTCCAGCCACTGGTAGCTGTGAGTCTTGCGCATGGCTGCTCTCAGACCAATGGAATCTGGCGGCAGATTTACAGGACCTGCCATACAAACAGTTTGTAAACAGTACAAGTGATGCTGTGGGTGACGAACATGGATGAAACACTATGATGGCGAGTGGCAAGGCCACAGTAGCAAAGTAAAGTAACATTACAGCTTCGAACAAAAGTTGCAGCAAAAGCAGCATACTCATGTTGCATGGGACTGCTCAATGCATGCATCCGTACAATCCTCCCAGCATGGCCAGCATTACAAAAATGCGCATGCAATGGTTGAGTATATGAGCTCAGCTCAGCAGTGGTGTGCGTGCATGCGTGTGTGCATGTGGTCTTGGCAGTCGGCAACCAGGGCTGCTCAGCAGGTACCTGTGTAGTCATTGCCGGTGATTTGTCGCCGGTCAGTCTTCTTGCCTTGGGCTCTGCTGGCTGTCCACAGCACCTTCACCACACGCGTCATTGGACTGCAACACAGTGTTCTCTTTGTCAGGACAACAAAATCAACATGTGTCATGGGACTGCAGCACTGCATGTGTCGTGAGACTGCAGCACTGCATGTGTCATGGGGCTGCAGCACTGCATGTGTCATGGGACTGCAACACTGTGCAACTGTAGTCAGGAGAACAAACCCAATGTGCTGTGCTGTGCTGTGCTGGTTCACGCTGTTGTCTTGAGCATCACTGCACAATGCAGCCGGGCATACTACTCTGTTGTGTGGTAAGGACTGCACTTTTTCATGAATGAGCACAGCCATCAGGGCTGACACGGAGCAGAGTGATTGTGGCAGATTGTGCGTCTGGACTTTTTTTTTAAAGCGACAAAATTTATGAACGGTTGTAATCTGTGTATCATTACCATAAGGGACAGTAAAATTGTTCCTATCCTTTTTGTGTGGGCTAGCTCAGAACAAAGCCAAGTGAGCCCAGGTACATGCCTTTCAGTAGGCATGGTGTGCACAAAAAATGACAGCCACTCCTGGCGACTGCTCAAAAAGAGCGACTGGCGAGGTTTGTTAGACATGTGTACATACCTCTCAGTGGGCTCTACGTGTACATATTTGGAGCTGCCAGCCACAAAGGTGACGACAGCCAGCAGCATGGCAGCAGCAGGGATGGCAAATCCAATGGTCCAGCTCACGCTCTCTTGCACATACACCAGAGTAGTGACCGCTAGGAAGGACCCCAAGTTGATGGCAAAGTAGAACCAGTTGAAGAAGCTGTCCTTCTCCTTTCGATCCTGAACACCAAGAGCAAGCTTGCAGCCTTGTGCAATGTCAACAGAATTGGTGGGTGCTTGTAGAGCTCTAGGGTGTGTGGAAGAGTGAGCTTGTGTGTGTAAAGAGCAGTGCGAAGAGCAGGGCAGAGACACCCTTGTGCTCGTCATGACTGCCTTGCATCCCAATTGCACTGCAAGACTGTGATGCTTGCCTGAGCGCTGCTCAAATGTGCAATTTTGGGTGCCACACAGTGCTGAGTGGCAAAAAATTCAGCTGTGTGGAAGTAGCTAACGGCATCTTGATACAGTATGTGGACTTCAAAGCTGATGTGCAGATCAGCACACGTATACATATCATCACAGCAAGAAATTCCATACCAGCACACTGCATGAACCAGGAGATCAAGCTGTCTGCATGATCTGGCCAGGCAGCACCTAGGGTGTCAACACACCTTGGGGTTAGACATGTCAAACTGATCTGCTCCAAATGCAGACACATTTGGCTTGATTCCACCAGTGCCTAGAGCCACGATGTACAGTGAACCGTACAGACACAGATTCTGAACCCAGTTTGCACTGTCCCCTTCATGTGGCGGTTGCAGCCCTGGAATCCAGGTACTCAGTGCCAAGGTGACCATGCCCTGCATGCACACAGGGCCATATGTGCAATGCCATCATGACCACATACTGTGGAGAGGCAACTTCTTTCTTGCAGGATTGATCACAGCCCACAAGAGCAAGTATCTGACAGCTGCTAATGAATGTGCAATGCAGCAGAGGATGCTGTGCTTCAGACATAAAGTGACAGCAGCAGTACAAGGCTTGCTTGCCTTGTGAAAGCAGTGGTAGAGACACAATGCCTGCCATTAGCAATAGCCAAGCTTATCATGCAAAACAATGAGTACATTGTAGCCATGCACAGGGTATGACAGTGGGTCTATTCCTTCCAGTACTGGCTGTCAGGGCACATGCCACATTGCAGTAGCTGTGGCTTGTGGACACACAGAGCGCTTGGTGCACATTGACTCTCAGGGGTAGTCTGTTGACTGCTGTGTCAGCTCAAAGGGCACAAGGGAAGAATGGACCAACCCTGCAATGCAGCCTTACCACAAAGTAGATGCCTGAGAAGACCAGGATGGTCTTATATCGGCCCCAGTGGGCGTCAGCCAACCAGGCTCCAAGCACGGGTGTCAGGTAGCAGGTGCCCTCAAACAAGTTC
>JAABUP010009333.1_pt1 | contig 12095 bp, 13 predicted proteins | sample 5559201 | NCBI WGS metagenome assembly JAABUP01 (sample SAMN10711887, study PRJNA513373) | rock metagenome | isolation source: Antarctica rocks | place: Antarctica | reverse complement strand
CACATGTGTTGTATCAACTGTCTCCTGTCTGGATAGTCTGACTCTGAATGCCATTCTTTTCTCCATCTCTGAGGCGCTGCTTGAGGAGGAACATGGCTAGTAACACCAAGGCTTGAGGCTACTTGCATCGCTCAGAGGAGACCTACTGAGCCATCTTGCAGCTTGCTTTGGGTTGGCACAGCACCATTGCCTCTACTCACAAAGCAGGCAACACAGGCTCCATTACAGCGCTGACTTTGCTGTGTGCCTCCAAAGCACTTCTCCACAGGAAGGCCTTTTACCTTCTCGGCTCAAATTCCTGCCAAACCCTTATACAATTCGACCAGTCTAACCCTGCTAATTTCCCCCGTTGCTAGGGCTGCCTATGGTAGGGGTAGGGCACCCGCAATTTAGACAAGCTTCCTCTCTTGGCCAGCTAGCACATCCCTCCGGAGCAACATGGGTTGTTGACTTGCCTTGACCGTTTGCATTCATATGCAATTCTTCTCGAAAACGTTGTCATCTTATATAATATATATGTGCGTTTATCCCTGGATGCCATGTTCATGCACAGGGCACGCATGACAGGCAGAACTGATCACGGCTGCTCAACATTACATTTGTATAGCAGGCAGCACCCTGCCTGGCCCGCTAAGCTTGTTTGAGGCCCCTGATGCAGATTGCACAAAGGCCATGTTGTGTTGTGCAGAGCTCTAGTGATGGAGACACACTCAAGTGACGGAGACTGATGCAGATACAGCTGGCAATCATAGTAATTACTCATTGTACAAGTACATATAAGTGCAGCAGTTAAGCCAAAGGCACACCAAATCAGGAGCCAAGTTGAGATCAAAAGTATCAGTTACGACCATCGCTGTGGATCGTGGAAGCAGCAAGCAAGGCACTCCTGTCAAGGGGATCCCCTTTATTGGCTGAACATTCTTTTTGGTTTTTTGATTGGACAAGGGACGTCGAACTGTGATACACACCCCCGGAACATCATAAGCTTAAAATTCATTACTTCACCTCAGTCAATCCCAAACCACTGTGAGATAACCAGTGAAGGAATCACTTCTGTAGGTAGGCAGCTATCAGCAGGCTTGCACTGTTGATAACCCAGAGCACCTCCAGAAATCACATTGGACGCACCACAAATGCTTTGGGGTCAATACTTGTTCACAGCTGGGTACATCCCACCCTGCTGTTGCGGTGCTTGCATATTTTGAGGTGCTGTTGCGGCGGCACCTGTCTGAGGGTAGGCTGCTGTACCATTTGCGGAACTTTGCCTGCAGCACACACTGGTCAGATGGAAAGAACAGGCTTGTAGTGCCACAGCAGCAGACACAATGGCAAAGATGCAATGCAATTACATGCACTAGATTCTAGGAGGATGCTGACTCCGCCTGTTGCAAACTTCAGAACTGACTACAGCTGAGACCACAGGGTCTTAGACAACGGAATGTCCAACACTAATTACAGGATTGAGTGTCATACTTTCCGTACGTTGCATTCTCATGGCCCACGCCGCAGCTACAGCACAGGCAAATTCTGACACCACTTCCGCCACTTCCACTCCAGCACCTGATTGGCAGGCAAGGAGCAGCTCAGACTGATGGACTGCTGAATCAGCTCACAGCACATCCATCAGTGTTTTCATTTCAGCATCATACAAGACGAATACACAGCTGAGTGCCACTCATAGGTCTACCACGGCAGGAAGGTCATCAGCTCCAAGTTTGCATAGTTTGCAGCATACGCGAATGCAGAGAGGCTGGACTCACTTGAAGCACGGCCAGTCGCACCGCTCCTCCTGCGAGTTTGATGAGCAGCCGAAGCAGCACCAGCTTATGCTAGAGCCTTGATGACCGTTTGTGCAGTGCAAACAGCAGCAAGGACAGTTGAGGTTGCTGGCACAACCTCCCATGACTTCAGGAACTCAGTCAATCGCTGACGAACGAGGTGCTGCCGGTGAATTGAGGCGGTCCAATGAGCTTGTTGCAGTCCGAAGTCATTACAATCGATCAAAGACAGCTGGAAGCCTCAGCTTCCAAATTGCTATCGAAGATTTTAATGGCATGATTGATGACTTGAAGACGCCTGCAAGTTTGAATGTGCACCTCGTAGCAGCTGGGACACCCGTTCTCGTCGCCTCAATTTTTGTGTCGGCAAGCCATATTAGTTATCCGTCGCTGACACTGCAAACTTCGAGCTTTCAGTGAGTTCCCAAGGCACAAAGGCATCATGGGAAACAATATGGGTGCGCGCAGCTTCAAAGCTTAAAATTTTAGTGCAATGTCTACATCTTTTCGCTGAAGAACGCAGCCTGACGGGGCAGGCATTTGTTCTTTGAAGTTAGCATCTCGTGTTGACGAAAAGTGCAATATGTTGCAGGCAAAACCGACTGCTGTTGCTTCCACTGCTTCAGTGATCAGACTGGCACCAAATGCAAGTGCTGCTTTTGTTGTGGATTCACCTGTGGAAAGCCTGGGGAGGAGGAGACATTTGTCAAGTAAGCGTTGTCCAGCAAGTGATGTGTATCTTCACCTGTGCATGAATCCAGCAAGTGATGTGTATCTTCACCTGTGCGTGAATCATGGTGGGTTTATGTCTGGCTGAGGGTTGCAGAACTGATTTCCAGTGTACTCCTTGTAGAAACACTGAGGGCGGCCCATCACAATTGCCAGCCAACCAGGCGCATCATGGTATACATGGCCATCATGCACAGCCAGTGGCTACGGGAGTGGGAACGACTGGGGCTCCTGCAGTGGCACAATACTAAAATCGTCTGCTTCTATCAAGGTTCAAGAGCTTCAGGCATAATAGCTGGGCCTGGCAGCTCTTGTGACCAGATTACTGCCATCGTTAGTATCGTTCTTAGGGAGGTGTATCACTATTTTAGACTGTCAGGGGGCATGCAATGACTTACAACTCTTTCAGTAATGACGTCATGGCGGTAATTCAACAACATTCACTGACAACCATTGCAAATATTCTTTTTAGGCTTACAAGTTCTGTGTGTTCAAAACTGAATTGACGTTGACCTTAGACTTGAGCACTAATGCAACATGCCTGCCCTAGGGTGTGAGACTTTGACCAACATGATGTCTCCTGCAATTTAAAACCAGTAATGTGATTAAAGCTTGCTAACAATGTGTCAAAAGTTGCTCTGGTCGTCCTGTCGTAGCCTTGGACTGCTGGCGCCGTTGCACTTCAAGATGTATGAGTAAGGCAGTGATGTCAGCAGGATTCACACCACCAGTACGAGACGCTTGACCGATGTCCAGAGGTTGCACCTGCAAGAGCAGTCATTTCATCAACACAGTGATGTTGCAAGTACAGTCTTGGCTGCATAGGCGTGTGCTGAACATGCCTAGGGAAAGCTAAATTGCTGTACACGACACTTGACAGCCTGCGTGTCCAGTCAGGTGCCAGCTGCGCTGACTACGCTGCATGTGACTGTGCTTTGTATGCAGTGTTGAAGTTGCAAATCTGGCGTACATCTGCATGCTTGTGCTCATCTCATACTTTTTTGACACATGGAGATATCATGCTGGGCATCCAATCTTGCCTTGGAAAGCTTTTCCCTTGCTTCCATAGAGATTGTCTTGATGGCCATGTAGTCTATATCAGATGACAGCTTCTTGCCATACTTGGCAGTTGTCTGCTGCAGCTGCTTGGTCTGCCGCTTTATGAAACCAGCATACTTGATGTCGATCTCCACAGCCTCCTTAGCAGCATCGCTCATGGGATCACTTGAACCCTGATTATGCTGCTCCAGCAGGCTGCAGTCACATGCATACATTGCTGACCACAAGCTAAATCCAGAAGGCAGTCTTGAGCTCGTGATGAAGCAATGCTCAGCCTTGGAAAATAAGTGTCCAGGAAGTTCAGACCGGTTGTTGATGTAAGCAGTCACATTTTCAGACACTCCAAGGCACATGTGTGCACGTCACACAAACTGAGTATTGCCTGCAAAGAATGCAGCCTAGTTCACTGCAGCAGCAGCACAGACAGGATCAAACAAACTAACAGTGAGTAACAGTAACTGATGTGCAGCCTGTTACAGCATAGCTGTGTCTTGTGTTGTTTGTTGACAGCAAAGTGTTGGGTTGGCCTGTCACAGCACAGCTGTGTTTTTGTTTGTGTTGTTTATGGTAAGGTGTTGGGGTGTCACCTATAATGGACATGGGGCCGCCTCAGGATGTCAGCCAGGGACGACGCAGTACTCATGTGCTGTTGACTGATTTCATTGGCTTGCAGGGACAAGGCACAGTCTGGCTGCACCCTTGTGTTGGCAAGCCTCTCCTGCTCACTTGCAATCTGGGCCTGCACACAGCAGCTGACACATCTTGTGACTCTCTGGTCAACAAGCAACAGATCTCTCTTGTTGAGGGTTATGCAACAGACACTTGATTGTGACTGGGGGACAACAGCTTCCCATCCACTATTGCAACTCAACATACCAGCAAACTTCCGCGACACCATTCTGTCCAGGATCTCTTTGAAATACAGACCATGTAAAACCTGACATGCAGGTGTGTCTCAGGCATCAGCAAATTTGTTACACAGCCATTGTGTCCTTACTTTGATTGAAGCTGTGCACCAAGCAGCACATTATGAAGCCCAACATTCAGATGTCTTGTATGGTGTGTAACTTTGGTCACATCTGTTCACAAGAGCTGCTGCCCCTGGGCCTTAGCCTCGGCAAGCATGTAAATTATGCCGGCAACCATTGGGGTATGCCATGTACAACAGGCCAATCACGGCAAAAAACAGTGTGTTGCAGGGCATCCAGTACCTACCTGCTTCTCTTGGAAGCTGCTCCATCTTCTGTCATCAATGAGGCCCCAGCCCCTGGCCAGGGGGGTCAGCCGCTGATCTGCATTGTCAGATCTCAGCAGCAAGCGGTACTCTGACCTGCTGGTCAGCATCCTGTAAGGCTCCCTCAGATCCTGTCATCATGTCACACAGCTGTGTCAAGAACATGCTTCAGGATAACTGATGTACAGCAGTCCTTGATCATTGAGCTGTGTCAAGAACATGCTTTCAGAATGCCTTATGTAGAGCAGTTCTTGCATGCATGCGCCAAAGCTCAAGAAGAACGGTGCCAGACCCAGCATTGCTACATTTGGGATTGCTTGACTCAGGACTGCTTACTGCAGCCTAAGCTTTTGTATGCACAAGTGCCAAAGACATGAGCTGTCGCTCCTGTGGCGCCACATGTAACACAGCTACCCTACTAGTCTTGCCACTCTTGAACAGCAAAGCAGACACTGCCAAGAGATTCATTATCTACCTGGCTCAACATCCAGTCATGCAGATATGACTGCTTCAACTGCACATGCACAATGTAACGCCTGATCATGCACACATTTAGCAGATGACACATGGAAGCACAACCTCCGTGCATGACAGCCTAGCTCATGACAACCAAGCAGGGCACATTGACCACAACATATGCGCCAGGCAAGGCATCAGACAGAAAATGCCAGCCTGATTGCTCACTTTTGTGACCAAGTCATCGACCAAAGTGCCCAGGTAGCTGCTGTTCCTAGGCATGACAATGGGGCTCAGCTGCTGGGCGCGCCTGGCTGCATTGATGCCTACACCACATCCATATAGCATCAGAGAACAAAAGACAAGAAAAGTTTGCGCTTTTCAGCGATCATAATGGGAGCCTCCTAAGGCGGCAGCCCAGAGTACCATACAGCATCATATGTGCAACAGCATGGGATGTCAGCAAATTGTCCCACCAAAAACTCATCCCTTGATGCTGCGCCCTCACCTTTCAGAAGATCAAATTGATTTTACTTCAACAGAACCATGAAGCATCAAATGGCAGAACAGCAGCTGGTAGTGCAGGTGAGTTAAGGTCAAAGTTCATGTGTGTACTGCATTCTTCACATTTCAACGCCATGATGATAGGTCCCTGAGGAATCATGTCCTGCAAGAGTACAACTGCTGATGTAACATCCTACTTGACTACCATCAGTGATATGTGCTGTCTCTGAGGAGTCATGTCTGCGTTGAGTCAAGCTCTCATGGGGTGTGATGCAAGCCATGGAAGCCCTCAGCAGTAGTCTGTTGTACTGTCTACTCAGCCATTAGCGCTAGACCCACCCTGTCTCACATCAACAGCACCCACAAGCAGACAGACCACTTCACCCTCTGACAGTTGACGCAGAAGCACTCCATGACAGTTGACAAAGGAACAGGCCCGTGTATGCACACACAAAGTGGTGACCTGACTATGGTAGCACCAGCACCCAGACCAATGCACACTATACAAATTGACATGGAGATGCTGACCTGAATACAGCAGCCAGCAACACACAGACAGCTTTGTGCTATAAAAGTTGACATGAAGAGGCTGACCTGCAAGCAGGCCTTGAGCAGCGGCCTCTTCATAGCCTGTGGTGCCGTTCAGCTGCCCGCTGAAGAAGAGGCCCTGAATGGATTTGGTCTCCAGCGTCGGGTGGCACTGATGGGCAGGGAAGTAGTCATACTCCACAGCATACGCTGGCCTCAGCATCTTGCACTGCTCCAAACCTGCCAGCATACCCATCACAGTGACTTTGTTGACAAGAAGCATGTGATTGTGTTGCAGTTACTGCAACAAGATATGAAAACACCCCAGATGTGCTTGCTAGAGGCATAAAGCTTGTTTCTCCAAGCAGTTTGAGGCTTAGCAGCAATATCAGGTATGTAGCAGAATGCAGCTTTCTTCTCAGCAAGCAATCCTAGCAGACTAGCGCGGGGCGGGGCAGGGGCAGGAGCAGGGGCAGGGGCAGGGGCAATACCTGGCAGAGTGTGCAGGAGGGCCAACTGCAGCCTCTCTGGCAGTCCAGTTGAGAATCCTTGGACATACAGCTCAGGCGTTGTGCGCCCCTCAGGCTCCAGGAACACCTACAGTATCATTCATACAGTATCATTCATACAGTTTGACATCAACACACTTCTCAGATAGCTGTCCTCAAAGACAGTATTGCTGTCATGAAAGCTTTGCCCAGAGTCTGTGCAAGTACAAAGCTGTTGAGCATTGGAGGAGTCATTGTAAGCTTTTGGAAAACTGGAGCGTGCAAAGAGGTGCTGAGAGAAACACACGTAGAAGCCCACGCTGAATTGTCAGTGTTAGCAGGTAAGGCCATCTGACTGCTGCAGCATTGGTCATGCAGTACCCAAGTCAGTGTGCAGCTCAGGCTTGGATTACCTGATGTGAGTCCTTGTCCTTGAAGCGCACCACTTTGTCTTCTATGGAGGGGCAGTAGCGTGGCCCTTTGCTGTCAACCCAGCCTCCATACTTGGGGGTCTCATGCAGGTTGGCCTCAATCATGGCGTGCGTGGCTGCAGTGGTATGGGTCAGATGACAAGGCATCTGCTCCCGCTCAACATGTACCTGGTCGCAAACACACAATCAAACATGTACCTGGTCGCAAACACACCATCAAACATGTACCTGGTCGCAAACAGATACTCAAACATGTACCTGGTCGCAAGCACGCATTCAATCAGGTTGTGAGGCCTGTCCAATATCATGCAAGCGCAATGGCCTGGCATGTCGCTGGCATGCAGCTAGACGTACACACACAATCAATCATGCCATGAAACCTGTCCTGAATCCTCCACGCACAATGGGCAGTGGTGTGCAAGCCGCTTTTCAAACCAGTCTCAGTGCAAGTATTGGTTGATAAGGCCAGTACCACATAGTGCTTGAAGCTGAATGCATATTTTGCAGAGTGGCACAGAGTACGGCAGAGCATTGAAGCCATAATAACTACAGAATCTGATGTGCCTGACTGTGCCAAGAGCTGGCGTTGCTCCTACAAATGTCCATGTCATAATGTTAGCAAGCAAGGAACTCTTCATGGTATACCTCTTCATCAAAGCTGAACCACTTGACTTGCTCATCCCCAGGCTGTGCTTCCAGGTGAGTGAAGTCAACACTGTGTGAATCTACGCGAGCTGGCGTGCCTGTCTTCAAGCGGTCAATCTCAAAACCATGCGCAAGCAGAGCTTCTGTCAAGCCCTCTGAAGCTGCCTCCCCGGCCCTGGAAGCACCGAGAGACATGCTGTGATGATGCAACATGCTGTGATGATGTGTCACGCTGTGATGATGTGTCATGCCTGCCAGGAGCGTGTTCACAGTCACAGGGGGCATGCACACAGCACAGGCTGCCTGGTGCCTGTGTGCGTCGCTGCTTTGGGTGGGCAATCATGTGTTGAAAAACATCTGCCTGTGCAGTCGGCGTTTCAAGGCGTTTGCAACCATAGCAAGCAAATGACAACTCTTAGCAAGTAGGGAACACAGGACGAGTGTTGGGCTCAGCGTGAGAATAACATGATCATGTAGACAGCAGGTGAATGTACCTTCCAGCAGGCATGGAATGGCGACCAACCCAGATTCTGCCATTCATAAAAGTGCCTGTTGTAACCACAGCAGCTCTACATCTGAAGGTCAGCCCAAAGAAGGTTTTGACCCCCTGGATGTCATCATTGGGGCCTAGATCCAACCCCACTGCCATTCCCTCTCTGAGGAAGAGGTTGGGGGTTGCTTCTAGAATGCGGCGCATCTCATGCGCATATTCTATCTTGTCTGTTTGAGCTCTCAGGGCATGCACTGCTGGACCCTACACAACAGCACAGTCAGAGCATGAACTGCAGTGAAATTTTCAATCCCAATTTCATTCTAGTCAGCCTTGTCTGTTCACTGGATCAAGAGCAATAGAATTGCAATCAATTTGTGACTGTCTTTTGGGTGGCTTTGTGATGCTGTCAAAGTCTTGCAAAAGTGTCATGTGCTGTGCATGCTGAGGGTCTTGCAGTTACCTTAGATGCATTCAGCACTCGCTTTTGAAGGTAACACCGGTCTGCCATCTTGCCAATCTCCCCTCCCAAAGCGTCGACCTCGTGAACTAATTGTGATTTTGCTGGGCCTCCCACTGCCGGGTTACAGGGCTGCAAAGGAAGTATGGCAGTCATTGCTGACCATAATCATTCACTGTTGAAGCATATGGTCAGCACGCGTTACTCATGCTGACCATGGTGGGCCTGAAATGTTTGCGTGATATACCTGCCACGCTATGCGGTCAAGGTTTAAAGTCAATAGAAGGGTTCTACAACCAAGTCTGGCAGAGGCAAGAGCTGCCTCACAGCCAGCGTGTCCTGCTCCGACGACAACTACATCGTAGTCCTCTTCGTCGTACCATTGGTGTGTCTACAGAGTCAGCGCAAGAGATTGTACCGCAGCTCGGCAGTGATCTGACAGCGCTCTTGCTTTAGCTCACCTCGAGACCACGGTCCGACGACGCATTCGCGCAAACTTGATGGTACTGACGTCCACGTGTGTCTTGAGACAGTTTCCTGCCTGCAGCCCGAGACGTTGACGGAAGGTGAACGCAGCGTTTGCGTTGAGGCAAAGTACGAAAGCTTTCCTGGCGGTCGGACTGAGCGCTACGGCCGCTGGTGCTGGCGCCACCTTGCTGTCTCGCAGCTGGTGTGTGCATACCGAACGCACCGTAGCTCGTCATGATGGACGTCAGAAGGAGCACAGCTAGCGCTCTGCAAGTGCTGGACTTGGCCACCGTAATAAAGTATACGCACAGTAAGCTTAGTCTTATTAGTCATAAAACTGGTTGATCGGGTGACAAGTTTTCACGGGCGCGAAGACTGCCCCGTGCTTTCGATTGGCATCAGCGATGCTCATGGTGTCATTTGAAAGCTTTGGACAGTCGTGAATTGATTGCATGGCAACGGACGGCGCAAATGCTCTTGACAGAGTAGCAAAGCGTCCACTGTAAAAGGCCTGTCGCTTACTCGGTCTGATCAATATGAGCACATTTCACATTTCACAGGCACGTACAGCAGTGAAAAGTAAGGCTGTCACAGAGTTCCGGTATCTGACATTAAGCTGTTCCTTTCTGCAGGTTCCGTCAGAGGTATTATGCAGCGCCTTCAGCCATCTGGGTTCGTTAGATCGAGCCAGCTTTCGGCTGACTTGCAAATGCTGGCGTCAAATCAGTCAGCATGATGAAGCACGCGTTCATTTCCTGCAAAGCAATTGCTGGGAAGCTTCAGCTCATCACTTGAGGCAAATATGTCCACATGCAAAAGTGGTGTTGAATATTGATGGGGATGGGGACCTGGAGACTTGGAAGCACAGCTCACTATGTGATTTGGTTAGCGTTGCGCCTCAGCCAGAAGTGATGCCAGTTTGGACGTTTGAGCCTCGCTGGTGGCTCTCAGGCAAATCTAAGCAGGCTCTGCAAAGGCTGCAGAAAGCACAGCAACAGCTTAAGACTTACAGTGATGTGACGCAGCTGGAATTCATATTGCATCTCAGGTCAGACCATACAAGTCTGCCAAAAATGCAAGCTGCCATTAGCAGCTTGCGACATGCAATAGGACATTTGAGGGTCAGAGAGAGCTTACTTGAGTGTGCCAACAATATATTCCCTCTTGCAAACCTGCACACATTAGGGTTCACCTTGCCATTCAGGTTTGATCTATTGGAGAAAATTCAAGTCGCCATTCAGAGTCTGCCAAAACTTACAGCAATGCATGTGTATACTACAACAGCAAAGGCAACCTCTTTGATACCATATCTGCTGCGTTGTCTCCGAACTCTTGACAGATTGACTTTGCTAAGGGTTGTCACTGGTGGCCATGCAAAGTGTTTGCCAGCATTTTGTTTGTTGCATCTGACAGCTTTGGAGCTGGGGCAGCAGGTGACTGTGGACATGGCTGTTTCCAAGCTTGCCCATTTACGTGTTCAGGAAGCGCATCATGAATTTGAGCCTGGAAACATAATGCTTCAGCAACTGAGTAGCGGCAACATGACAAACAGCTTGGCAATAGATTGCTTTACACCTGAAGCTTTGTTGCAGCTGCCGGCCTGCTTACAGGTACTGACGCTATCACAGCTGTTTGAAGACATTCAGTTAGACAGTATAGGTGCAGCCCTAAACAGGTTGTTCAACTTGAAGGTGCTCCGTATTTACAACTTTTTGACAGACCCCATTGTGGCAATGTTGTCCATGGTACATTTGCCAAGGTTACAAACGCTTGGGTTTCACATGCATCCAATTTTTTCAAACAAGTCTCCACATCAGGACAAGTATGTTTCTCGAAGTGAAGGCATGCTTTTGTATGTTCCCAGTGTGAAGGTATCGTTGTTACCTGCTGCTCTTCCATCACTACAGTTGTTTGAGGTTTTTGGTGTTTCTGCAAGGCGCATGGCTGTTGGTACTTTGCATTGTGGGGTCATGACGGATGCCAGCTTTTCACACTTACGTGGTATTACAGGTCATTGTGCACGATTTGATTTACGCCTGATGAATGTACCAGCTTCATGTTATGCTGTGATCAAGGCATTTGCAGACCACTGAACCTTGTAATGACACATCCCTTGCAAATGTGTTGAGCATTCCTGCCAGACTATGCATATTACGCAAGCTATCTGCCATGCCTGTCTGGAAGGTAGAAAAAGTTCAGCGCCCATGAGAGATTGATCAATTTGTCGTTTCATTGACTTGCTTTGTATCGTTTCAATTGAATTGCTTTGTAGTTAACTACAACGTTGCTGATCTGGGTTGTTGTCCATTGTTTGTTATTTAATTGTTCCTAAAAAGTATGCCTTTGCTGAGGCCTACTATGCTGGTTCCAAAGTGAGTGCCGTCTCGCTCAATGCTACGCATGACCCCCCCGGTTGCGGGTCACAACCTATAGGTTCCCTACGCAGCAGAACTTAGCCGTTACTCAAGCTGGAACGCCTTTTGACTTGATGAAGCTGTCAAATGGCAGTGACACAACGCCTACTGAAAACAGCTTCACCTCCTTGGAGGTACTGCATGTGTGTTGGTACTTTAGTCACTCTGCCTTATGGAGGAAGAGTGCTCAAAGCATCATCACAAATGCCAGCAACATTGCAGCGTAGCATGCAGAGCCAAGCTGCTACGTAACTGACAGCACGTTTTTTATTTTATGTAATTGTGGAAAGACGCATTGAGGTTGGGCCTGATCAACAGATGACCCGCAAAATGAGAGCGGTACACACAAGACATGCTCAAGCTGTGTCTCCTGCATCAACACCACCCCTCAATGCCAGGCCTCAAATGCAG
>JAABUP010009332.1_pt1 | contig 12096 bp, 15 predicted proteins | sample 5559201 | NCBI WGS metagenome assembly JAABUP01 (sample SAMN10711887, study PRJNA513373) | rock metagenome | isolation source: Antarctica rocks | place: Antarctica | reverse complement strand
CGGAAGGATACGGGCTAGAGTCGTCAAGGCGAATGCTCTGGCGGCGAAGCTGGGTTTTGTGTTGAGGGTTGTGGAGCAATGGTCGCGGAATCATGGGTTGGGAAGGTTGGATGAAGGGGACGATGGGTTGGAGTGGGAGGGAGTGATGGTAAGGGAGGGTGCGAAGAAGGCTGATCGTGTGACTGTGGGGAGGTTTGGCGGAGATGATGGGGCGAGACTGGGTCAGTGATTGAACAGGAATTGCTGTTGGGTACACGTTCTGTTGATGGACAGTGGCGAGCGAGGTGTTTTGCTTAGCGAGGCGCTGGTTCCCATGAGTTCTTGAATCCCAAGCGAAGATACGGCTATCTGTCAATAGAAACACAAGGTCTGTCTAAATTACTACCTTACCATTGCTCCTCGCCTGTGTAACGTTCGATGCTTTCCTTGTGTGACGTTGGCGGTGCCGCGGGATCGCCCTTTGCACCCCCACTAGCGTCCGCTCCTTGACAGGCCACTCAGAGCACCTCATTCACTACATCTTGAGCATCGCTTCGCATTGCATCGCCAAACGTCGATCTCTACGTGTGCCTCTGGTATCGTGTGGCATGGCAGAGAACATACCCCCAGGCTCTGCAGCTGCAGCATCCACCGCCGATCAACCCGGCCGTCCTTACTACGAGTCCCTACGCACGACCCTTCGACAAACACTGGAGAAGAAGCGCAAGTTAGATGAGAGCTTAGCCACGATCGAAGACCAGATCTTCAAGGCCGAAGGCAGCTATCTGGAAGAAACGGCGAATTCGGGGAATATCGTGCGCGGCTTCGATGGATGGGTGAAGGGCGTGCAGGTCGGTGGTCGAGGAGGGGCTGCGGACGATAGGCGGAGAGGGAGGATAAGGGATGAAGACAGGATATTTAGCAGGAGCTCGCTGAGCTGGATGAGGGTATGGCTCTCCGCTCCATCATTCTTGTCGTTATGTGGATGCTGACAGGGATGTGATAGGCCCAAGAAGGACCCGACTCAAGCACGGTCTCGAACGCAGCGACACCCACCGCATCGTTCGCGCCGCACCTTTCGACGCGAGGGAGCGACATCGGAACATCGGCTGGTGCTACGACCAAAGCGGCGGCGAATAAGAAGAAGAGGTCTGCGGTGGAGAAAGACGACGAGGAGGACGGCAAGCCGAAGAGGAGCAAGATCTCCTATGCGCGGGATTGAAGATTTGTGCTATTGATCATGAGCGTTACAGCGAGGTGTTGTGGAGTTCGTGTTTGTTCTACACCGTCGAGGAGGTATATTCAGACGAATGCGTTGGGATGAGCCTGAATCTTTCTTCCATGCGCCCTCTACAAATGGGATGCTAAGCAATGCTCGTGTACGAGATCGAATTCCAGGACGACACATCCAACGAGTATCAAGTTCAAAATCTGGTGAGTGTATCTTTGGAACCCTGGGCAGTCGAGCAGCGTGACGGTGACTCGTAGTGCCGGTGAGGAAGCATATCATACCGTGCGGCCGGCAGGCGATTTGTGATAGGCATCCTAGTCGCCTTCCGATGGTTACGGACGGGTTTTGGAGGAGTGGGATGCGACTGGAAAGCAGTACGTTACCTTACCTTATGTTTCCAAGCAATTGCAGCACCCGTAAATTTGGTGCCTCAGGCAGGATTTAGCGACGACATCACAGAGCATCCACGAGTATACCGGTAATAAATCGTCCAACCGATTGAACGATGGCAGGACAACCCGAGGACTTATGGCTGTTCGGCTATGGGTACGATATCACGCTTTGAATTGTCGTCCGGGACGCAACGATACTGACGGGGTCTTCAGCTCCTTGATATGGAAGCCACCGCCCGATTACGGTACGCACACATCGTAGCAGGACGAAATATAAAACCCGAGAAGCTAATGGCCCTCTCACCCCAGATCTAAGAGTCCCGGGATACATAGAAGGCTACGTTCGCCGCTTCTGGCAGGTACGACACGCACGATGAAAGATCGAAGCATGAGACGGCAGCTGAAGTGGCGAATCGACAGGCCAGGTAACCCAGCCCACCTACTCCTCTCAACGCAAACCAAGCTCCAACTGACACACTCCCAGCCAAGACCACCGCGGCACCCCCGAAGCCCCCGGCCGCGTCGTAACCCTCATCGACCGCGCCGTCTGGGAAACCCTCACAGACCAGCACGCTACCGCCCCGCCCAAAGTCTGGGGCGCCGCGTACCGGATCCCCGCGGCGCACGTTGCAGAAGTGAAGGTTTACCTCGATATCCGCGAGATCAACGGGTATAGCATCCAGTACACTCCGTTCACTAAGGATCAAGATATGTCTGCTACGTACCAGACGGTGCATACTAGCTCTGCTTCCGACGAGAAGGTGCCGGGGCAGATCAGTTGTTTGGTTTATATTGGGTTACCGGATAATCCGCAGTTTCTTGGTCCGCAGGAGCCGCAGGCGCTCGCGGAGCATATTGTCAGGTCTAGAGGTCCGAGTGGGGAGAATAGGGATTATTTGTATCAGTTGGAGGAGGCGTTGGATGGGTTGAGTGAGGGGAGTGGGGATGAGCATGTCAGTGATCTTGCGAGGAGGTGTAGGGAGATCGAGGCGAGTGGGCGGTGATTGTAGAGTCGGGCTTGCTTATACTATCACACTTGATCTGGATTCGTGGGTATTCTGTTGATCCACACCGCGTTGCCCGCTTCTCTATGCTATGCTACGCCCCGTTCCTAACGATATACCGTCGCTTTATGCCTACATGAAGCCCGCTAAAGAACGCTCCACGAATGTTGCAATCCAGGCCCCGTCATCAGAGACAAACTCCTCCCTCGCCGCCATACACGTACGCTGCACTCCCTCCTCACGGTCCACCCTTGGCATCTCGTCTCCAACCCGTCATTCCTCGGACTCCTGCCTGTATCCTCACGAATTTGCCAGAGCTCGGATCATACACACTCTGCACATCCAGCAACGCCTTCCCCTTCTCTCCTCTCACTTCGATCATCCCGGTGACGATGAAAGCGCCCCGAGGCGGTTCGAGCTTCTTGCGCGGGAGCCAGGACTTCAAGAGCGTGGCTGTTAAGAAGTACAGCGCGACAGGGAGGTCCTGTGAGGGCGTGAGGGAAGGGAGCGGTAGGAATGGGTAGGTCGAGGAATATGCGATGGGCTTGGTTGTTGCAGTTTGGTCGTCTTGTTGTTCGTTCTTGGGGCTTGAAGCGGGCCCGGATGTGCTAGGGGTAGTAGCGAGCGCACCAGCCGCCCCTGTTGCACTCACCCCTTCCGGGGTCTGTGTGGATGCTGGCGCGCCCTCCCCAACCTGCTTTGCCGTCCTACTAGCGCCCCCCTGCTGCTTCGTCGCCTTCCTCTTCTCCATTTGCTCAACCGCAAGCCGATACTGCTCCTCCGGACTGTGCGCATCCTTACCCTCCCACCCCAACGCCTGCTTCGCCCGCCTATACTGCATCCCCACCAGCACGTTTCCCGCTGCCCAGAACCCATGCGCCACAGCTTTAGGCCATAGTGTCCGCGTAATCCTCCATTGCTTTTCCTGGTCCACTTTCTGCTGACTCCAAGCCACAAATCCATCCCCAATTTCCAATCCGCTGCGTATATATTCTGGTGGTGGTCGATCGGGAAAGGCCACGTCGAGCCAGAATTTGCCTACTTTCGGGTTCGGTCCCAGGACGACCTGGACGGCGGGATGCTTGACCGAGGTTGAGTACACGATCTGGACGAGTTCATCCAAGAGCTTCTTCTGCCGCGGCTTGTCCTTTGCGACTCTGATGAACTCCCGCCACTCTGGATCGCTTCTTCGATAGAAGGTCCGGGGAAGGACTGTGGACCACGTGAGGGGGATGAAAGCGTTCTGTTCATCCGCGTAGAAGATGCCAGAGCTCTCCTCCTCGGTCTCCGTCCCTTGCCTGTCCTTTCCATTCCCGTCGGAGACCTCCTCTTCGTCATCGTCCAGGGTCTCGATCTCGACCTCGAAGAATCGCAGCAGCAGGTTGAGAGTCCCGTAGGCTACTGCGGTGTAGACGAGGGCGTTGAGGGCTCGCTGACGGGTGAGCAAGGGCGGGCTCTGGAAGCGGACGTTTTGAAACCGTACAGCCTCACCGGTAGGACGATAGATGGACCTGGGAAGTTGATCCCATCTCCGTCGGGGTACGAGGCTGAAGTTGCGTGGGTGTGTGGTGGGTTGGCCGTGGTAGGTCGGGCGCGGTTGATGTTGTTGTCGCAGGCGAAAGGCGCGGGGGAAGCGATGCATCGGGAGTGGTAGCGAGGAATATCACGGTAGCATCGGTGGTGTCGGATGAAGGGGTGGTGTGTGTCGTTTGCTTGTCGTTTCAACCGATCAAACATCTCGTGATTGCCATGTGGAAAGTGGCGCAGAGTGTTGCTGCCTTAGGCCTCAACATCGTCCGCTATCAGAAGCAAAGCGTCCGCCTCATGGATGCACGGTAGTGTACTTTGACGCTTCATCCGACTCACCACTCCTTCCTCGCGCGAAGCAGACACGATGAAGCTCGCTACCTCCTTGATACTGCCTGCGCTGTCCTGGACCGCTCGACTAGCTTCCGCCACCACCGAAGCACGGGTGTACATATGCGATGGACGAGCAGAGGAGGCCACAGACCGGACCCTATCACCGACCGAGGCTCGACTCGTCATTGCGCAAAGAGCCGGGGTGGAAGACTATCATAGCGCAGAGTTGAAGGATGGAAAGGCCTTGGATGCGATCAACGTCTTCGGGCGGACAACATCGCTGTTCGAGGACGAGGACCGGAGGAAGCAGGTGGAGGAGATAGTACTGGTAGAAGGAGGCGGCGACGTGGAGAGTACGATAATAGCGTCCTGGAATCAACCACAGGATGTCCATGCTGATACACTGTTGTCTACAGTCAACCTAAGCCAACAGTGTCGTTCCTTCGCCATTTCCCCCGTCTCTGACGTCGCCTCTACTCGTCGTATATGGGTTGATCTTGTACGGCAAGCGAGCCCCGCAATACAATCGTCATCTACAACAGACGAAAGCATCGTCGCAAGTCTTCGAGATGGAGGAGTGGCCGATGGTCGCGGGAAGACATTCCGCATCGTGAGCCGAGGAGACCCACTGCTCAACCTAATGGACCCGATGCAGAGCGGAATGTCATCCACCCTACTCTTTGCCCCGACGACGCGAATTACCGAAAAGGAAAGCCAGTGGGGCACCTACTCAATGCCGGGCGCACAATCGCCTCTCCGCAAACGGCAGGCACGGAGCAGCCCACCGCAGCCCGAAGCGCCCCTCGAAATCGACCCCCTCCACTCCTTCCAACCTGTCGAAGCCTCCAACGAGGCCTCAGACATTTACCTCTCCGCAAACAACAACACCAACGCCTCCCAACCTCTCACGGGAATCCTACCCGCCTGCTTCACCACCCAGGAGTCCTGCGAGAGCTCCACACGCTCGTGCATGGGCCACGGCGCCTGCGCACTCCTCTTCACCGACCAGTCCGCCTCCCCGCAATCTCCGTCCCAGCACTGCTATGCCTGCGCCTGTTCGCCCACCACGAGCAAGTCCTCGGATGGGAAGTTGGTGACGACGACGTACTGGGGTGGACCCGCATGCCAGAAGAAGGACATCAGTATGGAGTTCTGGATGCTGGCACTTTTCAGTGTCGGGTTGGTCTTCTTGGTGAGCTTTGCGATTGGAGAGTTGATGGGGATGGGTGGGGAGGAGTTGCCGTCTGTGATCGGTGCAGGCGTGAGCGGGCCGACGGCTAAGAAGTAAGCTTGAGAGGGGAAGGAGGTAAGGAGTGACGATATGAGCGGAGAAGGGATGAGCGAGTGCTACCCGCGCTTTGATTTGTGGAATATTGAGTATTTTGCAACGGCGTTCTAGGCGAGTCGGGATGGCAGGGTAGCCGTAGCGTTTGTAGTGGTCTTTGTACAGCAACCACCTCTGAACTATGGCTGTGAGCTTCGCTCAAACTTACGGGAGGCTGGCCTCAAAAGCAGCGCACTTGTCGTCGAAACCCCGAAATGGTATGAAATCAACAAACACGTCCATCAAAACTTCCAAACCCCACCCCTCGCCTCCCTCTCCTCCCCCTACACAACCCCATTCGCCCTCAAACACCCCTTCACCCTCCTCACAATAACCATCATCAGAAACGGCCCGGAAAGCGCCGACGCAGCGCTCTTCAGCGGATCCGGATACTGCCACGGAATACTCTCCGCGCCCTCGATCTTCCGCATCTCGTCGAGTTCGGATTCTGAGAAACCGGCTCCGACCATTATGGCGCGGGGGATCCTGGGCTTGTCGGTGTGGGAGTCGGTCCCGACGGAGGAGTGGGGTGTGAAGGGTTCGCCGCGGAGGAGGGGAAGGAGTTCTGCGTGCGCTGCGGAGGTGGAGGGGAAGTGGTGGACGACTGGGGGAGGATGTTAGTAGGTGGAATGCAGGGCTTGCGCTGCTGATTTCGATCGCTAGTTTAAGGCTGTTGTCCCTTTTCCATGCTGCAGCCCGCGAGAAGAGCGAAGCAGATGGGTGTGCTGGTGCTGTTTTGCCACTGGCGTTGCCTTTTGTGCCTCCCACGGCAGAAGTACACGGGTGGTGGATTTTACGTACCTTCATACTCCGGTAGCATAGACTTTGCGAAGGAGCCTGCCATACCTGAGCTCTTGCCGCATAGAGCGATCGGTATTGGTGCCACAGTCGCTCGGGTGGACGTTGTGAAAGAGCGAAGGCTTTTGAGCATGAGAAGAAGAGATGGTAGGTCGAGATCAGATGCTCTGCGATGGTTGGAAGGGATGAGAACTCATAAGAATACTTGACCGCAGCACCACAGATAGAGTGTATATACTCATCGTCCAGTCGGTCCAACACAAAGTTGATGGTGAGGTCAATGACAACGCCTGCTACCCGGACCGGCTACCGGAGGGTCTGTTGAAGCCGGCTCGGCAAGAGTGTCACACCGCCGGTGTCGTGCCTGAACGCGATAGGAGTGTAGCGGACGGACGCGTACCCGCTAGCATTGGGAGAGACGGGCCTTGCAAAGCACGGTGAGTGTAAGGAACGTGAGGGAGGAAAGGCGTAGTGGACGAGGAGCCGAAGATGAGCCGTCGAGAGCCGCCCCACGTGACGCCTCGAAGTTCACCTTTGACCAGGCCTTTCATCTCTCGCACTCCGAGTCTCCCACCATCGGCACCAACACCTGATGGAACGTGTCCGCCTACGTACGCTGCTACCACTGAAATGACGATACTGTTCGCTCGGAACGATCCAATTCTGGCCCTTGTGCGACGACATATAGCGACGACGTGACGTTTCTCGGTCGCAGAACGCTTGGCGGAAAGAGATGGATACCGTGATGGACCCATCCCGATCGCTGAAGTCATAACAATATCGGACTCGGAGTTATCATAGCGGGGAATTACTCACGGGCTGTACATGTACGGCCATGGAGACAGGTGACGGGACACCACAAACGACTTCCGACGACACTGGTATCCCCATGATCATAGGAATGAGCGGCTCAGCACCGATTGCAGCGTGTCTGTCAGTGTGGAAAGACTTCGGCAGTAGCTGCCGCTCGGTCTGCGGAGCGGTACCGAGATCTGGACCATGACACAAAAAAAGGCCAGGCAGGGAGGGACGTAGTGGACATCGGACTTTTCTGGGCCCATGACATTGCGCATATCCGCTACCGGTCGTGAACGACATTATCCGCGGAGAGACGCAGCCGGACTTGGTCACAGAGTAGGAAGTGTTTTTCAATATCTCGTATAGTTCGTGGAAGACGCCGCATGGCCAAAGCCGCAGAAGCCCGCTCACGACGGTGATTTCATTGGTACCACTGCGGTGTTTCTAATGTACGATTGCAGTACTGTCGAATCATCAGGCTCAAGTCCTGGAACTTGTACACTCGGCTTTGGGGCAAGCACTACTTGGTGCATTCGAGAATGTAAGCCATACCGCTCAGGCTTCGAGGCGCCCTCAGTACCAAGTGGCTAGGATGATGAGAGCAGGGCACCTTTCCGTAGGCGATGTTGTAGCCGGGTCGAGGATATCTAACGACCGCGGCGCCAGATCCAAACCTGGAATCGATTTGCCCGACCGGTACGCAAGCAGCCTCCTACTGCTACTCGGCGCGTTCCACCGAGTTCCCAGATTTCCCATGTACATAGACGAACGCCCTTCAGTGCTTCATGAGCCTGGATCTGGCCGCTTCCTCCGGTAAAAGCACACTTGCATGGCCGCACTGGATCTGGGTAAAATCGAAGCGAACGGCGAACATTAGCTGCGATGCTGCAACGTCCGGGCGACAGGCGAGCACTGTGTAGGTTGTTACGAGCTCCGAGGAGCGAGCGGGGATGCTCGGCAACGCATCAAGCTTGCGTCAGCGCCACCTCTAGGCGGTACTTTCACACAAGGGACGCATGCCGAGAGGAAGGCTTTGGGCACGACTCAGGAGGCGAAATCAAAGGGAAGAACAATGAAAGAATTACGAGTCTGCGGATCCTGTACTTCGAGACGCGGTCGCGCTTCCCTGAGACGCCCCCAGGATTGCGACGAGATTGGGAGGACGGGCCGGGTGCATCGGCTGCGCTTGCCAGCTGATTGGCTTTCGGCGCCAAGACATCTGTCGGCGTCACTACAGGAGTCTCAGCGATGGCAGAACGAGTGAATAGCTACGATGTGAATGGAACTGGTCTTGGCGAGCAGCTCATCCACTTCACTCACAAATTCACCGTCGCTGGTGGAGCAGGAACTGTGTCCGGTAGGCTGCAGCCGTCATCCACATTGTGGTCCGAGCGCTCCCCAGCAAGTTCCGCTCAAATTCTGTTGCTCTCGTTCTCGTTCTCTTCCTCTTCTACACCAACACCTTCTCATCATCCACCTCTCCGCAACACGACTGCAATTCATCGCGCCAGCTTGCTTCACCATTCACGAGCGTCTTCGTTCTTCACCGCGACATCACGACTGGGCTCGTTCTCGGTCCTACGCGTTCACCACACGTCACGTCACTGCGCTACCTGTCGCGCTCACCCACCAAACTCGACACCACCACCTCAATGGCCGACGAGACGACTGCCACTGTGCCTGTCGACGCGCAGGAAGTGAGTAGTACCAATGCGCCGAGTGATGTCACGTTGTCGTCGCTGAGACCTGCACAGCCCGCTGCCAGTGCCACCGAGCCCACCGAGACCACCCAACCCGATGCCGAGATCAGCACCATCACCAAGGGAGATGAAGAGATTGCAGGCGAGCAGGCCACCACCGAGGTGACCGCACCAGACGGTGACACCACTGAGGTCCTCGATGGCCCGTTGGCGGTCGAGAACGCGACCGACGCGACGCCCGGTACCGGCCGGAAAGAGAAGCGGAAGTCAGTGTCGGGCGTGCCGGAGCACAAGATAAAGAAGCTCAACAAGAAGAAGTCAATGCCGACACTCAACCTTGACTGCAAGCCGGGCGAGTTCTACTGGGCCAGGCTCAAGGGCTACCCACCGTGGCCGGCTATCATTTGTGATGAGCAGATGCTGCCCGAGTCGCTCCTCGCGTCGCGTCCGGTGTCGACCTCGCGGCCCGACGGCTCTTTGCGCGACGACTTCAAGGCAGGCGGCAAGAACGCGCGAGAGAGGACGTTCCCTATCATGTTCTTGTCTACAAACGAGTTGTAAGTGGACAGCCGTCTCGTGGTTACTATCGCGCGCACATGCTGACCGCTTGTTTGTAGCTCATGGATGATCAACACCGCGCTCACCCCCCTCGACCCGAAGGAGTGCTTGGAGAAGCCGAAGGCCAAGATGACCAAGGCCCTCCAGGACGCCTACAAGCTCGGCTCGGAGGACCACCCGATGGAGTATTACAAGAAGCTCCTGAATCTGTGGCAAGAGGAAGAGCAGAAGTTCGCGAAAGAGGTCGCCGAACGTGAGGCCGAGCAAGCACGCGTAGCCGAGGAGAAGAAGGTCCAGGATGCCGAGAACGCGGCGAAGGAGGAGACGGAGGAGGCGAAGGACAAGAAGAAGAAGAAAGCACCGCGCAAGAGCAAGGGCGGCGACGATGATCTCGAGATGGAGGATGCTGAAGCGCCGAAGTCGTCCAAGAAGCGCAAGAAGGCCGCGGATAGCGACGCCGAGAACGTGCAGGTTTGTTCTTTACTTCCTCGCAAGCTCCAAGTTCGTACTGATTCCTTCACAGGCCAAGAAGACCCCGAAGGTGACCAAGCTGAACGGACCGAAGACACCGAACGGCGAGTCTGCCAAGAAGTCCACCTCGAAGCCCAAGAAGAAGGTCACCGCTCCCAAGGCAGACGAGGCCGAAGAGGAAGCGAAGCCGCAGATGACCGAGTCCGAGAAGCTGAACCAGCGCGAGAAGGCCGTGCTCTACTTGCGCCACAGGCTGCAGAAGGGCTTCCTCTCTCGCGAAAACAAACCCCAGGAGAATGAGATGTCCGCAATGGCCGACTTCTTCACGCAGCTGGAGAACTATGACACTCTCGAGCCGTTCATCATCCGTACCACAAAGATTCACAAGGTCCTCAAGGCAATCGTGAAGCTGGCTACTATCCCCAAAGAAGAAGAGTACAATTTCAAGAAGCGGAGCGCGGCGATGCTGGAGATATGGAACAAGAGGATGGAGGCTGATGGTGAGGGCGCGCCAGCTTCTGCTGTCGAGGCCAAGGACGAAGAGAAGGACGAGGTGGCTCCTGCAACTAATGGCGACGCGAAGGCTGAGCCTGTGACGAAAGAGGGCGCGGAAGATGCGGTGGAGGAAAGGGGTGCGGAGAAAGTTGCGGATGAGGCGGCAGAAAAGATTGAGGAAAAGGCGGATGACGATGCTAAGATGCAGGATCTGAGCAAGGCGCCAGAGGCTCCAGTCGAGAAGGCTGTCCTCGGTAGCGAGGCGAAAGACGAAGCTGCCGTGGCGGACGTGACGGATGTGGCAGACGTCAGCATGCAGAGCGCAGCTGAGGACGTCGCCGTAGATGCTGCATAAAAGGCTGGCTGAGCAGGAGGTCGGGCTACCACGTAGCCAATCCCATGGCATGCCCTGACACTGGCCCGGGTGAAGATTTCGTGGTAAAGAACGGCGTGAACGCGGGCAGCGTGGCCACGAGGAGGGCCTTTCGATCGTTTCAGGCACGTGGCGACAAGGCTTGGGGTTGGTTTGTGCGGCGAGCGAATTCGCCGTGTGCTTCGACATTAAGGTATCACTGGTATGTACAATAGGCGATTGTATTGTTCAACGAACATCCGTCTCGCTCTCGCCCGGGAGCTCATACGTAGCGGTGAGAGAACTGCAAGAGGAAGTGTAGGTGAGGTATGTCCTCTCGTCCTTGAGTGACTCTGACTACAGCCGCGCGTACGATTCCGAGGAACGCAAATGATTCACAGCGTTGGACCACAGTGGTACATCGATTCGCACAGGACACGTACTTCACTGATCGGCCCTTCTGGACCTCTATCTGCCTTCGCAAGAACAGATGGCTCACGGCCTGGTTTGTGAGCGTCGGCGAACGCATTGCACTCGGCTTGGCCTCATACAGCTCCTACTTGGCCTCTATAAGAAGAGTCCCATTGCGTCTGACGTCCTGCTTGCTCACCGGTATGCGCAAGGCCCACCTCACGCAGACGACATGCTGGAGTCTTCCACCTGCCACAACACAGCCCGCCATCAACTCCGTAGCCTGAGTACGGGTCATGCGTCAACGTTCGTTGTACTGCGAACAAAGAGCCTGCCTCCCATCTCCACGATTAGCTTTGACGACATTGTCGCGCACCGGACCTTCTTTGTCTGAGCATTGTCCGTCTTAAAGGATGGCTTCCCACTGCCTACTGCTGCCTTCGAGCAGCAAACACACACACATACTCACTATCACGATTAACGACTTGTACAGTACCCGAACCATTTTCAATCGCTGAGCGATACACATAAATCAATACAAAACTACACCATCATCTCCAACCAAACGACCAACCACCAACCAACCATGCACTTCACAACCCCAACCCTCCTCCTGGCTCTGGCAGCCACAATAACCGCCTCCGCCATCCCCGGCTTCACCACCATCCTCCCCCCCTCCGCCCTCCTAGCAGCCGACTACCCCAACGCAGTCCACTGCGGCCA
>JAABUP010009331.1_pt1 | contig 12098 bp, 15 predicted proteins | sample 5559201 | NCBI WGS metagenome assembly JAABUP01 (sample SAMN10711887, study PRJNA513373) | rock metagenome | isolation source: Antarctica rocks | place: Antarctica | reverse complement strand
TCGGGACATTTTAGCGTCGGCAAGGGCTGCAGAACATGTACGTGCGCTTGAGTGGCTGATTGGACGCAGTTTGAGGCAGCTAATCGCAGCGCAAAGAGCCTACAAGCGCGTTTTGCCGCCAACAGCACATTGCTCTACAGCGACATATTGCCAATTTGGCCGGTCGTTGTAACGGGCGTCGTTGCTGTTGTAAGGAGGGATTATGCAGTGCAAACCAACCGTTTTCGACATTTTGGCCGTTGTATCGCGATTGTCAGTGTATAGGGCGTCGTTATAAGGAAATTATACTGTATGTGCTTTCAATGCTGCAGTTAAGTTTAGCAGCATGCTTGCTAATAAGTTTGCATGTAGAGATGTGCCAACAGCTGTACATTTACGAGATACTGCTGCTTGCGCTTTTGGTATCGTGAGACTTCGCTTGTTTGGATTTGTTGAAGTCTTGCTGATAGTCGATCGCGTGTGATTGCATATATTTCTAGGTCGCTTTAGTCTTGCGATTTCGTGTCAAATGCAAAGCTGTCTGTAGGCTTGATCATTCTCGCATGCACACATGCTGCATGCGCAATGGTGTGGAGCTGCTGATAGTAACACTATTGCAAATCACTGCTACATCGCCGATGCCACTACATGCCTACGCAGATAGCATGCATATTAGTCATACATGTCATATTACTAATGACATATCAGTCACTCTCAAGTCGTATGATGCATGTCGAGCTCTGTCCATCTTGCTAGCAGTACGAGCAGGCGCCTGCAGTCAGTTGTCATACAATAGCTCGCCATCGTGTTTTTCTGTCGTCGGCAGAGGGCTAAAGTGCAGCTGGACTTGCAGCTGACGCAAGCTCAACTGCTCCGCCACTTGCCTGTTGATACCGAACACAAGACATTTGTGCCAAGACCTGAGCAGACCAAAAGTTCATGGAGAACCTCATCAATCCATCCCCCGTCTTACATGAAAGGAAAAGCACAAGCAGAAACAAGGTGTTGGCTTCTGCAAGTCCAGTTCACCTTGACTCACACACAGACACATACCGTGAGTTGCGCAAGTCTGCAAACATCTTTTCAGGTGCGAATAGTCTCCAGCAATGAGTCAGAACGGGAGCCAATAGACACGCTAGAGATCTTTGAGGTAATCTGCAAGATACTTATGCCCTCCATTGCAGCCTGTGCCAGCTTCTGTTTTGAGCCAGCGGCTGACACGCACAGAGTTTGTGACATTGCTGTGTGTCACAACTTGTGGATGGACACACCTCTTGCTGCTGTAGCACATACGAGACATCACAGATCCCGAACATCCTTACAGTCTTGAGCAACTGAATGTGGTGGAAGAGGATTTGATCACAGTCAATGATGACTCAGGTCACGTCAAGTAAACATCTATTTTGCAGCTGTTGTATCAGCAGGGCTCCCTGAGTCCAGCCATTTTGAGCTGCCTTACCTGCAGGGTGCAGTTTACGCCAACAGTACAACATTGCAGCATGGCAACCCTGATTGGTCTTTGCATACGAGTCAAGTTACTTCGGTCTCTGCCAAAGCGCTTCAAGGTCGGCTGAAGCCTTCATCCCAAACTTCTCATTGTTGTGTAGCTCTGTTGCATTCTGTTGCATGGTCTTGCATTGTCTGCTTTGAGCATTTGCAAGCATAGCTTACTGCATGAAACCAAGGCACAAAAGCCACCATTACGCAATCAGTCTAGTGAAGGAAGGTCACGCAAGTCTAAGTTATCTACTCTTCTGGGGCATGCAGGTGGACATATATATCACCCCTGGCGCCCACTCTACAGAAGCTGCCGTCAACAAGCAGCTGAATGACAAGGAGCGAGTTGCAGCTGCTTTGGAGAATCCAAACCTGCTTGACATGGTCAACAAATGCTTGATCAGCACCTGATCTACTCAGATCTGGCTGAGCAGATGCTAAGAGTGCATGCTTAGGGGGTTGTCTTGTGTAACACTTGCAAGCACAAACTTACATCCTTTTTCTTGCGTTGATTCCTTTCCTGCGTTGCATCCTTGCAGAGGGCAGTGGTGTTAGGGCATGTATTGATACTTTTTGGCTCAAGCTGCTTTGTTGTGGCCTGAAGCAAAATTGCATCAGTCACTGAATGTGTATGGTGCTATGTATATATAGGGCTTTGCAGTGCTGTAAAGTTAGCGTTAAAGAGCTCTGCATTCAAGCAGCTGCCCCTAATGGCTACAACAGTGATAGGACAAGCAGATGTTGCACACTTCAGCAAAGAAAGGCCAGAAACACTCTTGGTCAATTCAGGCCCTCTCGCACGGCACAGTGTTTCTATCAGGTGGGTTTGGTTCTCAAATACACGTTCCCAAAGATGCACTGATCTGCAGAGCCTGGTGAAGCGCGTGGATCATAGAAACTCTGCAGATACAGTACGCAATCATACAAGGTTGTCATTAGGCTGCGCAATGATTGCAATTAAAATTGGATTCCAGTCCGGACCTCTTGCACTGCACAGTGAATGTATGACACTTTCTTAATCACTGCATGTAATGTTTACATCACACAAATCAGCTAAGCAGACCTGGCCATGAATAATGGTGGGTTACCAAATCTGATGTAAACACACCAGCATTTGGCCCTAACAAATCTCATCCCGCCCCAGGGCCACTGGAAGCAAACAGGAGAGGGAGGTTGGCACAATTCTTTCAAGCCCAACCCTGCTACCAGGTAAGCTCAACTTGATCGATGCTAACGCTGCAACAAAACGTCTTGCTGCTATGCTGACGGCATGTTAGTATCAGTCCAAGCACAGTTGCATGTGTGTCAGCACGTGTCTGTCTCAAAGGTCCTAAACCATTTCACCAATGGGCAATCTACCAATAGCAATCACCTAACCTGCACAGTTAATCCCTGTAATTGACCAATAGCCTGCAACAACGAAATACCAATGTAATTTCCAATTTACTCTCCTGTTAGAAAACCGTAACGCGCCAATTGCCCATTTGAAAACTTGTGCCTTTGCAACGCAACACAGCTTCTGTCGCCAAGTCTCAAGCGGGCAAAACAGTCTCTTTGTGCAAGAGTGACCTGAAGTGCTAGCCTCTCGAGGCCCTCGCGGTTGCATCATCTCCGGAAAGAATGCAGAACATGGAGTCTTCATACCCAGGAGCTCCTAGGCGATCCCGAAGCGCAGCTGCGATACTTGGGATGTCCATATTCTTAGTTGTTTGGAACATCATAATCCTGGCCGTATGTGCGGCGACACTACACCAGGCATTGGCGGTCAAGAGCGATATAGCAAGCCTTGCAGGATGAGAAAGTTGCACACCACAACTGCAGCAATTAAGGACTGCAGGACGCATCCTTCTGTATCCATTGTTTTGCTGCTCAGCATCGGTGTGCCGTAGCGATGCCTCTGATAGGCTTCAGACACTTAGTAAAATGCCAAGCTGCCTGCTGTTCAAGCTAGTTTAACAACTAGGAAACACTTTCAATAAATGTTGCAAACTGATTTTAAGAGTTATATTTGAAGCTTGATCTGCGTATAGACCAGGCATTGACAGTTCATTGCTGTAACAAGGCGCATCACACTTCTGCTGCATTACACATCCAGACTTGCGAGGGGCAGACCTGCTCTGCAACACTTGTTCTGGTCAAGCAAATTGTCACACTGCTGCTACTGGCACAGGCATTTTAAAGTGGTTGTCCCCACTTGTTGTTGGTACAATTGTTGCACTCTTGTTTGTCAGGCTTGAATCAACAAAGTGTGCTGATAAGGGTGATGTAAGTGTATGTCTGGTTGGTACATTCACTTATACACTTGTGTTCCATGCTAAAGACCTTAGAAAATTTTGAATTGCTTCTGCCTATCAGCAGGATGGCCAGGATGTCTGCCTTGACTTGATTGCCAAACATCGTGAATTCAAATCTTTTGTAGCCAGCATCTAGGTCTCAAGCAATGCATGTGTTGATCTGTTCTTCAAGTTGCTTTATTTAATCACCAGACATGTACTACCCTGCGATTAGGGGCAGGCCGGAGTAGCTGCCTGTATAAGGTCTGGACTCGAATAGGATCCTGTTGAGCCATTGGCAATCTGACACATTGACTGGATCAGGTCCATATTTGTCAGACACGCCAGTATGTGCATAGCATGCCTGGAAGCTGGCACTGATGTAATGCTGTGAAATCAAAAGTAAGAGCAACTTCTGTTTTTATTACAACTTCAGCTTGCAGAAAAAAGTCCAAGTTTGCTTGTCCAAGTCTGCAGTGTGCAACCCAAGTAGGCAGGTCATTGAACTCCCAGGGCTGACTGTGACATTTGTCTGTGCCGGCTGACTGCTTGATCAGCACTGCTTGCTCAGTACTGCTTGATCAGTACTGTTTGATCAGTACTGCTTGATCTGTACACCAGTGGAGCCCCAGCTTTGACTAAAAACCTCATCAGCGTCTTGCAGTACAGAAAGGCTGTACGTATCATGTCACCATGGCCTCAGAATTTGCATCCTACGTGCTCTTGAACGAATTGTGAATGTTGTGCACCTGACAAGGGCACTCAGCTAAGTCAGAAGGACGCTTGGAGCTGCATGTAGACAAGAACAGTGCTGACGCTGACCTGAGACAGGGTAGCTCCTGCAATTCCCAATATAATAATATTCCAAAGGATCTGCATCATAGTGAACCATATCGTCGCAAGTTCTGTGAAATTTGTTTCAGCCCGGACTCGATCCAGCAGGACAGCCTACCAGGAAGATCAGCAGGCCAAGGGTGGCTTTCGCAGCCACATCAGCCATGATGGCGCAAGGAAGTTTGCCTGGTCGACAAGACCGTGTGAAGGCAGTACAGTCTTTAGTCTCAGACTAGACCCGAGGAGGGATTTGACACTGCAGACACTGTGCTAGAGCGCATAAAATTCAAATTCTGGCGTCAAAATTCGTCGTACCGTATGCACTTCTGGGGGTCGCAATGCCGGAGCTCTGGGTGAGGCTGAGGAGCCTCGTAGGGCGTGGAGAGCATATACAACAGCAGAAGCCACTGCAGGAGCAACGCTTGTCTGCCTGTCAAGGTTTCCGATGCGTCGCTTTGCCTGGCTGCAGTCCGGATGAGTGCACCTGCTTGGAAAGTGAACAAAGTTGTATTCGGGGTGCTTGCCACGTTTGTGCTGATTTATGGTACAGTTGTCGCTTCGGTGGTGAGCGTCGTGCTATTGCGTCACGACAGCTGCAGCGCACAAGCTCGGCCAATACGCTTGAAAGCTTGAGGCTTCTTACAGATCATACCGTGGTTGAGCTTCTCAGTGCCGGGCGTAACGAACCTGTTGGTGCTGACGATCAACGCCACTCTCGCTCTCAGCTGTTTTGTCGCTTGTGTGATTGCAGACTCTGGAAGGTAGGCTGTCGACTTTCACCTCTGCTGACAAGGGGCGGCATGCATCTGCAACAAAGACCTGTATTGCAGTGTGCCTAAAGAGTGGGTTCCACCAGTAGAGGAAGACAGGGCTGTGATAGAGGTTAAGCGGAAGGTATTCCTCCACGCACCAATGCTGACTGTACCCTGCAAATATGATTTACTTTTGTCAGTCCTGCTATGCATAGCACACAATGCTGTGCATGCATGACGGTATGTATGCTGATGTCGTTCAATGGTGCAGAGTGGTGAAAGTCGGTTTTGCAAAAAATGTAAATGCTACAAGCCTCCACGAAGCCATCACTGCCGTGTGTGTGGCAAATGCGTGCTAAGAATGGTACATTGCCCCCTCAAAATCATCCTATCTTGCTGAAGGACTGTGAGCACTGGGGTGACTTTGGCAGCTGCAGCTTAGTGATGCAGCTTTAGTGCGTTGTGAACATATGCATGTATTGCTCACAACATAATGTGCAGGAATGTTGTGCCATTGGGAAGTTGCAACCAGATCATGAAATGCACAATTGCATAAGTACGTTTTGTATTGCATGGTCCTGCCTTGCAATACCCTGAACAGTCATACAGACTATGCTGCCCACACAGATGTGTGACGAATGCCTGCTGAGCATCGTACATGTGTGTGCATGTGCAGGATCACCACTGCCCTTGGATCAACAACTGTGTTGGGCATGGCAACTACAAGACATTCTTGTTGTTTCTGATATGTAAGCAACCTGAGCTGACATGTCTTCATGCAGCTTTGGTTTTCAACAGGCATGAAGGCTATTGCCGGGATTGCTGTGTAGTCAATCTTGTCAGCAAAACATTTGTCTTATGCGCTCAGGAACACATGTGCCATCGCTAATCATATGCCACACAGGCTCCATGTTACAGGCAGTCAGTTGCACATACTGAATCTGCAAATAAACTGCATTGCATCAGCTGCTGAATACACACAGCATCAGCTTGCGTTGAGCTCCGCCTTGTTTCAGGCCTATGTTGACATGCAGATGTGAATGCTGCTGTGGTGCATGCCCTGGGACTGTTTGTGGCCCACGCTGCTCACATGATAGGTCTGAACTCAGATCACAGGCGCCATGCTGCACGCTCTAGCTTCACAGGGAGTCTTCTGCATTCCGGTGCCAATGGTCATGCCAAGACACATGTCTTTTGGGCGGTCCTACAGGTGTGCTCCTGCCTAAAAACAAGCACATGCTGGTTATAGCAAGGTATGTAAGCAGCTGCAGTAACAAGCTTCAGGGAACGTTGTAGCTATCAAGCATCAGTGACAAGCATCATTGACAAGCATCTCCAACAGTTTGATCTGACACAGATCTGACCAGACAGCATGTTTGATCTGTTGTGATATTGTTACAACGTGCCATGATTGCCACACATGGTAACTTCACATGCATTACAGCAGCCACATGTCTATGGCCTTACATTGCTACGTTTGTAATGAACATCATTCATGCTTTGATGATGTTGCAGGCTGTTTGCACTGCAATGACCTTCCCCCTCTGCATTGCTCTCTTGATGTTACTGGGCTGGAATGCATACCTTTTGCTGACCAATAGAACCACCATAGAATACTACGAAGGCGTAACAGCTGAAGTCAAGGCAATGAGGCGAGGAGAGCGATATCAGCATCCCTATGACCTGGGTCTGTGTGGAAACTTGCACAGCATATTGGGACCAAACCCTGAACGATGGCTGTTCCCTGGCTTGGCTGCAGCTGGGGATGGTCTGGCCTATGTCACTGCTTGGGACCACGTCAAGGATGATGTGGACAGCTTGCTGGGACTCTAAACTTGACTGGCATGGACATCATAGGCACAATTGCATGCTGACATGGTAGACTTGATGAAATGGAAATGTGCATTGGTAGCAATATAGCTGCAACCAAGTACCTCCTTGAGGTCCGCAATGGAATTTCTGCAGCAGCACATGCAACTGCACTGGTCAAATCTAGCATTGACAGATGCACACACTGTATTGGCAGTGCTGCTGTTGCAATTCACTTTTGCGTTGCTAAAAGTTGTCTTCTATCACCATTTCATTGCTGGTGAGCAAGTGTGAGTGGTGACACTGCAGGCAGAGCCTGGCATGAAGCTGAGTATGACACCAGCCTATCATTGTGCATCATTGCATGCACACTGACACAGCAGGGCGACCACATTGAAGCAGCATATACATATGTGACTGTACATTTGTGTCTAAATAATCGTGTCCACACACATAACATGCATCACAATGCTTGCAGCTTCCAGCTTTATGTCACAAAGCTTCTAGCATAACCAGTGTGTAATACTGCCATTTGTTAAAGTTGATACAGGGATCAAAGTACCTCTGAGATTGTCGCCAGCTGGCAAATGGTACAAGCCCTTAACACACCATGTAGAGAGTGATACACTGGGCAAATACTTCCATGATCCTGAGGTACAAAAATATTGTCGTTGCAAAGCACCTGAGAAATGCTTAACTACCAAGACATCATGTTTGACTGCATGGTACCTTTTTTGCAATAAAACTCCTTCTTGAGTCTGCTAACAAACACGCTATCAGGGCTGTAAAACCGTTTGCGCCAGGCCATCTGAATAGCCTCTGCTGCTAGCGTCTGGCGGATAGAATCAAAAATGGAAGCAACTAGCACCTGGACAAACATTTCATCAGCACGAGCAATGTCAGCTAAGCTCATAGGTGGCAACTTGACTCGAGACTGGCCAGTACTGGTAGGATGTGAGGTTGAGCCATGCATAGACGGCAGACAAAGTTTCCCTCCGTTTTGATAGCAATACAGCAGACAGTCAAGATGTCGTCCCCTTACAGCAAACTCACAAATTGTTGCGGTAACCCAGGGGCACCCTTGTTCGTGAGCGTATTGCAGGCACTCAAGGTGGCCAGTTGCAGCTGCCATCTCGCATGTCATTTCGTCCCACCAGCAGCCATGCTCATGTGCGTATCGCAGACATGTCAAATGTCCTGTCCGTGCCGCGCCTGCACAGGTCTGTTCCCAAGAACAACCTTGCTGATGGGCATACTTTAAGCAAGACAAGTGGCCACCGGCCGCAGCATACACACAACATCTTTTGTTCCATGCATGACCCTCTTCGCGAAGGACCTTGAGGCATCTCAGATGGCCCCGGTGAGCTGCATCCGCGTACGCTTCGGTAGGAACACCACTTGCAAAGCAGCCCAGTAATTCTTCAGCATCACAGAAGTCAACGGGCGGGATTACTGGCTCACTAAACATCTTACACGGGAGTGCATGACTGCGGCTGCTTCGGGTAATTCGATGAGACAGTCTGCCTAAGTGCTGCTAAAAAGTTGACCTCGATGCATGGAACGCTAAACAGCAAATGTTAGTCAACGCAGCATGCACGTGAACAGCATTCTGAACCTTTGATAAGCTGCGCGCATGGTATGCGAGCAGAGCCTGTGGATGTGCTATAGCACATGCAGATATCAACAATCTGTTGCACGTCAGCAAAGCTTCAAACGCGTTTGATATGCATATGCTCCTCAGGCAGGAAGTGTGACAGGAGCTGTCTAAGACACCATGACAATCAACTCCAACTCTATTCAAAATTCTAAGCAATGACTGCTTACTGACATAGTGTACCAGGTGCCCGATCATAGTAACACAAGTAAAGGCCAGCAAAGAATCTACAAGTAAATAGCCAAATATAACAATAGCATTCTGGGTTGTGTGCTCCCACTGCACCTCCAATGGGAAAACCAACCATCTGTAGGAGACTGAAGCTGGCACATGCAGACCATAAAAAGTAAAGCTAACTCAAACCAATGATATGGGCTATAGCCCGAAGTGAACTACTCAATGCTACCCTACCCACCAACACCTATGCCAGCTAAATAGGATGTCGAAGTATCTTTGGGCCTGACTAAACCACACTTGTAACAGACCCTGTACACATCACTACCTGACTGAAACAAAGTCTCAAGGCCCGCTGTTTGTGACCCTTATTGCCAGCAGCAATTTCGGATTCCCCCACCATACCCTCCCAAGAAGCACAATCTGTTTCAGGGCCTGGTGCTGGCCAGGCTTTTGACCTCCTGAATCAAGTTCTCCTGAAAGTGGTGATCCAGCAGGTACCCGCCATGACCGGCGGTTGGATGCACTATGACCTTGACTGGCAGAGGCGATGCTTCCAGCTGAGCCACCACAAGGTCCTTAGGCACCAGGTCATCGTTGGCTGACAGCGAGATTGTGGTGGCCTTGGGCATGTCTTCTGGCCACAGCATGAGGGAATGCCAGCAGAACTTGCGGCAGAAGGTCTGCACAGTCACAAAATACACCAGTGAGAACGCGCAGTGCCTGTTTACAAGCCTGAGTTGCTGATAACACCTGTGTTGCCACCAACAGTCTGAAAAGGCATGGCGCAGAGACAGTAATGACTGGCTCCCAACCGGAATATAGCCATGTACAGCCTTGCATGTCAGGGTGTATAGACCTATGAAGCAAAGGACGAAGCTTGACATGGTTTGATTGAGCACGGTGCACGTAAGGTCTGGTTCTGCCCTAATCACCAAATAAAGCAGAAATACTGCGCGCCCCCCCCCCTGCCGTCCCTTCTTGTCAAGCAGGAATTTACACCCCTCTTGCCCCCACAACCCACCCCACCCGTCAAGCAACAGTCAGTCAACAGAACTTGATGCAAAGCACAGATGACGCAAGATGCCTTCCATGCAAAGTGAGGTGCCTACAGCAAACACACATAGCAGACAGACAGGTGAGTGGGACATGTTGTTCAGAGACAGAGATGCAGAAGAGGTGGGGCTCACCTCGGCAATGATGAGGTCCCTGGAGCAGACAAATCTGGCAAGGTCCATAAGACCCAGGGGGGTCAGCAGGTTGAGCCCCCAGACCGGCACCTTGTACACGAAGGAGTGAAGAAGCTGGGGACAGCAGGTCAGCATGCACACCGGGTCAATGATCAGCTACAGCACACAGAAAACAGGTCAGTTGACATACTGGCTGGTACACATCTGGCATGCAGAGAAGCTTGCAGCCATGCATCTCACGTCAGCAGGCACACCCCATCAGTCGTGGATGCAGCAAGAGCATGATGAGCTGATGCTGTCTGTCAGCATGCAGCACAGAGAGAAACAAAGGAGCCGTGGAGAATTGCACATGAGCGCATGACAGTCAATCGTTACCAAAAAGTAGTCACATCATGTGAGTGTGTGCATTGCAACAATGGGCAATGGCTTCTCAACTCATGGCCTGCCAGCCAGATCAGATGTGCATCCTGCTGAGAGGCACGTCAGCATGCTGACAATGCATTGCCAGCTAAGTGAGAGCATGGCATGAGATTGTGCTTAGGCACATCAAACAATATCTGAGCACAAAGGCATTGCCGCAGCACGATTTCAACAAAGCCAAAGCTTTGCCGGCATTCCTCTTCAGCTGTAAACCAGACTTGTCAATGAGTCACTCACAGTGTGCTGCCCAATCAAGGGCAACAGCATAGGCAGGTGATATTGCTGTGAGATCTGCAATCAGTGTGAGGTGTCTGAGATGAAAGGCAGTGAATGTGAAAAAAAAGGCAATGAGTGTGAGATGAAAGGCAATGAGTGTGGAATGAAAGGCAGTGAGTGTGAGATTGAAGGGCTCTGAGTGTGAGATTGAAAGGCAATGAGTGTGAGATTGAAAGGCAAGCTGGCTGACCAGGGACTGCACTAAGGAAGGGTGCAGCTGACACAGTCTGGAGGCCACAAAGGTGCCAAAGGAGTGGCCCACAATGCAGGCCTCCTTGAAGCCCTGCTGCTGCACGATCGCAGCCACAGCATGCGCAGCGTGGTCCACCTCACTGGCACGGAAGCACAGACGCATGGACACATGGCGGAACTCCAGCACAATCATGGGGTGGGAGCTGGTAGCGGCAAACAGCATCCTCATGAAGTGGATGTACGGCGTCTGCAGTCAGCACCATGATGACGATCAGGCGCATCATACGGGCAGATGTGTGTATACTTTACTGAACGTAGCCAGAGACTCACGTTAGTTCCAGGTGCTGAGAGTCACCTTAGGGCAGAGAACTGACACAGCAAGAGAAAGAGCAAGAAGCCAAACAAAAGAAGACAACACCCAGGCAGGTGCAGAAGAGACAATCAACAGGAGACAGGAACATGATAAAGATAAGGAGATGAGTTGGGATGGCACCAGGCAGCAATTTGCTGAAGCAGAGCGTCACAGTACATGACAACCAGTCATCGCATACTTTGACTGACCATGTCACAGAATTGCACTGTTGTGCAGCATCACACACGCAAAGCACAGCCGTGAGTCATGTGATTGATGGCAGTCCACACAACAAAGCATGTGATCACCACCAAGGGCAGGGCGCAGGCCAAAAGTCAAGGGCCTTACCAGTCCTAAGCCCACACCATGCAAAAAGACGATTGGCCTCGTCAGCGACAGCTCCTGCTGTGATGACTCATCTGCTGACTCATGCATTAGGTTAGGGCTTGAGTCTGATCCTAGAGGCCCGGAAGTTGGCAAGCGGACCCAGTACGACATGCCCTGCAACACATCCAACCAATGGTCAGCAGTCAGGCAAATGCAGCCAGCTTCCGGCTGTTGCCATTGTGCACTCATTCACTCACTCAGATGCCCATGCTTTCAGCATTTTCACCGGGGGCGGGAGGGGGGAAGGGAGGGGGGGGCAAGATCAGACTTGATGAAAGCCAAACCCACAGTTTGTCAAGCAATTTGCTA
>JAABUP010009329.1_pt1 | contig 12103 bp, 16 predicted proteins | sample 5559201 | NCBI WGS metagenome assembly JAABUP01 (sample SAMN10711887, study PRJNA513373) | rock metagenome | isolation source: Antarctica rocks | place: Antarctica | reverse complement strand
CGGAAAAAGATCAAGCCACGAGCGATGCCAATAATTTGGCGAATAATGACCCTGGCGCGCCGGCGAATGAGACGAGTCATTTTTCGGATGATAGTGGTTCTGATGCTGGGAGAGCTGATGCGGGTGCTGATGGTGGGGGGGATGGGGGTGGGGATGGGGGTGGAGAGTAGGTGGGATGAAGTATGAGCAAGAGGTTTATGGTATTTTGTGGTGTTTTGTGGACCGGTTGATGGAGAGAGTGAGGTTGAGCTTGCTTTATCTTCTATAATCAAGATAGCATTTGAGGTAGACGTTGTTCAATGATTCAACCAACGTCTAGACCATGATTGTGACAATACCTAGTTCAAGCTACACTAATAACTTTCAGCTCTTATCATCTTATTCTAGACCTTTGTGACTCGGAACAGCAATATGAGAAGGTATAATCACAGCAGTATCATAACATACCATATCTGAGGCGGTTCAGATATTGGCGACCTGATCGGATCTTGGTAGTCCTACTTGTATATCCTTTTTAAAGAGGAGGCACATTTCAACACGATAACGCAATGTTATTCGCTCGCAAAGTCTCCGAGACTCTGATTCAGCTTTGTGAAGCCTCGGTCCTTCACCTGCAAGATTCTGCGTAGTGAATGCACGGTGATGCCATTGCAGTACGCGACCAAATCTGTCCATTCGTCTCGATCCTCTGAACCATGCCACGGCGTTCATTTGCGTGGTTCTGCAGCTTGTTATGCTGAGATGTATCCAATATCCATATTGCAATCATCTTGGATATTTGCTATACTGACTGTCTTTTGCGTAAGTGTATACTAGGATTTGTGTTGTTATACGGACATCGCTCAGAAGAGCATGATGTCATCGAGCGCTCTAATTGATATCCTTACGGCGGACGGTAAAGTCATGCAAAGGCTCCTTAGAAACTGCTCACTTCGCAGTGCTGATCTCGTCGCAGCTTACAAAGCTCAAATCGATAAATATGATGGATATGATGGATATCTCAGATGCATGCCATGCTGAGCTGGCCATCTCTAGCTCGCCTAATAGATACTGCGAAAGTCCTGGACCGGGAGAGAAAGAAGGGCAGTTGCGTATTCCACTGCATGGGTTTCTGATCATTCTCAAGGTAATTCAAGCAAACGGTTTACTTGAGTTGTTTTGCTTGGAATGAAACCGTCAGCAGGCAGTTTGGCACTGCTCGAGTCGGAACCGTGTCGGAATGCGAAGGCTGTGGATATGTTTGTTTGAGCCTACCAATAACGAGACATTTCTGACAGGATCGTATAGCTCATTGCCGCTGGGATCATCATATCAGGGAATGCGAATCTTAGCACCAGTGAACCCCCCTGTATTTGCACTCTTTTTAATGCGAGTGTAGGAATTGTCAACTTCAAGTGGAGTACCTTCCTCCATTCAAAAGGATGTTACTAAATCTTGAGTAGAGGCAATTTGATACCAAGCAGATGGTCTGCTGGTGGAGGCCAAACACAGTCGGCCTAATTGCGCGAAGGACTTGACCCCAATGATAGTAAAGACAGACATAGCGTAAGCGAAAATGGGCAGTAAATAGAGTGGAAAAGAATCCCCACTGATCTGGCATTTAGAATCCCCCAGGATCCTCGAGTGGTTCAGCGTTCGCAGTATCTGTAGGATATGCGCCGATATCTATAGGCACTGCGACTGATGGCTCGCTTGTGTCTCCTGCAAGAAGGGCAGCTCTCCATACAATGGAGCCCACCATAGGACTTGTCCCACAGGCTAGCATTGTGCCCGTCGCACACCCGTTCGATTCGGCCGGGCCAATGGCAACGACACCTTATGATCTTGCCCTAGTCCTTGACGTAATCATAAAGAGAGAACCAAGTGACGTACTGAGGAATAGTTATAGAACTGCTCTAATTGGCACCTGGGACAACATCCCGGTTGCAACATTGGATTCCGATGTGTGGCAATTTTCCCCAGATTATCTAAAATCGGTGGATGAGGCAACGACCCAAATTGTGAGTCTCGACTGTTCTGCGTGGTTCTTGCTAATTCTTGCAAAGAATAGAGGGATCCGCTCGGCATACGCAAAAATCGAGCCTGTGGCACGATCTTCTAAGGGGAATGTACCTTTGGTACTTCCCAAGGGATCTGACTTCGAGGGAAATAAGAGCGAGTTGATGGTTACAATTTGGTATCATCCTTCTGGTACAAATGGCTCCTGACAAGCATAGAGGTGAGCTTCCGTCATGAAATGAACGGATACCTGCGAGACTAGCAAAGACTCCTGTCCGTAGCCTTGGGAAATCATACGCTCCAACAATGAGAATGTAGAGAAACAGTTCCTTCCAAGTAAGGACTATTCCAATAGAGAATTCATGCCACGAAGACATCACAGGACACGCCAATCAAGCGATCCTGGAGTCAGTAGAATAATCCAAAATTTCCTCCAAAAAGTACAAAGCGAACTTTGAGCATCTTCGGCGTCTCGCTAGAGATCAAGGCGTAGAATTTAATCTCAATAAGTACGATGTAGATATCATCCTAGGTCCAACGAAAGTATACTTTCTTCCTTTGCAACTTCCGGTGGTAAGTGATAGCCATGAAGCGTTTCTAGTCCAGATGTTCAAGAACACTCAGGACACCCGGTCGCGCCTATGCCCCTTCCCTATCTCGAATACATCGGTAGGCTATTTGGTCTTTCGGCGATAGCTCCAGTTTAAGGAGAAGCGTTGCTGCTCAAGGTGCAAAGCGCTTGGGAAGCAGCTTTTGGTCTTAGGCTCCCATCTCCCGCCCTGGTTGATTGACGTTTAGCAAAACTTGAGGCAGACTAATCTCTGCTCCTCGTCTACTGTATGACAGCGTTCTTCACTTTAGATAGAATCTTAGTAGATATGCTTAGCTTCGACCTAACAACTTCGTTCTGTTCCCGTTTGCATCTTGCCGACATATATTCTGTGGATTTTTTCATGACGTGAGCGGTGCCATCGCTGTCAATTCCTCGCGCTCACTCAAAGGTGTACTAGTGCATTCCTGCTTAGCTGGATCGCTAGATCTCCATTTAAGACATTTCAAGTGAGCTTCCCATCTGGTTTTTTCTACAGAAGTCTTCTCTTCCAGATCTTACATGTTTTGTTCCTACTTGGCTCTTTTTACTTGGACTTTCGCGCACGAAGTTTCTCAAGATTTCGTCGAAAAATACATCAGCCGCTCGCTGCGGCACATGACGCGCTTATCTCGCTTCTGCAGGTTATCTAATACCTCCGAACGACAACTTAATTCCGCTCACTTGCACGATGATGGGAAGCTGTTCAATGCACAGATGCTGACTTTTCCGAATAGATTTAGTACCTACAAACGAATCATCGATGAAGAAGTGGGTAGGACGCTAGACAGGAAGTTAATGCAAGCCAACTTATCTCCGCTTGACTATGCAGTATGATCCCTAACGGTTTTAATCCGGACCCTTCGGCTCCGTTCTCAGACCCTTTCATTATGTACATATAAGAACCTCCTCCTCTACGGAGACATGGCATTCATAGTCACACCCTCCAAACACTCTCGTCTATACAACCATGTTCACCGAAATCACCCGCCGCGCGTTCCTAAACAGCGATGTTCCCATAGTCAGCTACGGCCTCCCTTTCCCAGAGACCTGCGCCAAGCACGTGGAAACCACTTTCAAAGCCTCGAGAGTTTATATTATTGCCTCTGGCTCGCTGGCGAGGAATACGGATACTCTCACCAGGCTTCAAAATGCGCTTGATGGCAAGGTCGTTGGGACACGTATGGGTTTGAAGCCACACACCCAGCTCGATGAGGTACTGGAGATGATTCACGAGGCGGAGAGCCTAGATACGGATATAATTGTGACATTAGGAGCTGGGACAACGTCAGATGCGGCGAAAATAGTTGCATTTGTAAGTGAGACTTTGCGCAGTAAAGACCTCAACTAATATATATAGGGCCTAGCGAATGCTGTAACATCCATGGACGATCTGAAACGCCTACCAAATGTCTTCGACACCCAACAGCTTGCGAATGCAAAAGCACCTACAGTACCCGTCATCGCTATCCCTACCTCGCTCTCTGGTGGCGAGTACACTATATACGGCGGAGCCACCGACCCAGTCACCAAAATCAAATACCAATATTCCTCGCCTTGTCGCGGCCCAGCACTTGTTATCCTCGATGCTGCCCTTGCACTCACCACGCCCCTTTCCATCTGGCTCAGCACTGGAATGCGCGCCATCGATCATTGCGTCGAAACTCTCAGTTCCCTAGTTAGCAACAAGCTGTCCGATGAGCACGCTAAGCGTGGGCTTTAGTGTCTTGTAACTGGATTGCTGGAAACGAAGCGAAATCCGCAAGATGAGGAGGGCAGGCATTTGTGCCAACTGGGAGTTATAGACGCAATGGTGCATCTGCAGCAAGATATCCATCTCGGCGCCAGCCATGGAATCGGGCACATGCTTGGGCCTTTGGGAGTTGGGCACGGGGAGACAAGCTGTATATTGTTGCCAGCAGTATGCAAGTACAATGCTGCTCACAGGGCGCCAGCTCTAGCTCGCCAGCAGGAAATCCTACCATTGCTCTGGAAGCAGCCAGCGGTCAGAGCAGTGCTTGAGGCGCGCGGACTCAAAAACGGTGAAGTTGACCTTGGAGACGTGATTGATGCTGTTGTCAGAGAGTTGGGATTGCCAAGGAGTATGGAGGAAGTGGGCATTGGATGGGAGAAGATGGATAGATTGGCGGAGAATTCTTTGCATGATTTATTTCTGAAGACGAACGCGGTACCGCTCTTACGTAAGGAGCAAGTAATGGAGGTTTTGGAGTTGACTTGTGGAAAACCCTGAGAGGCTAGTATTGGCGTTTCTCATTTCCGAATCATAAACGGCAATATGTATTCTATAACAGTCAAATTTTCACAAATTTAATCTTCTCGTTTTCGATTTTGCAATCGCTTCTCCGCCGACCGAGTTGGTTCTCCAAGTAGTCAATTCAATTAGATCTCCATCCCAGAGTCGCATCGTAGATTCCGAGAATAAATAGCATTCATAATTCTAGTCGTGCGAGTTCGGCCGTGATCCGATGTTTAAACTATCTCAAACGAGTCAGAGACGGGAAGAAGAAATATGGTGGTTCTGCCATGTGTGACAACGTATCGCTATCCACTGTTGATACGGATTACACAGACCTGAACTACGGTTCAATCGAGCTAACTGACCTTCTGCCTTCGAATGACCTACTTTGTTAGCGGGGAGTGGGTATCATTCTTGGGTTTATACTTGTTTATAGAGATGTATCAAAGCTGCGCACAGAGCTTTCTTCCAATCCCCCCCATGTGTTTATCAACCTGCCGTCACTCATACTGGATGGCCTCAGTTCTTCTGTCGAAGATGTTGACAGATTGAATGATCGGAATATGTTCAGTACAAGATGTTGGAAAACGAGTTCAGACGGAGCAGATTATAGGCGGGTTTAGCCCTATGGGGCGGAGATTACCAACCATATTTCACCCAGAATAGATTCCCAAATCCCAATACAAGGCGCTATCTAGGTGGGTCTTCAAAGACCGTTATACTTGGGAAAGCACACCGGTTTTATTTCTCCATACGAAAGGAATAATTACCTTACCTTAAAGACAAATGCTGAGAGGGAGTCGCTTGTTGCTGCCGCGACTGCCAAGACATTGCGTCATTCCTCAACTGTCAGCTTTTAGGTCTAATTCCCCCAACCATCAAGGCGGTAAACAGAAAGCTTCACAATTCCACCATTCCACAATAGCCCTCCCTATCGAGCTATCTTCCAAGGCAGCGAAAATGACATCTCCCATCGCCAAACGCCAACGTACCTCACCATCAAGCCAGCCCTATGAGCTCTATTACTGGCCCGGTATGCCAGGCCGTGGAGAGCACGTCCGCCTAGCCTTTGAAGAAGCCGGCGTGACCTACAAGGACGTCTCTAACGAGACCAAGGATGGCTTCAAAATGGTCGTAGAGCAAATCTCGGATAAGAATACTGGGGAAGGCTCGAATCCTCCTCCGTTAGCTCCTCCTATCCTTCGCCATGGTGACCTCTTGGTCAGCCAAACTCCGAATATCCTCCTCTACTTAGGGCCTCAATTGGACCTCGTGCCCTCACGGGAACAAGATCCCAATGGTATTTTCCACGTCAACTCGTTAACGCTGACAGCGTTGGATGGGTTGTCAAACGAGACTCATGACACGCACCATCCGATCGCCATAAGTCTGTACTACGAGGACCAGAAGGAAGAAGCAAAGCGCAAAGCGACGGATTACATCGAGAACCGCCTGCCAAAATTCCTGAGGTATTTCGAGCATGTGCTGAAGAGTGAGGCTAGTAAGGGTGGGGAGTGGCTCTATGGTGGAAAATTGACATATGCGGATTTGGTGCTTTTCCAGACCATCGATGGTGTGCAATTCGCTTTCCCAAAGGCAATGGGCAATTTGCAAAAGTCGAAAAAGTACAATGGTGTCTTTGGACTTGTGCATAGGGTGAGAAACCGGGAGAATATCAAGGAATATCTGGCGAGTGATAGGAGGCAACCGTACAATATGGGCATTTATAGGCACTACCCGGAGCTGGACGCCGAGTGAACTTGATACTTCATCCGTAGGCAAAATACAACATAGACATCTCTGAAGCAGAACCCTTCAGGTTGCATCAAAGCCCTAGTGAGCTCGTGCATCTGTTGAATTTCAAGGGTATTTCAGAATATCGACACGTACTTCAAAGACCGCTGTGTCGCCACGACCGAGTGTCAAGTAAAACCAAGCAGCATATCCCGCACACCTTGCTCTCTTCTTAGCATCGTATATCAAGAGAACCTCTTTTTGCGTTGATGTTCCTACTTGCGCAAACCACGTCCTGTTCACAAAGATTGACATCTTAGATTCAGTACCTCTCTAGATCGAGTCCAATAACATGGAATTGAACTGAATAACGTAAGGTCACCCAACTCAATCCTAGAGCAAAGCCAAGCGATCCAATCCTGCCATTGAGACGATGTGAGCGCCACTCTCAGTGGCATGGTCGATTTGCGTGGAGATTGATATCTGTGTTCTTTCTGTTCGAAGGCCTTGATCAATTGTCATACATTCTTCTTCTTCTTCTTCTTCTTCTTCTTCTTCTTCTTCTTCTTCGGCTTGTTGTTCTATCTTATAGACTCTCCTCGACACGTCGAATCTGTGATTGCATTATCATTGAAAGCTTGAACTCACGGTGACGCGAAACCCTGACGGATTTTGAACTCGGTGATCAGCGCTGTCAATGCGGTCGAGACTGAGACTGTCGAAGATGACAGACGTCGCTCAGGAAATAAAGGCACAGTCTTGCAAGCGAAGTCGATCAGACCAGTCTCTTTGTTTCCTACTACTTTTTGTTTTTGAAGAGAGGTAGTTGACGAGTCGAAGAAATGTCAAGGTACAGCTTTCCAAATTCCCGACAAGAACAGTGGGGTCGAAAATCATACCAAGACAACAACTGAATAACATAATTCAATCTAAATAAGCTTTTGATACCTCGTACCATCAACTGAGCGCTCAGGTATCATTTAATCTAAACGGCAAATGATCATTCTAGTAATCAAAAGCTGGGGCGTTGAGGAGACTATGCAACATGGCGATGAAACCGAAGTTCTTCGCCAACCGTGTCCCCAGCCACACCACAACGTTGCTTGTTTAAGTTGTTGGTTTTATCGCCATTTGGTACGGTAGGCTGCCGAGATTGCTTACTACTGAGTGCTGGAGGGATTGGGACAGCCAAGAAAGTCCGTGGGGAGTCGGATGTTCGGAACGCGACCGCAGAGATTCGACGATGTATCCCGCTTAGAGGTCTCACTTGTTGTGAAAGGGCGCTTGACATAGTTATCCAGACCGGGACAACATTCGGAGGTCATGCTGACAACGCTGTTGTACGGTACAGGATTCTCCCATATTATATCGAACCTGGGTACCCGTTAACGTCATGTTGCCTATTTTATATTCACCCAGACCTACGATTTATCTGGATACGTGGGCGCATTCGCATCACCCAAAGCCGTCATGATGTCGGTCAATCGCTTATGCTCCCAGCAAATCAGGATATTTCCTGGGCCAGTATAATTGCCCACGACGTTCGCGACGCAGGCGCTGTCGTCTCTCTGGCAAGAGGTGTCTATGGTCATATTCAGGCTTAGCGCCAGTGGCTTGACGGTATCGTATGGCCGTTGTTGTTTACCGCTTTTCTGGGGTTCTTGTGCCATGATATGGCCAATGTTGTAATGCGACTTGGCACTGAAGACGTTGACAAGGCATTGAGACCGCTCCAATCCTTGAGGGTTAAGACCACTGCCGCTGACTGGCTTCTCGCCATGGCGTATCAGGTAAACGGTGGGAGTAGCATTGGTCAGAGTAATAAGACCCAAGAGGAGGAAATATCGAAAGAACACATCGGTTTTACAACCAACGCAAAAGCCAAGGACCATTTCCAAAAACTGCAGGGGGTTTGCGTTTACGCCGTTAGATTCGGGAGTCCCACGATCTTTATATGGCTGTCAACATTCCAGCATCACAGAGAGCGCACCACGTATCTGATTTTTTCGAAACGTCCGTCATGTGGAATCGGACCACTGACGCTCGAGGCCTCGGTACCAGAGTAGTGTCGTCGAACAGGATTACCAGCCCAAGGCACGGAGCCGAATTGTCGGATCGGGTATATGTGCGCTTCGCCTGGTCAGGACTAACAATCGCTATTCTTGCGCCAGAGACAAGGTAAGGAGGGGATTCCAAGGACGGCGCGCGCGCACAGTAGGAACCATAACAATGCGTTCTGGAAGATTATCTTCCACGCTCCATGGTGCGGCTGCGCAATTCGAAGCTGAACACTTAGATCCAGAGATACAAATCACTTAGATCTAGAGATACAAATTTCTTGTTGCCTTTTGCTACGAGCAACGGATGATGGGTCGCCTGGCCCCCAATTGCAGTGCCCAAAATCCGATCTAAGGGCGTCTCATCTCAACATCAATGATGTATTGTTTATCTTTAGTTGTCTAAAGATAAAATTGCAGAAACAGTTCCTGCATTAGCACTTCCACGAGCGATAACATCTGATTGGGTCGACTAGTGACGGGTGATCCACGCGGCTACTCTACTGCCCTGCAGCTCCCGCTCAACCAGCCAGCGGAGGTTATTTCAACATGTGCTTTCACGCTCTCCCAGCACGGGGTTGTTAATGACGATTTGACTGGACGTCATCATACTTGTCCTTCCTCCAAGTAATAAATTGCCTCTTGAGTATTTTACCGCACCAGCCTGAAATTATGTAAGGCTGAGGGCTGTAGGCCTCATATTGCCGTCACGACCAATCGATCACTCACGAGCTGATTCCATTGGCCTAAACGTTCTATGACTGCTCTCACGCTGATCCCCCTTTTGTTCCAACCTTTTTGAACAGCTTGAACGTGAAACATCAGCTCAGCCGTAGGCCCGCAGCAACATGGCTTCCACGAAACCGCTCCTGACCTTTCGACTCTCTAGCTGACGATTCTGTCTTCCGCTGCTGTACGACCAGCTTGTACCGAACCCCAAAGGTCTTAGCAAGACCCCCCTGGTGTTGGCTGTTCAACAATCATCATTCGCCTTATCGAAAAGGTCTATACAGAATAGTTCCAACATCGAGGCTGTACCATCATCTTTGCAATTTGCCCATTGACGCTTTCTCCCCGTATGACTCTTTCAATCGAATTCCAACACAACATGATTTACTGTGCCTCTTCTCCTTCTGTTAAGGCGTCAAGGCTTCGTCTGTTATATAAAGGGCCTCTACCGAAGGAAACAGTCTGTTCCACAGACCAAGCTCGTGCTCTCTCTCTCTCTGTGTCTCACCAGTCTACCATATAAAACAATCTCTTGAATCTTTTCGCGTTGTACCACCCAGCCACTCTTTGCTTGCTATACCTACATTAAAGCACATATACAGTCTCTTACGCATTAGCCTCCAGTGATGAAGGCCCCCCAGTCCTTACTTTTTGTACTTGCAGCAACGGGTAGCATTGCTGCTCCTCTTGACCCTCGCCAGTCGAGCAGCGACTGGCAGACTGCTGTTTGCGCAACGCCAGAGGTCACCGATGCTTCAATAGATCAAAGCAAGCGCTGGAACGCTGTTGGCACTGAAGACGCCTGGGCCGCTGCTGTGAAATCATGGACTTCGGGTGCCGGTAACGGTCTTGCATTTACGCAGCAAATCAGCAACTTTTTTCATGGCCCTGAGCAGATGTTCTGTGGCAATGAAGGTGCAAGAGACGGTTGTGCTTCGTATAGTGTTTGCAACAACGTGAAGGTACCGGCTGGCATGTTTATTCTCAACTCGTTTGTTGCTGTGAGCAGTGTGAGTAGCTATCGATGAAAAAGTTGAATCTCTTCTGGGATTGCTGACGGTGTTTTCTGCAGATGAACTACAACTTCTACGACGCTATGAGCAAGGCAGAAACATCAGTCACCACAACGATGGGAAAATTTGCTTCCACTTTTGCTCCGATCAATGACATGTCGGCCGGTCTGAAGTTGGCCTTGGATCTCGTCGGTCTCGGCTTTGCGCTTGCTGCTGCCCCAGTGTGGAACTCTGGTAAATCATCTCCAAATACTCGAAGCGTACAGCAACAGATGTACTGACCAAGCCAGCCCTCAAAGGCGTCCCCTTCTTCCAAGCCAACGGCAACACCCTCGGCACACTCAAAGACACAATCAACCCATTGGTCTCCAATGGAATTACCATTGTCAAAGACACTAGCATCCCGTCTCAGGTCCTGTCTGCTCAAAACGGCCTCAACAATAATCTTGACATTGTGGTCAAGACATGGACCAAGACTCTCGACACCTTCAACTCTCAACTTTTCAATGGCTCCGACCCTTCCAATAAAGCTCTCTACAGCATCATCACCCAGGGCAAAGTCCTCGGAGCTGGATTCCAAGAGGACGCCCTTTTCGTGCAGCAAAGCGTCGAAAAGGCTATTTACGGTTATCTGATCCCGCGAGCATGGCCAAAGAGTAACTTGGACTTGCGTCCTGTCATCCTGTATGCCCCCTCAACCCCCTCTCCACAATCTTAGTCACATCTAGCTAAACGACCCTTCCGCGCCAGCGATGCCCAAGCCCCCTGCGGCACCACCAACCCCGCTTCCCAATACATCGACGACGGCGATGCTTCAGGCGCCTACGTCTGCTACAAAAACAACATCTACTACATCATGGCTGCCTCAGGCATCAGCGTCGACTGCACCGGCGGCGGCGATACCGGCACCGCCTGCACGAACCGAAACTTCAACGTTCTCCCCGGTCTCAACACCCTCGACGGCAACAACTGGGGCGGCGTCATCCGGGATGATTTTGTCGCTGGGTAGCCTCCCTTTTCTTCCGTTCCTATCCCTACTTTTCCTATTCTACAGAACAACGCTAATTCTCTCTAAAATAACTAGCGCCGTCGAATCTTTCAAAGCAAATGGCAACAAAAACGGCTGGGGTTCTATTGACATGACCAACGGCGACGCCGTCAACGCGATTGTTGAGAATGGGCTGCGCGCCCCGGGTGTGATCCAGTTGCCGGTGTGTACGCCCCAGGAGGCATTTAATAACTGGGCGAATCATGGACGCATTGGGCATTCAGATCCGCGGAATTACCCTTGCAATTGAATGCGCGCGTTATGACGGGCCTTTGGGGCAGTGAGGATTTGGGAGGGAAGGGGGGGAGAGTAGGTCCGTCGAAAATGGGTACGATCGACACTTACAGGGTTCACTACTCCGAAATGCCAGGTCACATATCGTCTGGTTTAGAAATACATAGCATTACAAGCCCCCCTCGGCATATTTTATATTCAGTAGAACAAGCAAGAAACATTACCGCCTTCAACCAATACGTCTTACCGGCCTCGGGACCTTGCACCGAATGGGGTAACATAAAAATACCTACCTTTGCGGGTAACCCATTCGAACTTCCAATTGCGCTGGGTATCGAGCTTTTTTCAAAGTCGCCGTGTGCCCCATCAGGTATCCAGTGAAATTCACTCAATCCGCTCAAGAACATTTCGGAAACCCATCCAGAAATCGATCCCCAGACCTGC
>JAABUP010009325.1_pt1 | contig 12107 bp, 13 predicted proteins | sample 5559201 | NCBI WGS metagenome assembly JAABUP01 (sample SAMN10711887, study PRJNA513373) | rock metagenome | isolation source: Antarctica rocks | place: Antarctica | reverse complement strand
AGAGTTGCTCGCAAGGAAGTCCAGTTTGAGTATATCAGCACTGATTTGATGATCGCTGATTGTATGACCAAGGCCTTAGCAGCTAGTAAGTTTGTTTTCTGCTGCAAGCTTGCCCTTAAGGGCATGGGCATTGTTTAGGAACCTTGAACAGTCTAGGACTTGGAACAGTTTAGGTGCATTGAACAGTGAATGAACCTTTATGTTAGGTTTTACTGTTTACTAGGGTTTGACCAGTTCTGCAAATGATTTGCCCGCGTGGGACTGTTGAAAGAATGACCATTACATGTTATACGGTCAAGTCATTCTAGAACCTGTTGCCTGCTTAGGACACTTTACTTATGATTGACTAAGTTTGGTAGTGTTAGTAATCCGCGGCTCCGCTGTCCTGCTAGGCTCTGCAGGCTATATAAGCCAACCTGAACTCTTTGCTTAACATCTAAGCGAGTTGTGACAAGTACCTTGTAAATACGGTCGATCCATTTACTTGCTTATTTCAACACCCACACGCGTCTGATTGTCGTTGGACGGTGCTCTTGGCATCTGATGGCATCACCGCAGTGACAGCAACGTACCAGCGCGCCTTGCCTTTGTGGAACACGGCAGTCACATCTCAGAGGGCTCAAGAAAGACGTCAGCAGCTCAGTGTACAGCTCGATACCGGAACTCTGGACAAAATGCGTTGCTGAACCACCGCCACGGCCCTCGCGGCATGTCTGTCACTCGGACACAACGTGTACGTCCTTGATTTATTGTACAACACAGCATGCTCTCAAGATGCACAAAGAGCACTTGAAGGGTCTGTTGCGAGCCCTGGCCGTCCTGACCAAGCAAGCCTGTACAAAGAGGATCAGCTAGCCAGTCTTCAGAAGCACAACAGCAGATTTTTGCAGTGTGTGCCAGCACACAGCACTTCACTGCTTACTACCCTAGCAGCACCACACACTGTCACACTGTCCTGCATGCAGCAAGCTTTTCCAGCACCAACAGGTAGCAACAGATTCAGCAAGCAATACAGACTGTAAACAGTAGAACTGCATTCACATGTGGAATACCAGAGCTAATAGGTCCAGCAAGCAACATAAACTGTAAACAGCAAGACTGCATTCACATGAGGAATGCCAGAGCAATAGGTTCAGCAAGCAGTACAGTCTGTACACAGCAGAACTGCATTCACATCTGGAATGCCAGCAACAGCATACCATGCCCACACCAGCAGCACAATTACATCCTGGCATATGCAGATCTGTGGCATAAGCACACCATAGGCAGCAATGCTCGGTACAAAAGCAGCTGGACTAGCACAAACAGCAGTGTGTGATTGAAGCAAGCACAGAGTGTGAACAACAGAGCTGCATTTACAGGTGGAGTGCCAGCAACAGCATACCATGCCAATGCTAGTAGCTTAAAAGCATACTGGTCACATATGCAGATCTGCCTGTATCACAGCATAGACAGCAATGCCTGTTTTGAGACATAGCATGCTGGGACATGGCATGCTGGACACAAGCGCATGCTACAGTTGCATCATATCGCATATGACCTGTCGGCATGCATTTCAACCCATGTCTGCACCGTTTGAGCCCACGCTCAAATCCGCCATAAATCAGTAAAGAGCAGCCTGTTCAGGTCAACGTCATGTCAAGCATATTAAAACGCGAACAAGGTGCATCATGCAGTACTGAAGAGAGAGTCCTATGAGCTGTTTGCTAGCTCTGCAGGTCAACAATTTGCACCATGCAAACAAGGCTGTCATGCTTGACATGGCAGAACCAGTATTTATTGGTCCCCAAGGGTAAGGCACTGCAGTCTGAAAGCAATCATATGATTGCATGCATGCTAACAGCAACAACTGCATCAAATACATTGCAAAACATGCATGGCTTACAGACAAAAAACCTACTGACAGGAAGATGTGAATGTGCAGAATCGTTGCAGCAGTGTGGTAACATGCTTCCAGACCAAAGCATCAAAAACCTGATGCAATAACAGGAGCTCAGGGTCAATCAAAGACAAAACCAACAGCCATTCAGTTCTTGTTGCCTTTTTGCTTGCCTGCTGCCTGTGCTACTGCGCTAGCAGTAAGCTTCCACTTCAGCACATTCTGCTCAAGCTCAACTGGTGAGCCCCACTGCTTCTCAAATGGCTCTATCAGAGCTTTCAGCAGACTAGCCATGTAGCAGGGTTTTGGCCCTCTCTTGCCTTGACGGTCTGTGATGACATCTTGAGCTGTGCGGTGGTACTCTTGCATGAAGGCATCCACATCTTGTCCTTGATGTTGAGCACCCAGCATACTGTAGATGATAATCTTCCTGCTGTGTATCTGTTTACGCTTCTGCCATACTCTCCACACCTCATATGCAGAGCCTTCTACTTGCTTCCCTTCTGCCGAGTCCTGCTCCAGCTGAGACATTGGGACCGTACGCTTCATCCCATCACTGTACAAGATGCCTGTGTCCCACTCCCGCAACAGGTAATCATAGCTGGGGTAGTCACTGACCGACACATACCTGGAGACCAAAACACACAAGATCAGACAGGAATGCACTGAAACAAAAGTACAGCGCCTGTACGTAACAGCTTGATGTACATGCACCGCACCTTGCAGCAATTACACCATGCTGCATGCTGGCTGCATTTGTTACATTGACGTGTGGGGCATCAAGGCATGTTTGCCCACATAGCATGTGTGCGCATGCTGGTCACATGTAAAGATCGCAGATGATGCATCCACTGAGATCTGTGCAACTCACACAGCAACAAGGGACTTACATGCCCATCCACTCTGTCCAGTATGGCTCTCCGTTGTGGCCAGGGTACACAATGGCAATGCCGCCACTCATGTTCATCAGCAGCACATCAGCAGCTCCCTGAGTCTGTTGCATGCCAGCATTGCTTGATGGAGCTGCTGCTGGCTGAGCTGCTCCTGGCATGTTTGTGACATGCTGCTGTCTATTCTGAGTTTGCTGAAAGGCCCGTTTCTCAGCTCTTGTGTCTTGAGCAGCCTTTCTGCGGACTGGGCTGGTGACTGGCACCTTCAGTCCAGCCTCAGTGCCGGCTGCTGGTGCAGAGGTCAGCCTTGCTCTTGCAGAGGCTGCCTGATAGCGAGCCAAGCCATACAGCTGCTGACTCTGCGTAACCATAGCCACTGCAAGGAGAGCGTGAAAGGACTCTGACTTGTCCATGCTGTGTGCAGCATTGCTCATCCATGCATTGGCTCTGCGCACTGTTCTGTTTGACTCTGCCAGCTGCAGTACAATGGGAGCCATCATTGCGCCCACTACCTGGTGGTCAGGACCCCCAGCTTGCAGCAGTGGAGACTGGCAGTGACTGTTGATAGTGGCTAGGGCTGTCGACAGAAGCTGTGTGGCCTCTTGTTGCATGCGCTGTGCTTCTGCTTGTTCATCATAAGCAGATGATTGCTGGAGCTGCTGCCCTGAAGCTGTCATGCCTGCAAGACTCTCTTGTGCTGCCAAGCTGACCCCTTGCAAAGCCTGTGCTGTACGAGCCTGTCGGCTGTTGGCTTGACTGACTGGGCTGCCCATTGGCACTTCAGGAAGGGAGATGCCCATGAGAGCATGCACTGCCTTGCTGACCTCCACTGGACAGTCAGGATTGTCCATCAAGACCTGTCCAGCCATCTTCCAGATCCTACTGTTCAGTACAGTTGATGGTTCCTTCTGAGTGCGCAAAGCCTCCTGCAATAAACGCGTTGCCTCAGCAAGGGCTGCTGTACATCCAGATTTGAGTGACAGGGCATATACTGTCTTGTACTTCAAAGCGACCACAGACTGGTGCAGCAGACTGAAGATATCTTGTCTCAAACATGTGAATCAGAAATGAAGACTATGTGTACAAAACCAGCTGACCTTGATTGCATTTGGATGTACGCGACAAAGCAGTGACATATACAGTTATCTTGGGTGCATTATGCTTTTACGCTTAAGCAATGACATATACAATTGTCCTAGATGCCTGTACCTTCACAGGCTCCAACATTTGTATCACCAGTAAGTGAGGCGGCAGCAGGTTTGCCATGGCACCCACAGGGGTGTTGAGGGCATTCATCAAACCATTGATTTCCTGATGCCACTGCAAAGTGACATCCAACCACCTATCCCATGTCCCATTGCTCCTGCTGCTGCCTCAGTCGCAGGCACTACAGCACTGACGCATGCCAGCAGAAAAGTCACCTGAGCAGTCGGCTACTGACAGGACGCGCGATGGACCTCACGATGGCTTGCCCATGTACAACTCTGTCCAAGCTTCCGTGCACAGACGGGACGCAAAGAACTAATCTTACAACGTCGTTCATCAACCAGGTAGGCAGGTGATTGCTGCACAGTACACATTCTTATTTGTCTACACTGCACAGTACTGAGTGACAGCTGTGTGTGCAAGTCATACCAAAATTGTGAAAGTTCTATGCATTAACGCAAGGTTTTGCAAAATTTCTTGATCGAGTGACTGATTGCTGGTAGGGGTTTGCTGGCACACATTCTATCAAGCGCAGTGCTGAATGTCAGCAAATGTAAGCTGAAAATGCTGGCCAGGGCTGCAGTGCTCTGTGACCAGGAGACCTGAGCTGCAAGCTGTGACCTGAGTCATGACACACAGATTCTGACACAAGTTTAGCCCTCCAGGTGTGCACATCAGGCACCATGCTGCAATAATTGCCATACAGGCACAGCTTATGCTTGCTGCAGACATGTAGCGCTGCACACCTAAGCTTGTTTGCATGCAAGTTATGTAAATACATTCCAGCATGACAGCCAAATTGCAGCGCTATGTTGCTAGCTGTGATGCATGTCGCAGCAGTTACCTGCGACTGGTTTTGTTGCTGCTGCTGCTGATTTCATTGACAGACCATGCAAACGACAGTCACAGGCCTGAAGTTTACTAAGACTGCCTTTCAAGTCATACAATTGACCAAGCTGCAAGTCTCGCCTGTTGTGCTGCAGCAGCAGCAGCAGCAGCTTATTGCACCAGCAGTGGATGCAGCAAAAAGCAGTGGTCTGCAGCAACATGCAGCAAGGTTTGCTGCAGCAGGTTGCAGTGTATGATACTGTTCATCCTTCACCTCAAGCAACCTTCACAGGTATGACACCAGCAATGCAGCAATAGAGTGGCAGCTACTGCCAGATGGTCCAAATGTACTGCAGCCTGTGTGACATTGCAACAGCAAGCATTAGCTGCACACACATGGCTGGCCTCATGCACAGAAGCTGCAACTGGTGTTACAAGGCCTGCTTGCATACAATTGTGAGCAGTCTTAAGTGAGAAAGAGCACAGCCACAGCACAGTCAGGGCAGCTCTGCAGCACTGCTGCTGAAAGGAAATTGACTGGCAGCATCTGAATGACAAGTCGAGAAGTCACTAGAACAAAATCTCCACAGCTGACACATGCAGCCCACAGCTCTGAAGCAACTGCTGTGCACTGACTGTAGCATAATGACCAGCAACCATAAGCTGCATAACAGGGTTAGCTGGGGCTGCTGTCTTGAGCATACTGCTGTGAGCAGGCTCACCTTGGCAGCATTGCCTGACAGGCACATGCCCAGGAGTGTACTCTGCCAGCTAGCTTGCACAGCTGCTGAATCCAGACTGCTTTCCAAGACCTGCATCAACAGTCACAGCACCCAGCAACACACAGTGCATAGCTGTGCATTTGACAGAATTCTGTAAGGGTAGTGCTATGACATTCGCAGTGACATTACATCCACACTTCTTCTGTGCTGCAGGCTCATGGGATTGCATGAGCAGCAATTAGGCAGCAAGAGACAAGGCTGCCATACATGCTGGTGTGGGACTCTCAGCAGCGCTGCGTGCAGACAGACCTGATCTCAAATTGCAGACTTTATCCGGAGAAGACGCAGCCACAGATATGACCACTATATACAATGCCCACTGCGGAATGCTTGCTATGCAGACTCACATGTCTGCTGCTCTGGTGCGGGATCAAGTCTTTCAGTAATGGCTTCTTGCTGTGCAGACATGCAGGCATGCGACATATATTGATTTGATGCCAGATCAAATCAGTCACTGATATCCATGGCATGTTTGCTGCAGGAGCAGCTCAACCCAAAAGAGCCAGGAACAATCAGCGCCACTACTCTAACAGCTGCAGATGCCCTTTGCCAGCACAGACCTGTCAGGTCAACAGGGCTTGCCCTCTGCTTTGAGCATGCCCCGTTCCAGCACGTCACAGGCCCAAGCATTGGCTGGTGAGGTGGCGCTGCGCGAGCGATGCAGTGCATGCAGACTTATGGCGGCATATGTGTTCTGTGCTCACAGCACACAGCACAACGGTACTCATGCACTGATTGTGCTGTCATCCGCACTGCATTGCGGTTCTGATGCCATGTAACATCATGCTGTGATGGTACTGGGATGCTGCACGCTGTGTGAGGTAGCGCTGCGCCTGTGGCGCAGTGCATGCAGACTCATGGCAGTCTGGAATGACAGCTTGCGTTTAAATTCGGACCACATTTTTCGCTGTCATTGGGGGGACCCCCCCCCCAAATTCCTCCAATTTCTCCCCACAGAGATGCATCTCATATGGAGGTAGTGGGATTTGAACGTGGGTCGTTAGCATTAGTACTCGAGGCTCCAAAACCACTGTAACGAATGCAAGAGTTTTCACGCTTTTGAGTGGCGCGAAGAACACGCCTTATTGAGGTAGAGAGATCTTGTCAATTGTTACAAGTGAAGAAGAGTGATTGCATTGACATGTTCCAACATCCTTATTGTATGACCAGTGTAACGGCCACTACATTACAGTGACCCCCTTCAGAGCTTGTACAGAGTGTTGGCTAGGGCTATTGGCCTCCAGTTTCCCAAGTCATGTTCATTGCCCTTTTTATGCAGAAGCACCGTCTCACTCCTTCCACGCCTTAGGCGTTGTTCCTGTCATCCACATAAGGATGAACAGCTTGTGGATTGCCTGGTGCACCCCTTCTGGTAGATGCTTGAGCAGTTCATTTGGGATGCCATGAGGACCGGGTGCTTTTCCACTCTTTAGGTGTCTCATCTTCTCCTGTAAGATACAGGGATCGTGTACATATGTACATGCATGTTCATGTAACGATATGTTGCTTGGCTTTCCAGTAGCTGCTTCTAGTGTAAAAGGGTCAATACTGCTGTATGCACCATCTTTCTACGGATACTTTCTGTTTTCGTCATTCGGCCAGCAAGACCCCGTATTTGCAAATCCTGAGGCTGGCTTTGCTTGTTCTTGAAAGCTGCTCTGTACGTACTCAAGCACTGCATCAGGATCATTCACTGATTGCCCTGTTTCCTTGTTTTGTACATACCTGAGTTGCTTTTTGTCACTTGCTTCTCCAAAGAACTGTTTGTTCATCTGATTTTGCTTTGGTGGGTACAGCTTCTGTATGCATTTCGTGCTGCGGCGCCGCTCTGCTATTTCAGGTCTTTTGTGATCTTGTCTTTGCTTTTGGCTGCTGTCCTGCGGGCCTTTGTGCGCATTTGTTCATACTCCTGCCAGCTTTTCCTGTCATTCTGTCTGGGCGGTTGTGGAAAGCTGTTTCTATGCTGTTCAAAAACCTTGTTCTGTTCTGTCTGTACAACGTCACGCATTTTGTTGCACGCTTCTAGAAGATCTTCGCCTTCAGGTTTGGCATCTCTGTGATGCATGGCCACTTTGTGGAGGCCCTTTCTTAATCCCTCAAGTTTGCGGCTAGTACATCGATCCATTGTGTATGCCAGTTCTAAGGTACTGCCTAGCTCATCTAATAGGTTTGCTGTTGATGCTCCAGTCTCCTGGTCAAAAGTCTTTTTGAACTCTTTCAAGTCTTCCTGTGGGACTGGTGTTTTTAGTCTGGGCGCACGAGGCAGTGGAATTGGGTCAGGACCTGGCTTCAAGAAATTCATACAAGTAAGTGGCAGTCTGGCCAGGACTGGTGCATGGTCAGCATCACCTGATGTGTTCAAAATCTCTGTGGAAGGTAACACTTCAGTGCACATGGAATCAGATAGGAATATGTCATTGGTCTTGGCTGCCGTCCGTTCTATGGCAAAAAGTGTATTGCCTGTGTGGTTGTCTGTCAGATTCTGTTCTGTGAAGACATAGAGCCTTGACAAAGTTTTGGTGCCTGATGTCTTTCCCGTCAAGGTTGACCCTTTGCACGTCTCCTGTGAATAATGCTGCATTCATGTCCCCAGCCATGCCATTGTACGGCTGTGGTAGGCCTGCTCGCGCTGCTTTGTCTGCCTCCAATTTCATGTCGTTCTGTATTACCTGATACAGCTGTTCTCTCTTTTGCATGTCATCGCTCGGCAGGTACACCCCCCATATGGTCAAGCAATCACTTCCTGAGGTTTAATCTTGAGCGTTTTGGGGTGTGCTTTAGCTGCAGGGTGGTTGTGGCTGGTTGTCTCTATTGGGTTTTTAAGTGGTGAGGGAGTTATGGACCGACTGTGACCCCTCCTGAGCCAGTCCTACAGTGGCCACTGTTGTTGCCCTTTCCACAGCTGTGGTGTAGCTTGCACTCTGGCAGGTACGGTTCAAAGAAAAGCCTGTCTTGTCAGTCAGCTTGGTTTCTGTCATCACAATGACCCATGGCTTTTTCTGGTCTGCAATCTCCCTCAGTTCATCTGGAATTGTTGTAGATCCCATCACGTTCCATGTCATTATTGTCATGTGGTCACAGGTGAAGTCAACCATGTCAAGGCAAGACTTACATCCATCTTTGATGTCAGAGACCTAGGAGAAGCAAGGAACTTCTTAGGCATGAGCTTGGACAGGCAGGTTAGAACACTGAAGATGACCCAGGAGCGCCTTGCTGCAGAGCTGGTACACAAGCATGGACTGAAGGAGGGCAGGACAAAGAGCGTCCCAAAAGCACATCAATCAGGCTTGTGCAAGCTGAGAAGGACCAGCTGTTGGACAGACAGGAGTACCACTGCAGTGAGCTAGTGGGCAGCTTACTATACATGTCAGTATGCACACTCTCACAAGCTGTGGGAGTGTTGGCAAGGCACATGGCAAAGCCTAGCATGGAGCACTGGACAGCAGCTAAGGCAGTTCTGCAATACAAAGCTGGCACCTTGGGTTGTGGCATCACTTTCAGGCAGACAGACACTGCTGTGGGAGGCTACAGTGATGCTGACTATGCAGCGCCCACTAGGAATGCCAAACTGTGTACATGGCATAATTGGTTTCGCGCCTTCAACACCTCCAGTTTCGGGGAATTGGTCATCGAACTTCCATGATTTGCTCAAGACGGCACCCTTGAGGAGGCATTCCTCAAACACTGTCCGTCACCATGGTGTGTGGTAGGCAGACAAAGAAGATGCAGCATAATCACCGCGTCCACCAGTGACAGCCCATGCACAGATGTCTGAGCTGCAGGCTTCTTCAAGAGGAAGCCTGCCTATTAGTCAGGTCCACAAGAGCACAAATGTCCAGAATACATGCTTCTACATTCCTGTACTCTGGATATCTGGCCTCTTGTGGACAGGATCATTACCTGCAACTCTTTGTCTGCATATATGTAACGTTTTGAGTTCATGGGTGTGACTGCAATCTTTGTCCCCTCACATACACCTGTGAGTGTAGTAGCGTACCACATGATCACAGTCTCTACAGCTCTGCATGTGCAACGGCATGCTCACAGCAATTGGTGGCATCATGTGCCAGCTGAGAACACCCTGAACTCTCAGCTGGCATTGCATGACTGCTTCTACTTGTATTGACTATCATACTGTGACGCTTCCACCTATGTCTCTTGACTGTGGGTCTGTGCAAGCTACCCCAGATGTACATACTGCGTTCCATGAGTGCTTTACGGTGTCTACCATCAAGTGCAGCCCAGCTGTAGACACCAGCTGACAGTCTGCCACTCTGCTGCAGGAAGTTTTGAGAAATCTGGAGAATTTAAGTGAAGCCTCCATCTGCGTGAAGAATGGAGGAAAAGGAAGGCAAGGCCTTGCAGAAACTGAATGTGTACAGGCAGCACAATGCACAATGGTGCACATGCGCAATGCTGCCTACAAGGCCTTGCCTTCCTTCGATATCAGGGCACCATCGCTTCAATGTTTCTTCAAGTTACAGATGAGTCAGCTAAGTCAACTGCAGCGAGCTCATTTTGACCAACATGCTTGCATGTACATGTTCTGTAGCAACTGTACTATGCTGCTGCTCAGGTTTCATTTGCACTGCTCATTTGCTGAGGCGGCACTTTGCATGCTGATCATTCTTACAGACAGACATCAAATCTCATACATACCATAGTCACATCAAAGTTGGTCCTTAAAAGTGTTATTTGAGGTGCTGACCCCGTTTAAAAATAGTTCATTAAAGTGTTAATCATTTTACTGCGCAAAAGGTCGTTTGCAATATTCCGGAGGGCCGTGACCCTATATAAAATCCCACCAACATTAATGTGACTACGGTAGTGTGGCTTTGTGTTCCTTTTATGTGAATGTACAATCTCAATCAGTCTCTCACTGGTGATAAGCTCTGTGTAGCAACAACACGGTCTTTGGCTGATAACTCCAGTGCTTTCAGGAAGTGTCCAGTGCAACATCTCTTTCGCAAAACTCCACAAAACAAATGTGTTGTTTTAACGCGGCTTTTGTTTGTTTGTCAACTGGCTTGCATGACAGGAATGTGCATCTTGACTGGACTGTAGGGCTCCGCAAGGGTTGCAAACATGCACATGCTCTCAAGCTTGCAGGCTGAGTGCTTAACTATCTTTGGATACCTGGTTCCTAACAGCAGTTGCAGCATCCTTGGCATGTGTCGTGGGAACAGTCGCGGTTCAATGCCACCAGTGTTTTGCTTGGCTGTCATGACTGTAAAGCAACAGCATGTTTCACAAAAGATTGCCAGGTTGGACAGCTTGCTTGCCTTGGATAGTTTTGTTCCATGCGTGTGTATGGTAGTTGAGCATCAGGGTCACAAGATTACGGCTGTACCAATGACAGTTGCGCCAACACAAAGTCAAGTTTTGAAACACAGGCTGTTGCAGGAGCAATGCATGACAGCAGCCATGTGTCATGGCTGCCTTGAACATATCCACAGCTTGAGCTTCAGGCATGCAGATTAAGTAAAACACCTGCACGTTGGCTTGAAAGTTGGTTGGAACTTGAGTGGCCTGGTCATCACGAGACTTCAAGCTGGGCAGCCCTTCTCTATGTACCCTCTTGAGATCAGCAGTGATGCGGGCAAGCACATCTCGAAGCCTATCAGTCACCTCCTTTGCTCCTTGTGGGTAGTCCTGCAGTTCATTTGTGCAATCTGTGAGTGTTGTATGTAGCAGGATATAATGTCTTCACCACCATATCAGGTTGTTCACTAAGTGTCTTGATCACCCTAGGTGAAAAATTCTGCTTGTCCGCGCATGATGATGCATCACAGTCTAGACTCGATCTGGACAGATGTGTGGACTTGCACAGCAGTGCTGCATGCATCACAGCTGACTCTCGACACAAACATGACTGTACATGCAAGAGCAAGTGATATACAAAATGCAGGACAGGTGACCTGCAATGCATGGGCGCCTAAGGAGGGGTGAACACAGCCAAATGTTTCAGCTCGTAGCATCCAACCCAGTTGTCAAGCCAATGAAAGGAGTGTATCTTGCATGTGCTGCTGCAAGCACATACCGTAACATCCAGTTTGCTTGCCAAGGCAGTAAGATTGCCGACAAGTCGATGCCGCTGACTCAGCATGTGGTCCAGCTGACGCTTCTGTAGCTCTTTCAGAAGGCGGGGAATGCTGAGAAGCTCATCATACACTGCCTGGCTGCCTTCACTGTATGCTTGGCAGAACTCCTGGTACCTCTGCTCCAGCCAATCAGCAGAGTCTTTGACATTCACCCGCAGATTAAGCATCTTGTGTTGACTTGTTTCTGGGTCATATAACTGCAGAAAGTTCAACTAGCAGTACAAAGCGTCCAATTTGACTAGACTGAGTTGCGATGCGATCTACACACATCGCAGAATCTAATCAAAAACAAAGTGCTGCTCGTCCTCCACATAATCCAATGCCTTGCACACTAGACACAGCCTGTCTGTCCTATCTAGGTGAACACCGTCTGCCCAGCGGCCTGTGTCTACCCGCAGACCATGGCATCCAGTCCTAAACC
>JAABUP010009324.1_pt1 | contig 12108 bp, 1 predicted proteins | sample 5559201 | NCBI WGS metagenome assembly JAABUP01 (sample SAMN10711887, study PRJNA513373) | rock metagenome | isolation source: Antarctica rocks | place: Antarctica | reverse complement strand
GCTAAAACCGTATAGTTACCGGATCTTATAATTAGCGTAAAACGATTCGGCGCCTAATACGTAATTATATTAATAATAGTATAGATTTACTAGAATTAGAATATTAGCTAATATAAATAGTTATCTATTAGCGTCTAAATAATCTTTTTTAAAGCGTTTTCCTAGTATTAGGGCTAATTTCTTACGCGAAACTTAGTAAACCTAAGGATAGAAGTAGGTTCCTAAGACCGAAAATGAGACGGCTAGGCTTCCTACGCGGTACGGATACCTACGTAGGTGTTAAGTAGCTATAAAAGGAGTTATATTAAGTAGCTAGAAATGGCTCTTAGCCTAAAAGAGCGGCGCATTCTTAAGTAGCTAGAAACGAGATACCGGCATTTAAAGCGCCGGGTTTTCTAGATTAGCACTAAATATCTATTAACTATCGAGATATATCTCCGGAAGCAATTTTCTATTCTATAATTAATCTCGGCTATCGATATCCCTTTCGAGGTATACTTCCTAAGGTAAATTATTAGCTAAACTAATAGTAGTAGACTACACCTTCTAAGCTTAGCCTTAACGTATATATTAAGAAAGATTATTACGGCTACCCTAGTATTTACGATAATATCTAGCCGGCTAACCTCTCGCACCGTAGATCGATCGAATTTAGATACCCTATTAATAGCTTTAAGTTAGTCGGTCGGGGCCTCGAAGATTAGGAGTAGCTTAATATCTATAAAAGGAAGAACGAGGATATTTATAGCGAGTTTATTATAAGTCTCTATAGCGGCTTTAATACTTCTTACTATAATAGGGATAATATAAATTATTTTATAATCTAGTTAGACTATAGTATTTAGCTAGGCTATTCGCTCGAGTAATCTTTCTATTATTAGATATAATAATAGATAACTTTAAATTATTTATCTAAAAGCTACCTTCTCGGCTATTTTAGTCTCCCTTAAATTAGAGTAAAGCTATAAATTAATCTTACGTTTTCTTCTCCTAGAGGTAGAATTTCCTAGTAAGTAATTCCGGGGAGCCGTTTACTCCTAAACGACCTCTTATAGGAGGTAATATATCCTAGGATATTATACGTACCTAGGAAACTTCTCCTAGGAGAATACTAGGCCCTAGGAGATACGAGTTAGGAGTAAGGGCTCTCCTAGGGAACTAAGGGCGCGGGGAGTAGATTCCTAGGAAATAAAGGTTAGTAGGAGAACCCTTAATAAGATAAAGAAATACTTAGTATACTCCCGTATATTAAAATTCTCCTCTAAAGAATTAATTCGTTATCTTCTATACTACTACTAACTAACTAATAATACGTAATATAAGAGCTAAACGCTTTTAGGAGTAAATTAGTAGTAGGAAAGGGGAGCGCTCTAGACCTCGGCGGTAAGTAGGATAATTAAAGGCTTTATTTATATAACTAGTAGTATAGAAATCTCCCCTCGCCCTAATTAATTATATCGCACTCGCTTTCGCCTATAGCTCTTAATCGGAGTACGTTTAACCTTCCCTTAATTAGCCTATTAAGTAGATTCTTATTCTAATAACTTACTTCCTAAACCTCTTCGCTCTCGTTCTCTCCTCCGATCTCCGCCTTCCTCTCTCGCTATATCTTACTAGGATAGCTATTATCCTCTAGATAGGCGACTAATCGGTTAAGCTAGTAAAGGAATTCTTATATATAAATACGCTCCTTTTCTAAGGATATCTTATCTACCTCGTATAATATAGACTCGCGCTCTAAGGACTTTAGAGTTACCCGATATAAGATAGACTCGTAGTCTAGTGCTTAGGTTATAAGGGTATAGTCTCTCTTAGTCGATTCTAATCTCCCTTAATAATCGCTAATAGCGTATCTTAAGGTTGCGATCTCGTGACTTTAGTTATCTACTAATTAGAGGCGGACTTTATTAGACTAACTAATATAACCGGCTTTATAAAGCCGTTAATATAATATACGGTTTTCGTTCTCGAGGGTAACTTTTCTCTAATTAAGTTTCTAGTACGAGCCCTACTCGACACTATAAGTCTAGTAGATAAGGTGGCGTAGCTATTCGACGTTAGCGGCATTTATATAATAAATCTATAAAGCCTACTTTCTAGACGATAGATATTCTTTAAGGTCTATTAGGTTTACTATCGTTACCTAGGAGGAAGCTTAACCGGAGAGGTAGCCTTATAGATAGAAAGCGAGGTTAATAGACGATCGATACGGAGCCTATATAAGTCTCATTTTATAGACTCTTTTTATCTAGATACTACCTCGCTAAATTAAGCGCCTAAATCTATTATAACTATCTATCTCCGATTATAGGGTCTAGACTCTAATAATTACTATTTATACCGCGTATAACGAATACTAAGAGCTACTTTAGAGCGATAACTAGTCGATAAACCGTTTTAGGGCTTCTAGCGCGGCTTAGGGGTACTTATATAGGTTATTACCCGAGGGACTCGCGCGCGTTACGCGTAGGGCTAAAGTAGTAATACTTTATACTAGCGTTTTAACGAATTATTATCGGGAGCGTAGTAGTTTAATCTCTAAAATAAGCTAAGAAAATTATTTAATTATTAATATATTCGTGCTAATACTACTATTATATAGTATTATTTCCGTTATTATCTATATTATTATTATCCCTCTCTTCGTAGTCTCTATCCTTATTATCTTCGTTATACTCTTTATTAGACTTAGATTTAACGATAGTAGGGTTTTCCTTATCTTCGACCTTATACTTATCTACGTCTTTATAAATATATTAGTTATTACCGGTTATACTATTCTACTCGGTCTCTTACTCTACTCTAATAAGCTAATTTATCTACGCTATAAATATCCTCTCCGTAGCGCTATAGTATATCGACGGCGCTCGCTTCTTCCCTACCTATCTCGCTACTTCTAACTAGTCTACCTAACTAATAACTAAATCTATTACTCTTAGAAGTTCGATCGGTAAGACGTTTTTAGAATTAGCTCGCGAAGAATACTCTCGGCTAAATAGGGAAGAGGTTTAGAGGGAGTAGTAAAAGTAACGCTACTCCCCTATTAAAGGATTTACTTTAACCCTCTCTATCTAGATAGGGGACGTTAGCTACTAAGGCTCCTAAATATAGGGTATAGTATAGGCGGATAATATTAAGGTTCGGCGTAAAGATATTACTACGACGTTTCGGCTAGATAATAAAGGAAATTATAGGTTATTCCTTAGTTAATATCTTCCTAGTTTATATTATTAGACCTAATTTCATACTATTAAGGCGCCTAGACTCCGTATATTTATAGTTATTTCTATCCTCTAGAACGGCTTCCTACTATCCATTCTAATAGTAGGTCTTAAAAGTGGTCTACTAAATATAGCCCTTAATAGCTAGTATTAAGATATAGCCTTCGCCGCTTAAAAAACCGCTAATAACTTTTGTCGCCTATTTAAGCTCCCTACTAGCCCTTCTTATAAGTTACTACGCGTAATTTATAGTTAGAGGCGTAAAAGGTCTTTATAGCTAAAAGTTAATAAGGATTTAGGCTCGAACTATATTAAAGCTATAAGTCTAGAAGCGATGATATTATAGTTACTAAGAAATATAAAATTAAATTTAAAGCTATATAGGGGCGGAGTCCTATTAATCTATACTAATAACCCTCCTTAAGCCTCTATAGTACGATATAACTCTCTAACTAGTCTCTTTACCCCTAGCACTTTTAAGCTAGTCCCTATAATATAGACGATATCCGGGCCTATCTATATATCTTCTTCTACTATCTTACCGATAATAGTACTATTAGGATTCTCCTCCCCGTAGAGAACGATCTCTAGACGGAGGCTACCTATACTAAGCGCGCGTTTTCCTATCCTTTATCGTTAGATAGAAGTACTACGGTAATAGTTATAGCTAGGCGTATCCGGGCTATAGAATTAATCCGGTAAAAGTGAACTACTCTAATTATAATACTAGTATATTACTTAGTCTATCCGGCCGTAAAGGTACACTATTCTCTTATTAAGATTATATAGTATCTATTTAATATAGTCGATATTCTATATATAATGCCGAAGAAGACGCCCTTCTTTAGTAAGTCTATTAAGGTAGTTATAGAAGATAGAAGGCTTAGCCTTTATAGCTAATTTCCTGAGATCGTAGATTAGGGAATAGAAGCGAATAATATCTAAAGGAGAATTATAGATTAATATATTAAAAACGTTCTAGCGTAACCTTTTTATCGTTTAGTAATCTAGGACTTCGGGAAAAAGTTAGTTAATATATATTAGTATAATACTATACTTACTACCCGCAGCTACGGAGATCCTAGTACTACTAATAATAGCTACTTTCTTTCTACGTTTTAAATAAGTCGTTACGGCGGAATATAATAGCGATTTACCGCTCGAAGGCTAACGGAATTCTATATTTAGGGAGGGTTTAGAAATTATGCTAATAGACGTAGTAATACTAAAAGTATAAATATCCTAATCGTAATAAGGAGCCTTTAATAACTAAAATCGGCGGCGTTATAGTTAGAAGCGATCGCTACTTAATAGAAACGGAAATTATAGAAGGCGTGGAAGAGCCGATAGAGGTAGTAGGAAGGAGAATAGAGGAGAAAGGGAAAAAAGACCGATCTAGTAGGAGATTCGAGGATTAATATAGTAGCTCGAGAATATCTTTCTCGGCCACTATTACCCTTTACCTACTAGTCCTAAAAAGCTCCTAAGAACGACTCCGGCCTAAAAGCTATGCGCGAGAGGCTCCTATCTAAGCTTCTAGGCCTAGATTTCGTAGCTCGAGGCTATATATAATTAGTTATAACGGTTATATTTCTTAGGCTAGCTTCCGAGCTAGTCGGCCCATAGGTGGCTCCGCTAAAGCCTATAGACTAGGCTATTAGCCCCTTCTATAGGCCTTAGCGGCCCCCTACTATAGGCCTCCTTCCGCTCGCTAGTTAGAGAAATAATAGAAAAAACATAAACGCTCGCTATAATATATATAGGATTTATTGCTTATAGGGGCTATCCGTACTACGTAATTACCTACTACTCGTTTCTTCGTAGGGTACGGATATCGCTTACGATATCCCCTAAGAGTGCCCTAGCCGTAGTAGTAGCCCCGGCGCTTAGAGCTTCCCTATCGCTAAAATATTTCGTCCTATAATATTCTTCTAAATCGGCCGTCGTCCTAATTATCTTCGTCTCGATAGTATAACTAGTAGCTATTCTATACTACCCGATTATAACTTCTCGGAGCCGTATAACGTTTAGACTAGGGGAGGCGTTACGTCTATAATAAAAAACCGTATAGTTATAGCGATACGCTCTAGGTTCCCTAGAAGCTCCGTTAGATTACTTACCCGCTTACTATCGCCGTATAAAGTCTCCTCCCGTAGTACTACGTACTTAGGGTAATATAGTAGTATATACGCTATATTCTCTTTACTACGGCCACTAGGGCGGGGTAGTATAGTGCCGGCTTTACCGAGCTACGCCTCTATACTACCCTAAGGTAAAAACTATAAAATAAGAAAAGGAGCTAGAAGCGTTCGCGAATTAGGCTTTTAGTCCCGATAGATTTCTACGTCTCTAGGTTCTTACCTCTAGTAACGTTTCCTTTAGGAACCGTTTCGCCGATACTTATACGCTCTAGTATAAGGAAACCCGCGGCCCTAGGAGTAAAAAGATATAGCGCACGGTCGAATAGAGCGACGTTACGGAAAACGAGCTAATCGATGCGAATATAGATATACTATCTACCTATCCGGTTAGTCTATTATTCTATAGGTACGGTCGAGGCGACGTATTTCCCGGTATCTTATAGGCTATATATATCGCCTACGAAGAGGATAACTATAGTAAGGATAGAAGCGGCGATAACGGCGGCTAGGGATCATATAGTAGTATAAAACACGGGTTATATTACCTAATAAAGGGAGTAACCTATAATTATAGCTAGAGGAGAACGGTCGACGATAGTAATAGCGCGTATAGATCCTAAACTCTTACTAATAATCTATATATAAGCCGAGATCTAGGCGGGATAGTAGTAAGGTAAGCGAAAAGGTAGTCTAGGAGAGGAGTTCTATCTATCGTCCGATATACCTAGCACGCCCGCCGCGCAGCTATATTAAATCCGACGAGTTAAGAATAAAGACTTCTATTACTAATTTCAAACCTTATAATATCTCGCTTATTCGTTTTATCTTTAAGACACTACCTTAGTTAAGGGGAGAACCGTCTTAGAGTATCCCGGCTAGAGGTTAGTACACCGCCGTTCGAAGTAGAGCCTTATTATTCTTCTTACTAGTGTGTTAAAGGTCGGACCCTTATAGTAATAGTATTAAGGTCGGATCCGGCCTGTCGAAATAGGGCGTTTTAGTAGCTATATTTATTACTACTAATAGATCTATATATAGCCCTACCTTAATTACTAGCTCGACCTTTAATTCTCGCTATAAATTAATGGAAACCCTAAGATTCTGAACTACGTTTATAATTAATATTTAGGAAGAGAGTCTTATCTCGAGTATATAAGATATTTATTTAGTCGCTTCTATTAGCTAGCTAGCTAGCCTCTAATCCTTATCTTAGGTATTACTTCTAGATTCTACTAGTTCCCGCGCTAATAATCTATCTTAGCGTTAATACTACCTCTAGCGTTAATACTACCTCTAGCGTTAATACTACCTCCAGCGTTAATACTACCTCTAGCGTTGATACTACCTCTAGCGTTGATACTACCTCTAGCGTTGATACTACCTCCAGCGTTATAGTAGCTATAGCTTCGACTTCTAGTACTTCGACTGCGCTAGCCTTAATAGACCCATTAAATATTTCTACTCTAGGGGTGATATAACTTTTTGTTATCCCTACGTAGATAAATAATACTTTAAATAAGAAGATTAAGGATTCGTATTAGCTTAGAGGATATAGGAAGGTCTATAGCATTTACTATAGCGTCGACTACCCGTAACTCTCTAATAATCTATCTATCACAGACGTATATTATTCCTTTTAGCTAGATTTCTCGTTCTACCTTTAATAATGCGCTAGTTAGGAGGTAGATAACGAGGGTAACCTTACTAAATTTATAGGATATAGTAGAGTGTTATAGGTAGATAACTACTATTTCTTAAAAATAGGCCTTCTTAATAGTTTAGTACCTTCTTTTAGGCCTAACGCAATTTCTACTATTCTATATTTCTTATTATAATTTAGTCGTTTATCTTTACTTAAGAAAATAGAGAAGAGAGAGCTCGTATAGATATAAATAACCTATATTATATTTAGAAGCTCTAAGCGTAAATCTTAGCTTCGCTACTTACTCTTACTTAAAATCTTAATATTGTATCTCGGTCCTACCGCACGTTTTCTAAGGTATTAATATATTAAATATAAAGAGCGGTACCTCGAAACCTTACTATAGAGAAGTACCCCGGATAGGACTATAGCCGAGTACCCCCGGAGTAACCCTCGGGAGACTAGGAGAAGCTATAGATCCCTTATATAAGATGATTAGCGCATTTTATAACTATATATACTATAGTGCTCCGGGGTAGTATCTATTTTATACTAAGTAAGTAGAAATCTACCCCGATATTACCCCTAATAAGGCCTCGGGTAAGCGCTACCTTAGAAGATTTAGATTAGGTAAGATAAATATCTCTTCTTATAATATACTTTATAGCTACGGGATATTAGTATCTTTACTACGTAGGGAACTCGCTTAGTAAATAGCTAAAAAGAGGTATAGCTTTACTTTTATATAGTAATACTAGGTATCCCCCTACCGGGAAAAAAGTAAATAGCGGAATACTTTTACTTAATAATATTCCTAGGGAAGTGCCTATACCCGATATATTAGTAGGAGTAGTAGAAGTAGTAGAAGTAGCGAATAGAGGTGGAGAAGTATAGGTTATAGAGTTTATATTATAATAACTAAAACGGCGGGAGTACTTATATCGTAGCTATCTTACTAGGTATCGAATAAACCGCGTAGGATACTTATTATACGGCCCCGAACGGAAATTAACGATAGAAAGGTATATTATACCTATTTAATAGAATATTTTCGGAGGCGGGTCTTTTTAAAAGAAAGATAGTAGAGCTCGGTTTAGTAATAGGAGGGTAGTAGGCGTAGACTAAGTTAGTAGCTAACTTTTTTAAACCGTTAATAATAGACGCACTTATAGATGTTATAGGTATTAAATATATTAATCGTAGATATAGCGGCCCTATTAACGATTATAATTCCGGGAGAGTCCTATAGTATTATTAGTTATAGATGCTCTAAGACTAAGGCTTAGGATATCGTTAATTATAGATACTATATAGAGGCTCTTAAGGCTGAGAAAATAGAGCTTAGACGTCGATTATAGATACTATTTATATACTAACGTAAGGATTATAGTACTAATCTATCTTAAATCCGTTAAGAGGTTTCGATAGAGTAAAAAGCTAAGCTTTAAATAGACAAAAAGGGAGCTAAGCTTTTACTAATTTTAAAAAAATAATAAACTCTACTAGCTAAAAGTTGATATCGCTAGTATCGTAAATAATGGAAATAGTTAATGGACCACTTTTCTAAGTCTAGAAGCGAAGTTTAAAGGACGGTTATTAAGAGGGCTTAAGGCTACTATAAAGTAGTAGTCTTTCGCTTAGTTACTAGTCCTAATTACTTACGCTATATACTAGTTTTCGTATATTAATTATACTACGCAGCCGTAGGTCTTATATACTACTATATACTATTTATTTCCGTCTCTTAAGGGATATATATATAACTAAGCTCTTTCCGATAGATGCCCTTCCTTATGCTACGCAATGGGGCCGGGTAACCCAATTTGGGGTGGGGTGGGTTAGGTCAAAATAGCACTTGGGGCCGGGTTGGGGTCGGGTTATTAAAATCGGATGAAAACCCGACCTAACCCACCCAAAAAAGGGTTACCCATAGGCCGACCCAATATTATATAATAGTATCTACTATCTATATAAGTAGTTGGTATAATAATTAGAGGTTAGTCGACATTATATATTTTTAAGGTTCTAGAAAACTAGAACATAATTGTAATAATTATTATAATAATCATGAATTCTCGCTGTTAAGATAGGTATATCGCCTTAATAATATTATTAAACGCTTACCACCTCTCGGCTCCCTTTATCTCTCGTTATCTAGCCCCCTCTACCTCGACCTCACGGCCGCTAGCCACCTAGTTACCGCCCCCCCCTTGGCCTCGTCCACTAGTTAACGTCCCCCCACCCTCTACCTTACAGCCGCTAGTGACCCTAGTTACCGCCCCCCCCCCCGGCTCCCTCCATCTCGCCTTATCCTCCTTATAGACGAGTATTAAAGACTCTCCTACTTCTTCTCCTCCTTCTTCTTTCTCCTCACCAGATGTCCACATTAAGGAAGAATTTCGTCTGGGTGGGCTATTAAGAGAACTTCGAGATAAACCCAATTGGGGCTAGCCCGGATTCTCCCTCACTGGCGAGTATAAAGAGATATTCCTCCTTCTTCTTCTCCTCCTTCTTCTTTCTCCTCACTAGATGTCCACATCAAGGAAGAATTTCGTTCCGGTGGGCTATTAAGAAAGCTTAAAAGTACTGGTGGCGAGGTGTTTTTAGAATAATAATAACAATTGTATTAATAAATGTAATAATTAATTAACTTTTCAGTGTCAAAACTGTATATAGTCAAAACTATAAATCAATCGATTCTGCCGGCCTTGCAGGTCTTCCCATCATCCTTTCTAAACTAGTAGGAGGCCTATCTTTCTCTTTTTGCTTGCCTCTTTAGACCTCCGAGAGCCCGCCGTTTTGGTTGGGTTACGTTTGTTTTCTAGATCCACTTTGCGAGCCCCCGGTTAAATCTCGCTGTGAGTGAGCCCTTTTACCTGGTAGTAATAACCTCTTACTAGCAGCATTAACGTTCCTTATCCGTAAAGGGGTTTGGCTAGGTAACTCTTAATTGGTGGCGTCATCTAGTTCTTCATTACTACTGATATATGTTACGGTCCGTTCTTCTATAAGGTGGTTATCACGTAGATCCTGTTCTTCCTTTATAGCCTAGAAACCTATAGCCGCCTCGGCCTTTATATCTATATGGTAAGTAATAGCTAGGTCCTCGTAGTAATTAAACTAATATACCATTATATAAGCACCGAATGTCTGCGGATAATAATAACTTCGCTAGTTATAGAGGTTAGTCGCAATAGTGAAAACGCGTTTACACCCGACTCCGGCGCCCGGAACAGTAAGATATTCATAAGCTAGTCGAGCGAGATAGGGGTACTGGATTTCTTATTTCCTCTAGACGTCTAGGATCGAGTCGTTACCTTTCCGGATTAGTGCTACGCATATTAATAATGTTGATTAATATAATAATTATTATAACTCTTACCTAAATTCCTATAAGACTATAACTCGTCTTATTAATTAAACTCCTTATCTTCTAGGTCATCGAGAAGTGAAGTAAGGCTATAGCTTCTTCGGCGTGTACCTAACCTTAATTGCGATGACTACTAACTCGGTTAGGTCTCGCCGAAGACTTACTAATTATCGAAAACCTCTTAGAGCGCCCCCTAGTACTTCTTAAGCCATGACTCTTCATCGGCCTTAGCTTCCTAATCCTTATTTTTAAAGATAGCTCCTTTATTATATAGATTAAGAAGTGTCGCAATGCCGTAGAGGTTACCTAATAAATGCTTCGTCTTCGAGTAATAATCCGTGAGCTTAGTAACCGCGCTTTAAAGCCCTCGAAGTATATCCTATTTCTATGGTATTCGTTTTCGTCGAAGTTTCGTCTACTCCTTTTCTAGATATTCGAATAACCTACTATAGACTTTATAGATATCTTAGATCGTAGGTACCTTTAAAGCTCCTATTAACTTAGTAAATACGTAAAAAGGCGTATATAAGTCTATTAAGTATTTAACTTATATCTATTTATCCCGTTTTAATTATAGATACCTACCGGTAAATTAGTCGAAGAAACTATTAATATTAGATTATAGCTTATAGGCTCTAATTAGTATATAGGTTATAGAGTCCTATCTCGTCTTTACGTCCTAGAAAAGCTTTAAGGGTCGTTAACTATTTTATCTCTTCGAGTTAAACCGGCTATAGGAGCTAAGGTTAGTATCCTCTATTTTTACGGCTTAGTACCGCTTCTATTAGATTTCTATAAATACTTCCTTCCGTTAAGGACTTATATTAATATAGACCGCGGTCCTTCGTATCTAAACGATAATTAGTAAATATATAATCTCGGTATAGTTATTATATTAATTATTATAATATATATTATAGATCGACTTACTTTAGTAAGGGTTAGCGGTGGGCTACCTATTAAACCCCTAGTAAACCCTTCCTCTTCCTATTCGTTCCACCGCGTCTCTAGCTCCTTATTAGTTAGATTAATATTAATCGAACCGAGAAGAGCTTTTAGGACGAGCTAAATAACGTAGGCGAGGTAGGGGATAAGCTTAATATTACCGGCTTAATATAGTAAATCTAGTACTATATTCGTAGTTAGGAAGTCCTTTTCTTTTACCCTATCCCGGAATATCCTACTTATTTCCTACTACTACGCTCTAAGCTCCGTATATATTATTTTATTATTCGATACGTTATCGGCTATAATCGCTAAAACCCGTCCGCGTAAGCTATAGCCTTTAAATATACGATCTATAATAGAAGCTAGGGTAGCGCTAGTATAAGAGCCGGAAATAGGTTCGAAAGTAAGGAGAACTTTATAATATATCTACCGAATATTAATAAAGTACCCGATAATAGCTATATATAACTATCTATTATAAGAGAACTAATAGTTAAGCGAGATAGATACTCTTAACCCGGGAGGAAGGTCCTAAAATAAGATATTCTAAATCTTACTAAGACGGTCGTAGATATATTATCTAATTATATTTAGCGTAGGTATTAAGATATCTTTATCGAGATATCGAAACACCCGCTAAATATTAATATCGTCGACGCACCGTATACCTAAACCTTAGCTAACGATAAAACGTACTAGGAGTTCGGGAAATATCTCCTTAGTTAGCTCCTTCCTATCGAGAAGAGGGAGATAGGATATTTTCTTCTTCTTACTCTATTTAGAGAA
>JAABUP010009318.1_pt1 | contig 12118 bp, 10 predicted proteins | sample 5559201 | NCBI WGS metagenome assembly JAABUP01 (sample SAMN10711887, study PRJNA513373) | rock metagenome | isolation source: Antarctica rocks | place: Antarctica | reverse complement strand
CGGCGGCCTGGTCCAGAGCACGTTGGTCCTGACCCTGGAGGCTCCGAGCCTGGGCGCGCTGGACGCGGCCACACGGCGGGCGCTCTCGGTGATCCGCACGCGCCTGGGGGTGGAGCCCGGCCGGGGCCGGGGCTATCAGGCCCCTCTGTGGCGGGCGTCCCTGCCCCTGGGCCAGAACACGGCGCGCCGGAGGGCCACACGGTGGCACACGGCCGTGGTCGGTAACGCCCTGCCCTTTCTGGGCAACTCCCCCGGCACGCCGACGGGGCTGCCCCTGGGGTTTACCGCCCGGGGCCACGAGCTGGTGCTGCTCGACCTGATTCACCCCAGCCTGGCGACCTCGGTCATTACGGTGACGGGCTCGGCGGGGAGCGGGAAGACCTTCCTGCTCCTGCGCTTAGCGCTGTGGACCAGGCTCCGGGGTGGCCGCGTCACGCTGGTGGCCCGGGCCGACCACTTCGCGCCCTTCGTGGACCTGTGCGGGGGCGTCTACCTGGCCCCCGGCCTGCAGGACGCGCCGCCCATCCTGAACGTGTGGGACCTACCGGGAGGCGTGCCCCTGGTCCGGCAGATAGAGACCGTCGTGGCGGCCCATGAAATCCTGCTGTGCAATCCGGGCGCTGAGCTGGACCCCGAGGTGCGCAGTGAGCTGGACCGGGCTATAGCTGCTGTCTACGCCCGCTACGGGCCTGGACCACTGCTGGGCCCGGCAGCGCCCCGTGAGCGCGACCTGGTGGCCGAACTGGCCCGACGTGCCCAGGCCACGGGAGTGAGCGCGCGCAAGCGGGAGATGTTGGAGCGGGCACACGCCACCCTTCTGCAGTACGTCTCTGACCCGGACTATGGTGAGGGCCGGCTGGCCTACCTGGTGGACCGGCACACGGGCGTCGACGTGGGCGCGGACGTGCTGTGCTGGAATCTGGCCGATCTCTCCCCGCGCCTGTATGCCCTGACCATGTTCACCATCACGGCGGCCATGGCCACCCGAGCGCGCAGTACCTTTGACGCCACCCGGGGGCGCAGCGCGGAGTTTCTGGCCATTGACGAGGGCTGGTTCATGAGTGACTTCATGGGGGCCGCCGCGCACCTGAATGACTGGGCGCGCCGTAGCCGACACATGGGCCTGATCCTGGCCTTTGCCAGCCAGCAGCTCTCTGACCTGATGAAGCCGGGCACCAAGCCCATCTTTGACGCCGCGTCCTTACGCTGTGTCTTCCGGCTGGCCGATGTGCGGGAGCAGGAGGACACGGCCGCCTGGGCGGCCACAGTCCTGCACTGCACGCTGGAGGAGGCCCGCACGCTGACCGGGTTGCCTCAGGGGAGCATGATGCTGGTCACGCAGACCAAGGATGGCGTGCGCCGGCGCGGTGAGGTGCAGGTACTGGCCCCGCCCCTGGAGTATCAGTGCTTTACCACGGAGACCTGGGCCGATGTGCCCCGGCGCAATGAAGCCGTGGCCCGCCTGGGCTCGGTGGGCGCTGCCATCAAGGAGCTGGCCGCAGCAGGGGCCGCAGCAGGGGCCGCAGCAGGGGGCGGAGGGCTGGAGCCATGAAAGCCGTTGCAGCGGTCGGCATAAAACGGCATCGAAATTTTGGTTTTGTCCCGGTGCTCGCCCTGGCTCTGGCTCTGGCCTGCGCACACGTCGCCACCGCCGGCGCCACCGTCCCGGCCGCCACGGCCACCCCGACGGCGACGGCAGTCGCCACACAGACACCGTGGATCATCGTGGCCACCCAGGTCCCCTCCCCGTCGCCCATTCCCCAGGGCGTGGGCACGGGGGGCACCTATTGTACCGGCCTGTTGAACTGGTGCCTGGACCTGAGCGGGCTCTTCAGCGCCGTGGGGGACGCTGTGGGAGGCCTGCTGAACAGCGCCATGACGGCTCTGTTTGCCCCACTGCAGACCGCGTTTTCGAGCGCCTTTACGGGCATGGTGGCCCCCTTCACGGGGGACTTGACCAGCGCGCCCAACTTCACGACGGACGCGTCGTGGGCCGGCCTGCGGGGCATCCAGTCCGGGCTCCAGCTGATGGCCGGCACGCTGGCGCTCGGCTTCCTCCTGCTGGGCACGTTCAGCGCTGCCCTGGAAGCGCTGGGCCATAGCAGCTTTGGCCGGCTCACCGCGCCCCTACGGAGGGCTGTGCTCATCTTCGGCCTGATCGGCGGCTATCAGCAGGTCATGGGGCTGACGTTCACTCTCTCCGGTGGCTTGGCCGCCACGATTAACGGGCTCTCCCTCACATCAGGTGGGACGGCATGGACGGCCCTCTCCGGGGCGCTGGGCACACTGAGCGCTGTGTTCAGCATCCAGGGCGTCCTGGACATCGGGGTGCTGGTGGTGGGCTACGTGCTGGTCATCCTCTCGGTCGTGGTGCGGTACTTCGGCCTGGGCGTGCTGGCAGCGCTCTACGCCGTGGGACCGCTGTGCCTGGCCACGTACCTGGCCCCGAACTTCGCTTTCATCGCCACATGGTGGGTCAAGACGTTCCTCACACTCAGCCTGTGGCCCGTGGGCTATGCGCTGTGCTTGAAGCTAATCGCCCTGATGCTCGCTGGCTCCGGGCCACTGGGCACGCTCTCCGGCTTCTCGGCGGCGCTCTCTGCCCTGGGCCTGGTCCTGGTGCTCTACCGCGTGCCGGCTGTGGTCGGCTCGATCGCCGGGGCAGGGGGCGCGGTCCTGGGCGCCGTGGCCAGCTCGGTCACCAGCGGAGCCCTGGGGGCTGCCGTCTCGGGAGCGCGGGCAACACTCTTTTCGGGAAGGGGGATGCAATGACGACGAGGAGAACTATCTTTAGCCGCCGCCCGTGCAGCCCGCCACGTATCACCTGGCGGACCTGGTTGCCCTGGTACGAGCCGGGGCGCCTGATTGGGGAGGCGCAGGATATGGCCGCGCGGGCGGAGGGCCTCCTGCCGGCCGCTGGGGGGCTTGTGGTGGTCACCGCGGGGCTGGTGCTGGCCCTGCCCACGTTGGCCCTGGTGTGGCCTGTTGTGGGGGCGGGAGCGCTGCTAGCCCTGCTGCTAGCGGCGCCTGGGGACGCCGGGGATGAGGACGCGGTAGCAGGGCAGGTCCTCCTGAGCGGACCGGACGCCCTGGACGTTCTGGTGCAGGAAGTGGAAGAGAGAAGAGAGGGCAAGGGCTATGGCGGCAACGACGCAGACACGAGTGCAGTGGAGCTACCACGTCTCCTACGTGTACCCGAGCGAGATGGCGGAGTACGAGGGCAAGATGGCCGAACTGGGCCGGCTGGGGTGGGAGCTTGTCTCGGCGACGCCCCTGTCTCTGCACACGACGTTCACCACGGCCCAGGGCGGGACAAACCGGGTCATGCTGATCTGGAAGAGACCGGCCTAGCCGAGGTCCTGGGCGCAGATTGGACGGGAGGGTGGGCCGATGTCTAACGCACACCGCAAGCCCTCCCCTTCTTTCCCGGTAGTCGGCCTGTGGTTTCGGCGCAGGATGCCCACTGTGGCCACCAGATGGCCCAGGACGGGGTTTCGTCTTATCTTCGGGGCGGTTCTGTTGGGCGCGCTAGCGGCGCTCTCAGGGGCGCCACAGCATCTCTTTCAGATGGCCTATGTGTGGCTGGCCTATCCCGCGGCGCTGGTGCTGTCCGCGTTCCGCCCAGCGCACGGGGCGAGAGGGGGCGCGGCGGTGGCCAGCTGGGACGTCTGGACCCGGCACGCTGATGTGCGCTATACCCAGTTGGCCCACACGGGTGTGCTGAACGGAATCATCGCCCTCGAAGCCGGCGTGTTGCTGGCTCCGGTGGCGGCGCTCGTCTATCGGGCGGTGTGGTTCGTGTACACGCGGCCACGGAAGCTGCTCCCGTCTACGGCACACGGCTCGGCGCGGTGGATGGCCACGCGAGAGATGCGCGCTCTTGCCTATAGGGGCAGCCCGCTGATGCTCGGCCGTGCCGAACACACCACCGTGGCTCTTGGTCGGGACCTGCAGGTGCTGAACGTGCTCCTGGTGGGGCCGCCCAACACGGGCAAGAGCGCGGGGTTCATCATCCCCAACCTGCTCCGCGAGAAGGGGGAGCGGTCCCTTGTGATCACCGACATGAAGGGGGAGCTGCTGACCAAGGCGGGCCGCTCCCTGGCCGCGCATCATGACGTGTGGCTGCTTGACTTCCTCTCGCCCCAGGAGAGCCTGGGCTATAACCCGCTGGCCTTCTGCACCAGCCACCTGGCCACGACCGCTTTCTGCGACGCCTGGATCAAGAACACCGGGGCATCCGCCTCTGACCCGTTCTGGGACAATGCGGCCCGGGAGCTGCTCTATGCCGGCATCGTCCACCTGCAGGCCTGCAATGAGCTGCTGGAGCCACCTCGGGACGAGGTGACGCTGACGCATCTTGACCACTTTCTGTGTGGCCAGTCGCCGGAGCAGGTCGCCTCTGCTCTGGGAGAGAGCCCCTCGCCGGTGGCCCGCAAGAAGGCGGGGGCGTTCCTGGCCGCTATCAGCAAGAACGAGAAGCTGCTGGGCTCCGTCTTTGCCGAGATCACGCCCCGCTTCATGCTCATGGGCGATGAGCGCGTGCAGGCCGTCACCTCGCGCAATGAGATCGACTTTGCCCGCATGGTCACACCCCGCGCCCGCCCGGTCGCTCTGTTCTTGCGGCTGGATCGCACCCTGCAGGAGCAGCTCAAGCCCCTGATTGCCGCTTTCTTCCTGGACATGTTCCGCACCTTCTCGCAGCTTGCGGATGGGAGCGAGGGCGACGCCCTCCCGCGTGATGTGTTCGTCTACGCCGATGAATTCGGCAATCTGGGCGCCATCCCCGCTATGGCCACGTGGATCTCCACGATGCGCTCCGCCGGCGTGGGCATGGTCCTGGCCGTGCAGAGCACCAAGCAGATCGAGGCCATCTATGGGCCAGAGAACTTCGAGACCATCACAGGCAGCTGCTACACCAAGATTGGTCTGTCGCACATGAGCTGGGCGGACGCCAAGTGGTTCAGTGACCAGGCCGGCCAGAAGACAGAGGTCACGCGCTCCGCAACCGTCCAGCGCGGCCGCTTCCACGTCACCACCGATCGGGGGGGGGCCGGCCAGAGTGAGACCAAGGGCCAGCTCATCAACCCCGACGAGGTGCATCGGATCGCCGAGACGGAGATGATCGCACTCATCGGCGAACGCCCACCCGCGCGCTTGCAGCAACGGCGCTACTTCACTGACCCCGACGTGGCTAGCCGCGCCGCGGGACCCCTCTCCCCGACCGCGCCACATGCGCCCCTGATGGTCCCGACGTTGCCCCCGCTCCTAGCGCCCGAGACGCGCCCCGCGGCACAGGACGCCAGCCCAGACCGCCCAGCACGCGAGCGCATGCTGGAGCCTGCGTCAGCCCAGACCACGCTACCGGCCACTCTCCTGGCTCCTGAAAGCGCGCCCCCCAGCAGCCCTGGCGGTGACACGGGACTGACGAGCGCTTCTGACACCCAGCCAGGCCGCTGAGCCCGGCCCGGGCGCCTACCGGCGTGTGTCTTCCCGCCCCTCCCGGTCGCGCTCATGCTCCTGCCTCCGCGAGATCCGGAGGTCATCTTTCTGGGCCGCCTGCTGCTCGTTGTAGGCGGCCCAATCTTTGACCTCCCGCGGTGGACGGTCCCAGACAAGCGCCCCCTCACCCGGATACGCCTCCTGCACCTGCTTCCACAGCTTGGCCCCGCCCGCATCGTTATCGAAGCAGCAGCGCACCAGGCACCCGGTCGCGCGCCCCTCGTCAATCTGCCGGCGTGGAATAGCTCCATGCCCGTCTGTTGACACAAAGGTGTGCTGACCAACCGCGCCCTCCCGTGCAAGGAGAGCGCAGCGGGCCAGGGCGTCAATCGGCGATTCGCAGATGTGGTACTGCCGCGCGTGGTACGCCGCCGGCTTCCCCACGCTGAAAGAGAAGTGCCCCTCATCGCGCCGGCTGCCCACGGCCAGGCCCTTGAACTCTGAGCCGGGCAGTGTGCCGCGCAAGGATGCGCCCACGGCGGCCCCGGCGGCGTTGGTGCGCAGGAAGACGGCATTGCCCCGCTGGTCGGCGTAGACCGTCCCACGGGCGTGTAGCTCGTCCACCAGCCCCCCTGGCAACGCCCGCTCCCCGGTCAGATAGGCCCGGACCTGGGGCCAGCGCCAGTCGGCAACCTCCGGCAGACGGCTGGGTGCCCGCGCGCCCCGGTCCACGATCTCCTGGGCCTGCTGAGCCCCATGCTGGGCAGCGGCGGCCACGGCGACAAGGGGGCCACTCTCCTGGGCTAGATAGGCCACAGCCTCCGTGAAGTCATAGCCGGCCACGTGTTTCACCAGATCAATCGCACCCCCGCCGCCCTGCTGCCGGTCGTGGTTGTACCACTTCCCCCCCGTGATACTGATATGGTCGCCGTTCGCCATCTCCCACTTCTGGCGATCGTGCCGGTCAGGTTGCCCACCCAGCGTGCCGATCACCTCACGGAGGTCGGCGGCGCGGGCTTGGGCAATGTGCTCCTTGTAGGCCGTCTCCAGCTCACGCACCCGGGCAGAGAGGACCACGTTGTTGGCCTCAGCCCGGGCGGCCTGCTCCTCGAAGTGGCGGGCCTTGACCAGCGCAGCGTCCACCGCGGGGGCAAGGCGCTCGGCGATGCGCATCTCCTGCTCAGCGGCCCACTTCTCAGGGTTGGCCACGAGACGCCCAGGACGGTCCACGTCCACAGCGCGTAGCACCCGGCCCAGCCCCGGCGTTTCTTGCTCTATCTTGGCGTAGAACTCCTTGACCGTCTGGTGGTCAGCCACACTGCCCTTGACCCCCCTCTGAAGACCCAGGGGCTCAACGGCACGGGCATAGCTGTCCTGCAGGGCTGAGAGCCTGGCCGCGCCCCCCGTCCACAGCTTGGCGTTGAGATGGCCGCGATCGTCGATGGGCACCACGAGGGCCTGGATATGCGGGGTGATCTCATCGCGGTGCAGCACGGCGCCCACCACGTTCTTCTCGCCGTAGGTCTCGCGTAGCCAGGCCATGCTGGCCTCACGCCACGCGGCCAGATGCAGCGGGTCACTGTGCGCGAAGAACTCCTTGCTTGCGGTCAAGACATACTCCACGGCCACCACGGCATCGGGGCGGCGGGACGTCACGTCTGCAAGGCGTGCCTGGGCATCCCGGCTCCAGTCGCCCGTGCCAGCAAGCCGCTCATTCTGTTGCCGGCACGCAGGATCAGCATTGGGGGTCTCGCGCGTCCTCTCGTTGTGGCGGCCCAACTCCGCGACCTCTCCTAGGTTCTTGAGCTTTGCCATGCGCATGACTGCGTACACGGGTCAGGCCCCCCTCCCTCTTCTTTTCCCAGCGGTCGCTGCCCGGGCGCGCTGAACGCGAACGCAACCAAGCGAGCGTCAGCGAGTTTGGTGTAGTGAGTACCCCAAACGTGCGCCACGCCCCTGGAAAAGCATACACCCCACATGAGAGAGGGGCAAGACGACTCCTGGGAAGAGAAGTGACGGGGCTAGCCCTTGACCAAACCTCTCTAGTTCAGGGCCTCGGGGGAGGCGGGTATCAGGTCGGCCAGCCGGTTGGCACCCTCTGTCCGTTCCTCCTGGAGGTAGCAGCGGACTACCACGTATACGAGTCCCCCAATACAGCGGTAGCGATGTAAAAGGCACCGACGCCGGTACCGGGACTGGCTGGATGCGCGAGTACTGGTCCAGTACCGCCATTTTGTGCGTGAAACTGGCCACCGGTACTGGTGCAGTACCCGCCTTTATCCTGCTTCACATCGCGCAAGGAGGGGTGCGTGCCCTGCGCCGCGCATAATGCTGGCCTCCATTTCATCACGTGGCCCACTGCCCCCGCCGCCCTTTCTCGCTGGCTTGGGGCGGTGATCACCGTGCGGCTACTTCAGGCAGGGTCGGAAAAGACGCCACTCTGGCGCTCCTGTGACGCTACGGCGTCTCTGGCTCACCAGAGACGCCGTGTTCAGCATGAACGGAGAACCACGGCTTTGAGGAGCCGGCAAACCGATAATTCACGAGCCCTGGGCCGCAAACACAACCCGGTTGACATGATCGGGCGGTATGGAGAGGCGCCTCGCCTGACGGGCCACTCAATCGCTACCCTTCTTACGTATCACCATGAGCAGCCCTGAGTTCAAGAACTCACGGACTGTAGGAACGTGGCGCAGCCTGTAGGCCAGGGGCAGGAGCAATGAGCGCGCCGTGGCGCTGTTCCAGAGCGCTTGCAGATAGCTGTTATACAGAATGCCGTCCACAAACGCTTCCTGGATGACCATGCCATTGGACGGCGCCATCGAACGCAACTCCGCTATGGTCAGCGTAAAAAGGTGGTTCTCCCCGGCGGGGCCGAACTGCTCGGCCTCCAGCCGCTCCATGTCTCCAGATGCCTCTCCGAATGAGGGGGCGCCTTCGCGCACAAAGCGCTGGTTGGGTGTGGTCACTATCAAGATGCCACCGGGGACTACTAAAGAGAAGGCGTGTGCGATCAGCTTCGCCGGGTGAGCAACATGCTCCACGATCTCAGCGAGGATCACCGCATCAGCAGACTCTTCCAGCGCAACATCGAAGGCATTGCCGTGGAGCCAGCGCATCGAGCCACGCTCGTACTTCTTACGTGAATATGCCAGAAACCCCTCATTCAGATCCACAGCCGTGGCGGCGTAGCCGGCCTCGGCGAGCAGTAGGCTCATGTTGCCCTGTGCCGCGCCGATCTCTAGCGTCCGCGCGCCAGGGGGGCAGTAGCGGCGGACGGCGCGCAAGACGGCGTGGATTCGCTCAAGGTACTTGAGGCGCCAAAAACTATACGGGTTCTCCGCATCGATCTGTATCTCATCGAAATGGTGGACGAAAGCTTCGGAGTCGCTGGCGGGAGTGATTAACCTGGCTGAGCGCAAATGCTTACCTCCTCATTCATACCTGTCGCTGTAACCACTGCTTTGATAGGTCGTCAGGGCATCTCTCCAGCCTACGCCGCGTCACGCCCCCCGACAAGTCTCCCAAAGACTATGTGATCGGTGCTCCACGCTCCGCCCCTACTACCAGCAAAGATGCATCGCGGTGTGCTAATAAGACAACTCGGCTTACATAGTGTGACGGCCAGGCCGCCTCCCGTGCCCAGGAATTCCTGGGCACGGGAGGCGGCGCTACTGGTAGCAAACGTGCGTCGCGGTGTGTTAGCCGATGGGGCTAGCGCCTCCAGACTCGCGCGAGGCGCCAGTCAGGGCGTGGGTTCCTGGGCAGGTACGATGCGCCGCTTGTAGATATAGGGGTCTTCCAGCAGGAGGGCCTGCCGCTCCGTATAGCCGTCCGTGCTCTGGGTCACCTGATCACTCCGGCCCCAGGTCATGTGGCCGGGCGAATACTTATACAGCAGGGCGCGCCGGTGATGGCTGGCCGTCCCGGGGTAGGTGCCGTGGGTGAGCGCCTCGGTGAAGATGAGCATATCGCCGGCCCGCATGGGTACCTGCGTCACGCTGCCCGCCGGGTTAGCCTGATAGTAGCGCACCTCCTGGGGGCAGGGCAAATTGCTCTTGTGGCTGCCGGGGATACACGCGAACCCTCCCGCGCCGGGCGGGGCATCGGAGAGCGCCCAGGTGACCACGGTCAGGCCACAGTACATCTTTCCGTTGCGGTAGTGATAATACTGGGCGGGGTCGTAGGGCGTGCGCCCTTCGTGCAGCTGCAGGCCCTCGGTGCCCTCACGCATCACGATACCATAGGCGTGGTCGAGGCGTGAGGCCGGCCCCAACATCTCCAGCAGGTACGGTAGCAGCCGCGTGTGTCCCCGCGGCCTCGGACAGCTTCGGGTAATGTTACCCTAACCTGCTCATCTGTCCAGCTACGGGCCAGTGCTGACTGGCGCTGGCGCCCACGTTCCCGCTCAATCTCAGCTCAGGGCCTCCAGAAGCCGGGCCAGGCCGTCAGGATGCACACGGGCCGGCGTGGGCGTACGCTGAGCCCTGAGCGGCGGAGCAGGCTTCCCGGGTACGGTGGCCCGCTGGGGCCTCTGTGCCCTGTCCTGGCCCTTACGCGCCGCCCTGTCGGCCTCGGCCTGCTGGCGCCGCGCATTAGCGTCCCGGATCGCCGACCGCCGCACTGCGCCGGGGTCCACACCATCTACCAGGATGCCGTCACCGAGCGCCCCAAGTGTGTGGGGCATCTCCTCGTCCAGGTCGTCCAACCACGGCATGCGCGCACCCCTCTCGTGGCCGTTTTTCCACGACCTTGTTTCTACGATGCCCCGCGCCAATTCTACGCCTAGGGTTTACGCCTCCGCACAGTCGCCGAGCAGCTGAGCCAGGGGCGACCAGCCCCCCGCCGGCTGCTCTGGACTCGGCGCGGCCCCCTGGCTCTGGATCGGCGGCACACCCCACTCGCCCATCTCCAGTGCCGCCTGTTTCAGCACGGCGCGGAGCTCGCGCACCAGAGCCACATCGACGTGATACTCCACGGCGACCTGGCCGCCAGCCCCGACCACACGGGTGCGGCGTTCCAGCAGGCCCGTGGTCCCCCCCGGCACGCCCTGCATCAGAGGGTCCGCTGCCCTCTCATCAAGGATGCCCCAGAGACGACGCCGGAGCTCCCCCATGTCGGCGACGCGGACCTGCTTCTCCGTGATGCCCCTCTCCCGCACTGCGGCGTCCTGCTCGGCGGCAAGGGCGGCGACGCGCTCAGCAAACAGGGGGTGCGCCTTCCACCGCGTCAACTGACGGCGGGTGACGCCCACCTGAGCGGCGATCTCCACATCACGCAGGGTGTCCTCAGCGACCAGGAAGGCGGCCCGGCGGCGGGGAGCCGTCCAGGCAAAGAGCAGAGGGGGAGCGCTGGCGGCTTGGGCTGGGACCGTCTCGGGGCTAAAAACGGGGGACATTTGGGGACATCAACCTCCGCGCCCGGTACTCGGCCTCAAGCTGGGCGGCGTCCCGGCAGATGGTAGCGCGAGAGACGCCCAGGGCTCTGGCCGCAGCGGATTGCCAGCCATAATTGCCCCCGGCGCCTTTGCCGGTGCAGGGGGAGTACATAAAGGGGACAAGCTGGAAGCGTCTCTGCCAGGCCAGCGCCTGCCGCCAGCTATTGTAGTGCCGCCGGCCCGCGGCACGCCGGCACACCTGATCCCAGGTCATGACACGCTCTGAGTGTTGCATGCTTCTGTTCACGCTTGTTTTCCAAAGCCCTTCTCCGCCTGCCCCGCCCCCAGGGTGGGGCAGGCGCGTACACGCCGCAGCTCCTTTAGCCGAGGGTCAGCGCGTCAATCACAGCATGCAACGCCTGGCAGGCGTCGGCGTGACGGCGCTGGGCCATGCCCACGGCGTGCCCAGCGCCCCGCACGATGCCGGGGGCCAGCTCCAGAGCACGGCCAGCTTCCCCATGCTCCCGTGGTGTGCGGGCGGGATCGTTCCTGATGCGCAGTGCATCGGCCTGCTGGCTGGCCGTCTGACGCTGCGCCTCCTCCATCTGGCTCTGCGCCGCAGCAACGCCCGCCGCGGCCACGTCAACGACACAGCGTGCCACCACAACCATGGCCGCGGCTCTGTGTTCCCCCAGGTCCTGGAACTCCCGGCGCAGGCGAGCCATGGCGCCGCCATCGGCACGTTCCACGGCAGCGTGGTAGAGGGCCGGCAGATCACGGGTGCGCCTGGCCTGCAAGCGGGCCACCTCGGCCTGGGCAGCGCTGAGCGCGGCCTGGGGCGTTTGTGCCGGGGCGTGTGTTGGGGCCTGAACCTGGGCTATGGTCTGTGGTGCGGTCTGCGTGCTCATGGGTGGTACGTCCTTTCGTGTCTAGCGCCGCCGGCGCTGCTTTGCCCTACGAGCCATGGAACCCGAGCTCCACACCCGAGGGCGTCAGGGAACCGTAACGGTGCAGGTCGCGCATCCGCGCCGACTCGTGGCGCTGTAGCTCGCGCACGGCCTCTCGGGCGACCTCGCGGGCGTGCTGGTCGCTGGTCGTGTTGATCGTGACGCTGTAGTGGTTGGTCACGGTCTGCGTGCCTATCCCATAGCCACCGCCGCGCCCGCTCGGGCGTGCTCCCCCCAGCCCCGGCGGGTGCCACCCAGGTGGTGGCGGGGCCAACCGTGGCGAGAGGGCGCCGAGGGTGTTCCCCCCATACGCATCAACCTAATGCGGCGAGGGCAGGATCGAGGAGCAATTGGG
>JAABUP010009314.1_pt1 | contig 12121 bp, 12 predicted proteins | sample 5559201 | NCBI WGS metagenome assembly JAABUP01 (sample SAMN10711887, study PRJNA513373) | rock metagenome | isolation source: Antarctica rocks | place: Antarctica | reverse complement strand
GACTGCAAGAGGCTTCGCCTCCAAACCCGACTCGATTCACTAGTGTTACATACGTGAACATTTAGCTCCGGGCATGGCAACGTTGCACACTTTGCTAGAATTCTATGGCAGGGACAACATTCATCTACTTATAGAGATTTGAGACACTCCGAAAACAGGTGGTCTTCTCCTTTCCGAAGGAACATGTGCCGTAAAGGTTATTGGGTATCACCACGCACCTATTCTTTCTTTACCTCTGGACTCAAAGGAAACCTCTGTTGTTTGGAAGCAGCTTTATGGTGGAGACTATCCCAAGTCCTTCCTGGGCCTACTTTGAGCTTTTCAGGGATAGTCCATCCATACTCTTCGTCTCGTAGCCACAAACGGAGCAGATGTCGCCTAATACATTTCGCTTTGTCAGCTTGCGTAGGTCAATTTGAATTTGTGTCATACCTGTTCCTCCCGTCCTTGTATCCGTCGCGAGCATGGAAAATGCTCAGGTTGTTTATATATTGGATATCACCTTTGTGGAAATCGAGCCTGAGACAATTCTCAGCTGCGCAGAACTCGAGAGCATCCAGGGCTTCTGCTTGGGCTTCGGTAATAGATGGTATGGTGGAAGGCCGTCGGAGGCTTCCATATCCGGTGAAGAGCCGTCGAAAATACTGGATCAGTAGTCTCTGCTCGGAGTTCAAGTAGAGGATCGGCCTGGAATAGGAAGCTGGATCCCTACCGAAGCTGGATGAGGTCAGTCAGTCTAGCTTTGGACTAAGGCAATCAACAGAACGGAGAAAGCTGTATGACGTAGGCACAGCATACTTATCACATGGCCAATCCTCGCTCAAGGTTTTTATCAGATCTGGTCTTGACTTAGCAAGAAGGTTGTACACGTGCCAACTGCTAGCTATTTTGCTGGTGCCTCCTTCATCCGCGGTTTCAAGTGCCAGTAGGGAGACGATGTCCCCATTATCTGTATGGAAGACTTGCTTTTCGTTTGTATATGCCGGTGTTCCAACGGCGTGCGTTCCCGAGAGATCGGTGACATGAGCTAAAACGGAGCCTGTAGGATCTTGCCAGGCCCGGAGGCTGCCAACGTAGGCTGATACTCCGGTGTATGCAATCACAGAGTCACGTCTGTCAAAGACGTCTACCGGAAATCCCCGAAGAACGAAAAATCCTCTCCCATTATGAAGCTCAGCACACAGAGCTCGAAGTTTTTCTTTGAGCGATTGCAATGGAAAGGTATCTTGACATATGTCCCCTAAAGGCAAGTGCAAAGCTGCCTGCGGTCAGCTACGTGTCACGAGAAACAAGCTTTCATTGAACGACAGACAGGTACAGGCTTACCTTTGAAGTGATGAAGCGCGTTCTCAATCTCCTCGAGGTCGTTCTCCGTGAGCACAGTCACGAAAACTTGACTGTCACAAAAATCGGAGCTACTCCAAACTAGAGGTGATTGTAATTGAGCTGGGAAGCCAGGAGGTAGCTCTTTGCATAGAGATTCTGTTGCGAGCCTCCTTTTAGTGCGGCTCTGGTAATTCTCCAGGTCAGGCTGGTAAGCAATGTTAGGCTGCGTCGGACTAGACTCAAGAGCTTTCAACATTTTACCGGTCAAGGCTGAACATTCATTTAGCGAATACCTCTCGAAGAGAAAGTGCTATCTGAATCATTTAAACTACGAAGCTAAGCGGGGTTGATCGTGAAGTCCGGGGTGTGGATGAATCTTTGTCCCAGCACGCCAATTCCACATTGGCGAAACCCCTCTCTAGACTAACATCCTTAAGCGAGCTGAGCACTGCACATCTGCGCGAGGCTGACGGCACTCGTCCAACCCCTGCCTGCATCATGCATCAAGGTAGTAGAGCACTTCAGCTATTATCCAAATCACGGAGTCATCGGCACAACGAATCCTAGAGAATCGGAGACCTAGTCTCAAAAAGGTCAGCATCCACCCCCACGCCCGGCGCTTCGGATGAGATAGTACCAGGTCACGTTCTAAGATGTCCTTGTCTTCTCGATTGCCCCACGAGGTTGCCGATCTCCTCCTGACATGGTGATGATCGATATATTTGATCCCTGCTCCATAGCTGGCAGAGTGATGGTAGCCTCAATACGTGCCTGATCTTCTCTACATCTAGCACCATCGTGAGCGCTGTTAGCCTTGTCTTGCTTGCTTGATTGGGCTCCATGGAAAGACTAGAATGAAAAGAGCAGGTACTCAAGGCCCAAGAAGTCCTATCTCTCTTCTCAATTCAAAGTGGGGTCTGAATGGTGTGACACGTGGTTAGCAACCACAGACCCACCAGAGCCACAGTATTGCTCGCGTAAGCCGTCCTAGGACGCCGGCAGTATCGGTCGGGTGCCAACTCGAACCGATCGTTCTCAATAGGAAGGTGACCACTTGACAGAGCCTCAACCTTCCGTTGTATGGCACTTGCGAGACTTTAGGCCAATCCTTTATTAACCATGTTTAAACAAATCGTACCTTGCTACGGAGCTCTAAAAGTACACCATTGTTTTTCCCCGTATGGCAATGGAGAGAAAGGGAATTAGTGATCACCTAAAACCCATTTCTGCAGTTGCTGTGATTGGAGCTGGTCCTGCGGGTCTAGCTGCTGCACGGAGACTGTTAGAAAATGGAATTAATGCCACTATTTTTGAACGCAAATGTCAAGCTGGTGGTACATGGTAGGGTGCAGCGACAGAAAAGACAAACACCGCTAATAGATTCGATCAGGGTTTTTGACGACCGGAAGCCACTGAGGCCGAAATTACCAATTCCTTCCCGTGACTGTGCAGCGTCGAAGATTCCGAGATCAGGTTCATTCCCAGACCTGGAGAGCAATGAGAGTGACCCGACGCCAGGTGCTTGCTATGAATCACTTATGAACAACATTATTACGCCGTTGATGACATTTTCGCAATATTCATATCCCCCAGATACGGTACGTTATAAATATCAAGACCATGGAGGGGACTAATCACTGAGGATTTGAAATAAGTAGGGCTGGTTCGTCACCCACGACGTCATCCTGAAGTACCTCCAGGGATTCTCAAGGGACACTGGGTCAGATCGTCTGACGAAGTACAACTCCTGTGTTTCCAAAGTGCACAAAATGTCGGATGGAAAGTGGTCTGTGATGTCGAGAGAAGCCAGGCAGGATCATCAATCCCGTCAGACAACAACCACAACAGATAAGCATGTAAGCTGATACAATATCTCGAAATGATTCTGATTGACTGTTGACCATTCTCTCAGCTGTTTGACGCAGTCGTCGTCTGCACAGGACATTATGATAAACCCTTTGTCCCTCCTCTCCCAGGATTAGATGAGTGGGTGTTACCGTGGCCGGAGCAAATCTCACACTCCAAGGAGTATAGGAATAATACTGGGTTGCGAGACAAAGTATGTCATTTGCGCCATCCTTTACGGAGCGCATGAATTGAACAAATCTCAGACTGTACTTATCATAGGAGCTGGCAACTCCGCTTATGATATTGGGAGAGAAATTGCAAGCGTGGCGAAAACGGTATACCTGTCAGTCAGATCGAAAGGTGATGACGATGTTCTGCGAACAGAAACTCCATGGGAGAAGGTGGTTCGCTCCATAATCCCGGACAATCTATTTCAGGTGCCAGAGATCTCTGCCTTTTGCTCCACCCGAAAGCTCCACCGTCTGCAAGATGCCCAAGTCCTGCTCGCGAACGATGCGCGTCTGTCCGGCATCGAATTCATCATTTTCTGCACTGGGTATAGATACTCTCTACCATTCCTCCCGGATTATCAAGCAGTACACACACAGAAGGTGGAGGACCAGACAAAGATCATTTCCGATGGCGAGCAATTGCATAATTTGCACAAGGATATGATCTTCATCGAGGATCCCACGCTTACTTTTATTGGTGTTTCGAAGGAGATCGCCACTTTCTCCTTTTTCGATATGCAAGCAGTCGCCATCGCGGCGGTATTTGCTGGCCAGGTCAGCTTACCGAGCAAACAGCAGATGAGGGACGAGTATGACCAGAGATTGAGAGATTTTGCGATGAGTATGACCTTTCATCAGCTCGGCCTCGAGAGAGAAATCAAGTACATAAGAGAGATCGTACAGTGGGTAAATGGCTCCACCTCCCCGCGAAAATTGATAGGGTATGAGCAGACTCTACATGAAGCACAGCAAAAGCAGCTGCAAGCTCTTCGGGAGCTCTTAATATCCACTGAAATACTTCGGGGCAAAAGTCTCGAAGAGAAACAGCGTGTCATTGCAGAAAAGACCACGCAACTTCAACAAGCAATCGCCATGGCTGACTGATCCCGACTAGATTCATTGCTAAGCAGAGACTTCATCCTATACAATGAGATATTAAGATGATTTTCGTACGCGAGTGATGCATTCGGGATGTTTTGAGAGATGATTCGCAATGAAAAAAGGAGAGGGTGTACTATCTAATGGCGGCAGAGAACAGATTGACCATTAATTGAGGACAGAAACTCAAAGATTTTGGCAGGATGAGGTTGGAACCCCTTAAGCCCCCCGACTGTAAGTGACGCTATCAATTGCAGTTTACCGGCCCAATCCTGCCAGTGAAGAAAAGCGGTCCAAGGAAAGATGCTTGAAAAATTACCACAGCGCCATGGACACAGATTTCTCTTCGGTTTTTCTCTACATCGTACCTCGGGTATGGTTTTCTTTCACTCAAACACCCTAGGTCCCCGCGGGCGCACACAGAAAGTAGAAAAAGTAGCAATTATAGAGAAACATGGTTTTTTTCCATGGTCACCCTTGCTTAGCTCTGTGAGAGACAGACAAGACAATTATGCGTCGTTTTAACTCTCCCAATGTTCGTGCTGAGAGAGCAAAGTGTAGCAAAAGCTGACCTATTGTTAGAATAGAGAATGCCAAGACATCTAATAGACGGTCTTGGCAATGCCTTGTTTGTTGACCATCGCATGATGACCCTCAGACAATTCACCGCGGTAGGTGCTATTTGCCCTGCCATCTCCTCTCAGTACGCAAGGTCAAGAGTCGAGGTTGCTAATTTGCAAAGAGCGCCGTCCATAGACTAGCGGAACGGTACTGGCGCAACGACTGCATTAGGACTTTTGGGGGCAGAAATAGCTACACAGCCTCACGGCCTATTTCGACAAGCACTATGTCTCTACAAAACACGCCCAACCGCACCTTCACGCTCTCGCACCTCTCACCCTCACAACCTCCTCACCACCCTCGACCATGTCCATCCCCACCTTCCTCGGCGCGCCCGAGCCCCGAGCCCCCCTAACCCTCTACCTCAGCACCCCCCTCTATCTCGCAACCCTCTTTTTCAGCCTCTCCGCACATCTCCTCCTAATATTCAGCGGCGATGGCTACGAGATAACTATGGACGACGCGATCGTGTTCCCGATAATCGTTCTATTTGTGTCGCTTATGACGGCGCCTGTGAGGTGCTTCTTTTGGGTTTGCAGCTTTTGTCTAAGGGTAGAAATGGTTAGAGTGGAAGAGAGGAGGGAGGGGCAGATACGGTTGGGGGATGAGAAGGAGGAGGAGGAGGAGATGAGGAAGCCGGGGTTATGGAAGGTGGTTGGGGATGTGCTGTTGTCGTGGAATGCTTGGGTGGCTGCGACGTTGCTGGCTGCTTTGGTTTTTACCATCTGTCGGTTCGCGCAGAATGCGAAGGGGAGGGCGTTGCTGCCTCAGGCTGGGTATGGTGTGACGTTTTTGGGGATCTCTTGGTAGGATTCTTTTGTCTAGGTGAAGTGGATGTGGATGGCTGACTTGGTTGTAGTGGGTTGCATGTTTTGCTGGCTATTCCAGGATTCGGGGATCGGAAGTTCTTTGTGGAAGGTCATAATCCGTTTAAGGAGGAGTATCGGCTGGTGGGTGAAGAGGGGGAGGGAGCGTGAGTACGTGGCTAAGAACCCCTTGAAATTGAGTGGGTATGAATGACGGTTGGATCTTGGATCATTGGCTACGAATGTTGATGGAATGGATTAGGTTGGTTTCTGTATCTGATCGTACATAGTCGCGAGACTGTTCTATCTATTTGCTCTTACCGTTCACAATCTACTAGGCCGCATCCTCATCGTTTACGCCCCACATACTACTCTGCGCCACCATGATATAACTCGGATACCCCGGCTCCACCGCCATCCCATTCGTCACAACCCCATTCACTGCCTTCGGCAACTCCCTCAAATTGATCGAGCCAACGTTAAACTCTGGACCCCTACACTTATCATTCATCGGTCCATAAATCTGTTTCAAGCAGCGATCATAACTTGGCGCCGGCGCCCCACCCTCTGGTACCCAGTATCCAAATGTGCAATTCCCACCCGGGGTACTCCATATCCATTTATTAGTGACTTCATAGGAAGATCCCAGCAGGCCGGTCATCTGGTCACAGATCGTCATTATGGCGTCCGAACAGGTGCCTTGTTGGAGTATTTCGCCTGTGTTGTCGTTCAGGCATTGAACGCCGTAGTATTCCTGCGATGTTATGTCCGCTACGCTGACGTTCAAATGGCAGGTGGATATGCTGTTTGCTTCGCCAGGAGCTTGCGTGGGGGGACCGCAGGGGTCAGGGAGGGACATGTCGGGTTGGCCGGTATTGATGCCGGCATCATCTTTGGCACTGAGGAAGCCGGCGGTAGTGCTTTCAGGGGGGCTAGCTGTCCGAGATGGTGGGGCTATCGATGCTGGTTGTGGAGCGTCACGGAGACTGCTTGACTTGACTGGGTCGGCCGGGACGTTCCAAGGGGCCGCGGCCTTCTCGAATGTATCAGCTCGAGCATGGACTGGTTGGTAGAGCGCAAGGACTTGAGGGAGGAGCGAGAGAACAGCCAGCGGGAGGAGCATGGTGCTGGCCTTGTATATTGAAGAACGTGGGTCGAAAACGAGGAAGGGCGTGGGGGAAGGGAATTTTAACGAAAATTTAATGCGCTGGGACCCAAACAACGCTCGCTGTTGCGTTCGAGTGCGTAGCTGTCATTGAACAGCAACAAACCTCAGGTTGCCAGCACCAAAATGTGAGTGGAACAATCCAATGAAGCTTCTGGATGATCGCTTTATATGATTGTGGACATTCGAACGTTCGGGACGCGGCAGTCTGGAAAGAGCGCATACGCGCATAACTGATGAGATTCCCACCACGCAAGCTAGCCTGTTACAACAGATCAAAAGCTTGTTTCAATGAGTTGTGAAACATGAATGGAGGTATTGGAGTTCTAAGTTCGACGTCTGCGCTTGTTGTAGCCTCGTAGGACGGGATCTAATTGCGTTGAGAGACTCCAAGAAATGATAGCTCCCGCTTAATTGGCAATCGACGTGCCATTCTGGTCTCAAGACGAATAAGAAATCTTTCGGCGCAACAGCGCGGTAATCCGGACTTGATCGGATTTGTATTGGTGGAGTGAGGCGATGACAAAACCTACCAAAATCCCAAACTCACTCCAGATCATCTGCATCCTCTTCGGCATAGGTCATTTTCTTTGCTCTAGCGCTCTGTCTCTTCGGCGTAGCCTTTGCGTTAGTCGCAGATTTTCTGGGCACTTTCACCTCACGCTCTTCATCAAAATCGGACATTGATACGTCGACATCGTCGTCAGCATCGGGAGTGGATGGAGTCGGCACGGTCTTTACATTCTTCTTGTCCCCGTTCTTCGATTTTCTTGAAGCTGTATTTGGTGTTAGCTTTTTTGCAGACTTACCCTTCTTACTTGCAGGGGTCGGCGTAGTAGCCACATCAGGCTCCTCTTTGACACCATTGACTTGCACTTCCTCTTCTACTTTCGCTCCTTCCTTCGCAGCGTCTGCAGCAGCTTTCTTTTTTTGAGCTGGAGTCATCTTGCTTTCATCCTTGGGCTCCTTAGATTTTATGACTTTTTTCACAGGCCGAAGCCAGTGCTCCATACTTGGCGGCCAGTAGACCCGACCCTCAGGACCGCCCATGCCAACTTCGTCATCCGGGATTGTCTGCTGGACAGGATCTTCTTCTGCTTCGATGGCCTCCTCTGCCGCATCCAGATCATCGTTCTCCATTTTAACGGCTTTCTTCCTTTTCGGTGCCTTCTTCTTCGGGGCCCTGATAGGCTTATTGTCGTCTTTACGTACGTGAGGAATTATATCATTGAAAGTGTTGTAGCCAGGTAACTTGAAAGTTTTCATGAGTTCAAATACTGCTTGCTCTTTGTCTTTAGCCTCAATCATAAGATCCATATCTGGCGGACAAGGTGGGAGAGTGGCGACTCGGGGATTATGTTTCCTTCGTTGGCGCCCAGTGATAGCAGCCGGTGTAGGTTCCGAGTAATGCATTTTTGGTGTGATTTTCTTGCGTTTCCAGGTGGCTAGGATGCGGGGGAACAGATTCACGATACCTTCAGTGCCTTCACGAATCTGATCAGGGTCGAAGATAATATTGTGATGATGGAAATCAAGCACCATTGGGATATTGAGCTCTTCACATAGTGGTAGCAACTCATGAACGGACCAGCTGACGTCGTCATTCTCGAGGACCAATCGATTCTTTACGCCTTGAGGAAGCTTGGCATAATTGTCACGAAAGCGGTCAAGTGTTGCTACTTTGTCCCCAAAGACACCACCGAGGTGTAGAATCATGACAGCGTCTCTGTCTTGCTGCGGCGGCATTTTGAGAAGACTCAGGAGCTCAGCATGGTAGTCTAGATCTCTGAGGGCATTGTCGATGACTGATTTACGTGGGGAGCCCAACTGTGTATACTGCAGCGGACGTCAGCTCAAACCAACAACTCATTGATAATATCTGCTCACTTGGCCAGGATGAGTGGTCAGCCTATGGCCCAGCTCTGCCGCGACCCTTCCTGCTTCTGCAAGCTCTTTCGATACAAATGGCGCCAGTTTGTAGCCATACTCTTGGTGACTCGCGAAAGGGAACATCTCGCTACTCAGCCTTAGAAACTTAATGCCGTACTTTTCATTCCACCTGAGCATTTTGACGATGTCCTTCGCATTTGCTATACCGAGAGTTTCGACGAAGGCTTGTCCACGGGTAATGTCTGCTGGCTGTTCTCTATCAGGTCTATTTTTCGTTGCATGGGGTGGCTCATTCGGGTCCTTCAGAGGGTGACGATTTTCAAGTATGGAAGCAATTCGACACGTTCGTGAGCTAAAAACGGGTGGATTGGAGAAGCGGAGATATGTACACAAGCAAGCCTACTAATAATCAGTATATTGCAAGTATCGACATGCCAATGAAACGTACATAGCCTAGTCTGCCCTTCCACGGCAACGGTAAGTAGTCGCTGTTTACAGGTGGCGGCCTAGACAAAGCAGCCTGGATTTCTTCCTCATCAGCCTCTTCGTCGCCTTCAGCCTCAGGATCGAGAAATTGTGGCTCCTTTGCGGTCTCCTTTGTATCTTTCGCAGCGGTTGCGGGCTTAGCCTTTACATCACCTTTCGCAACTCTCTTCGGCCCCACCGAGTCTTTGGCTTTTGGCTTCACCTTGTTGGTTTTGATTGGATGTTCTATGTCAGACACGTCGGACAATGGCGAGTCATTATCCTCCTCTTTCACCTGCTTCTCGACATCCATGCCCGCCTCCGCTAAATTCATACGCTCATCTGGCTCATCCGCATCGGGGGAAGCGCGCAGCGCCTCCGGAGCGTCGAGGACATTAGCATTTTTGTCAGGATTAGTCGATCCAGTATTGGGCTTTGCCTGCGAGACCTTGCGCTGGGACGCTCTTCGTTTTGGTGGCGGCGCTGGGTCGTCATCAAAATTTGGCACTGGTATTGGCGCAATGGTGAAGGCAGGTTCAGTCGCCTTCGAGAGCGATTTTCTCTTGACCATCGCAACAGCAGAGCAGCTACGAAGGCTCTGTAGAGTCAGCGTCGGTCGAGCGCGTTTGTACTGCTTTCCGATGGAATGAATGGAGGGTGAGGTAGTTAAGGTCGTGCTCAACTTGTGGTACGGACATAGACAGAGGCTTCGCACATTTTTCAACATGGACATCAAGCCCAAAAGGAGAAGACGAATTGCATCAAACCTGCAGAAGTAAATACTCTGCAACGCGAGATTGAGAGATCAGATGGGAATACGTCATCGATCGCGAGATTACAGATCGCTATGAGTAGGACGATCTTAGCCACACCACCCACCTCGACCGCCAAGGGGCTCAGAGGAGGTAAGTCAACGCCAATGCAGTTTTTCAGTGACTCTTTTGCAATAAACGGATTCATATCCAAGGGGGCAGTGTATTCATTCATGAAGTCTCTTACACAAAGCTATCAGCTTTGCCAGTCGTCAGTAGTCACCCATCAGTTGATATCAATTCACATATACTTCTATGGGTAGTTACAAAAACTATTACGACCTGTCAAAAGTGGCTCGACCTTGCGCTGCTTGCTCCCTGAGCTGCGCTATTAAAACTGCTTGCTCTATTTCAAAGAAGAAGCGTCGTGAGACGTATGTCTTCTAGATGATCTTGGGCACTGGTTGGATGGTGCTTAGTGACTGAAGTGTAGTCGATTCGTGAGAAACGGGCCATCCGCAAGACTTTTTGAAAATGAACATCAGGTATCGACCTCAGAGAATGCTATGTTTGGAAGACTTCCGATATCTGAAACCGGCAGAAATCAGACTAAAGTAGGGTTTGACTCGAAAATAGATATGACATCACAATGCTTCTTGGCAACGGGGTAAAGAGCAAGTATGAGTACTCTAGAAAAACATGATACAGACGTTTGCATCAGTCTGGAAGTAAGGGAACACGCCTAGACCGCGAATCGATCAATGATTTGAAAGTACAGTTCGTTGGTGCTGGACAGGGCGGTCGCGGAATATCTGCGGAGGCGAATTCCCCAATCCCGTACATAAAGCGTCCCCGGTCTGGTTAGCGGAGCCCCGCTGCTTTCGACTTTCTACCTACCCCCCTCTCACATTTCTGCTGCCTACCGCGAAGATGCCTTATTATACGGCCGCCCATATCGTTACCGGTCGTTACTATCCCATGAGGTGGTAGGTGACTAAAATCAGGGGTAAGTCCGGGGCTAAGTCCGGGGTGCATGTCCTGGGACCCGCCCTTAGGATGTGCCCTAAAACTTACTCATCGGTATAGGGTTTAGGGGCTAGTGAACGCCAAGGAATTTAGCCACCATCTCACCACCTCATGGGATACTATCTCGTCTAAAGAGCGATCAGGTCCCGCTGAGGGCAGCGCCTTATCCTTTAGACAGCGCCTTAATAAGAGCTCTTCCCGGTAGCCGCTTCCGTATATCCTCTCCTCGTCCTCGTCTATCTCGTTCTCCTCGTTCTCCTCGTCCTCCCTCTTATCTGTATCCCTTTCCTTGTGAGCGGATGGACCGCACTAAGCTTTAGCGTATCCGAAGGTATACCGAAGATTCCATTTGTCCATTTAATGATCTGCAGATGACTGAGAACACTGCTAAGAGCTGGTAGGATCAATCGGGTAAGCTCGATGGCTCCGGATAAGCTAGTGCTAGTGCGGTCCATCCGCTCACAAGGAAAGGGATACCAACTTTCTGGCTACCATCCGTCAACAACATCTATGAAAAGCCCTCATACCACCGTATAAAGACTACTAACATTATGCTCATACACGATACGAAGTATTGAAGCCTCCACAGCAAGAATGACCTCCCCGTCGCCTTCTTCAAGGCACTTGTTTTCCAGCCTTTCATAATACCTACCGGAAAACAGCGTCTCCCTAACTTTATACGTATTTGTCTTGATCCTCGCCGTCTTCTTCGCTCTCTGTTTCCTTTGCCTCTTTACAAAACGTTATCTCATATCTTCATGTAGTTTGTTCCGGATGTGTGAGATCATGTTTCCTATGAGGGACTGACTCGAAAGTCCGGATGGCGAGCCTCTTTTTATTAGACTTTTGCCTTGCTGTTTGGATGGTATGTGTGTTATCTTTCGGGCATCATTTTATGCGTATCTTGAGTTGTCATTTTGATTAAATGGCAAATCCTGAGTGCCATTCCTAATTACGGCAAAGGGGATGAAATAACTGCGTAAGTCTACGAGCTGCCCAGTCCAAAACTCTTATGGCACAGCGCGAAAGTTCGCTTCCTCACCGCAAACCAGCTCAATGGATTGCGCAGGTCCCAACCCCCCAGATCCTCTCTCACCAGCATACCCCATGACT
>JAABUP010009313.1_pt1 | contig 12121 bp, 13 predicted proteins | sample 5559201 | NCBI WGS metagenome assembly JAABUP01 (sample SAMN10711887, study PRJNA513373) | rock metagenome | isolation source: Antarctica rocks | place: Antarctica | reverse complement strand
CCACTTGCACCCACTGCAGTCAGGCCACTGCTAGGCACCACCAAGCTGTGAAGGTTCATTTACCATTAGATACATTGCTCATGTGGCATGGCATGACGGAGGCACATGGCACAAGTTGTGCACTGATAGCAGACAAACTGAGAACTAGTGGATTTGGTTGGGCAGCCTGCCCTGTACATCACCTGGTGCCAGTCAAAAAAGGTGTGAGGGCCTCACGCTGCCTCTCGAGCTGCAGGCCTATTGTAGGGCACCCACATCCTGGCATTTTCTGTTGTTTTGCATTTATTGCTGCCTATTCATGAATCCCAGTTGATGAAAGAAATGGTGCAAACTGGCAGGGGCATAATTTATTGCTGGCTGAGGCAATCAGCAGGGAGTGTTGTGGCTGCTGTCAATTTCTGCAGCCATCAGCTCCAACAACTGCAAATTGGACTGACAGTCAACTGCAGACAGAGCATACATGGCAGCAGTTGTGGGGTACCTGAGGCAGGGCGCATGGGATGAGCAGCATCCCCAACAAGAGTCACCCGCCCCGTACCCCAGAATCCCTGGGACAAGCTGTCGGGGTGACGCACATGCATATTGTGCTCCAGCACAGTTGACTCATCAGTTGCATCAATGATGTCTTTGATGACCTGAGCATTGTTTCCCCACACTCTTCTACATCTCTGCAGTGGTCATCCAGGAGATAAGTGAGGACGCTGCATGCATCTCTGCAACCCCATGTCGGCTCAACAGCCCCTGCCAAAATCTGGGCACCACATTGGTAAGTTTGGTATGGCAACAACAGCCTTGCTCCTTGTGATGCAACAACAATAAGACGCTGGACAAACGGTCTAGCGTCTTGCAAACGTGGAGCAATGTGATCACAAAAAAGATCGCGTCTATATATAATTAGCAAGGGAAGGCTGCAAGACTTGGCACTCAAGGTGGGATAGGACAGCACTCAGTAATACCACAAACTCATTCATATACACACCTCTGATGCAGACATTTCAGCAGCCTTGGGAACTGGTTGGCCATAGCTGCCATTCTGAGCTTGCTCAGCCGGAGTGGCCGCTGACTTGTCTTTTGTTACTCCCTGAGAGTCAGCAGACCCAGTCTTGGCTGCAATGCCCTTTGCTACTTGCCCATCCCCTTGAGCTTCACCCCTGTTGCCTTCTAGAGGGTCCAGCTTGCCTTTCACATCTGCCCTTGGCCCAGTGGGACCGGTCTTTGCTGACAGGCCGACCTCCTCCAGGCATGACACGGGCGCCCCTACTGTCCAGACATACTGGTTGCTGCTGATTGGGTAGAAGGTAGCTATCATGCTGCCTTGCAGGAAGAAGTGAGACTCTCCTTTGGGCAGATCTGAAGAGGAGAGCCGTGCCCGCCAAATCACTGTGCCCTGCATTTGTGCAGGGATAGAGCAATACGTACAAGACCAAGGCTGGGCATGCACTGACACAAAGCACAGGCGCACACAATAGCATCACAAATGTGTATGGTATGCTGGGCATGCTTTGTGTCTGTCAGCTGACATAAGACGTGCCTTGCATGTAGTATGCAACGGCAACATGTTACATTGCACGAGTGCAACAAGGCCTGTCACAGCAGGGCCTCAATACAGGAGTCTGAAGAACCAAATTTGGGAACAAGTGAGCCAAGCAGTCTGTCATATGCGTGAGTTTTGTTACGTATGGAAACCCCAATTGCTGTTCAGGCAGCCAGTCCATTGTGGTTGTCTGATTAGGTGAGCAGCCTTGCAAAAGCAATGATATGTGGTTCAGACAGCTTACTGTGAAGTCTGGCAAGCCATCTCCAAGGGTCTGCTGACGGATCTTGCTGAAACAGCCATCAGCACCAACCACTATCTTGGCTTCAACAGACGTACCATCTGTAAAGTGCAGCTCTACATGGTCAGCATGCTGTTGCAATTGGGAGAAGCGCTTGTCGAGGTGAATGGTGCCAGCTGGCAGATGATCAGCTAGACCATCTCGGAGCTCTGACCAGCCCATAGGTGCCTGTTCACTCACACCATACTTGGTTTTGCCAGAAGACATCCTTGAGGAGTTCAGCACCTTGCCTGTATGCCAGCAAGCACAGGCGGGTAATGCGCACTACTTCCTGCCTGTCTGAACACTGCGCTAGTATAGTTGCTGAAGCAAGTGTGCTGGTGTATGGGCATTTGATAACGAGGGCAACGAACAAGTTGTCACGCAAATGCGCAATATGATCTATGCTGAATGCTGGTGATTTGCCAACGTGCATTCGAACAACACATGAGCTGGCAGCATTGTGCATCTTTGGTCATGCTGTACCATCAAGGCTGCGCATGACACCAGTGTGCAGCGAGCAAGTCAGCTTGGCGATGCTCTGACACAGCTTGCTGTTTATTGCATCCAATGCTGCAAAGCCGTTCGACCTCATTGCCAAGCCCGCACCACATGCTTCAAGTCTTGGGATGTGATCAAAGACCTGTAAGAAACATGTAGCCACTGAGCAGACCTGGCCTGGACACCTGTTGCAAAATTTGTGGCCTGAGTCACCCTGCACAAGGGCAACCGCCCATGCAAATCAATTGTCGCATATTCCTCAAGGGTTTGTGCATAGTAAGGATTTCGCCTAAGTCACAGGCAACGCTGACCTCGACACGCAAAGGCTTTGATCTGCACTGCAACAGAGCTGCAGCTGCGCTCAAACCAGCTGGTCCAGCCCCTACAATTGCAACGTCAAGCATTTGAAATATCCTGGTAGATCAGGAAACGGGGGAGCACCGGCTAGAGTACGTCTTGGCCCGGTGTTGGCTCAGTATTGGCCAGCAAACTGCCTGCAGCTTCGCCTGCAACTTCCGACACATGGCCTGTCAGCTGGACTTATCAGTCAATCATTGCATCAGAGAGAAGCAAATTCGGTCGTGGCCTGTGTGTGCGACAAGCACGGTAAAGCTACAGACGGCACAACAACTCACTGTGCAAAAGGTCTGAAAGATTGCTGTATCCCCGTGTCACTACTCCCCACAGCCCACAGTGGGTCTGAGGGGTTCGACATGCCGTCCAGATCAAGCCAGATCAAGTTTGCCACAGGATTTTGTGAGTAAGATACCCACATGCATCTGTCAGGAACGGAGGCACGCGTTGTTTCTGGCCTATGCGGAGCTGGTGTAGCTTCAGGTCTGGCTTTTCTTCTGCACCAGCAGGTGTGGCAGGACTTGCTGCTGGGACAGTTTTCACGGCACAGATAAAAACCCCTAGACACAATCTATTCTGACTACAGTCGAAGTCCGCTCGAACTCAAGCCTCACACACATACGACCACCTGATGGGGACATGGATCAGAGTGAGCTCTTCTCAACAGTCGTAGGCTTTGTTGACCAAATTGGTTCCTTGATATGGTCTAACACAGCCAGATGATCAGCTCAATGTTACACGCAGACGCCCTGCTGTTCACTGCAGGACAAAGAGGCATCTGATAGCTTTGAAAACGCCATGACAGTGATGCAGATTAACCCTTTCCTGAAGACCGCCATGCGACAGTTGAAAGGCATCAGGCTTGAACAAACCGATGATGCAGTGGTGCTTAATTTGCTTAGTCGCTTCCCCTGGTTTGAGGTAGCATTGCATACTCCTGCTGAGCAGGCCTGAGTCTGGCCACATTGCAGTGCTCCATACTCTGCAAACCAAACTTGATTGATGCACAAAGAGTGCATTGCTCCCGTTGCCAGCAGTATAGAACAGGATGCCTTTGTGTGTTTTGCATGCAGCTGCAAGAACGATACCCATGGTCTGGACACTCTGTGCAGCTTAGAAGGCGGGACTTCAGGCGAGGTCAGATGTTGTACACAGTCTCACAGCTGGCAATGTACACAGCATATGTTTCAGCTGTTTTGACAGGGCCATGACCACCTTATTGATCAAAGGTTGCAGTTTGCGTTCAATGCACGATGCCTATTTGACGCCAGCTTATGAAAATGGGCTTTTGTGAAAACATTGTCATGATGATGATGTGCAAGCCAACATGAAAGTGCTGAAACAGCAGCGCAACTTGTAGGTAAAGCTAGTGGTGCATTGAGTCATGACGCTGATGCGCTATGGATTGAGCAAGTTTGGGGGGACCCTGTAGGTGGCCATGGGTCAGAGTGTGCATGGTCTCCTGAGCCAGGCACCTTGTATGTTGACAGTACCATCCAAGTACAAGGCAAGACTGCACAGTATCGGCAGGTCTACCGAGCTCAATCCTGAGACTTCTCCAAATCTTGTTTGAGCCTTCTAATCTTCATTTCGAATTAAATTTCAAACTTAAGGTACTCTTACAAGAAACAAAATAAACTTATCATTTTTGGCACAGCATGCTACAAAGTGCCATGCGAGGCAGTCGGTAGAAGCAGCCGGTGCAGATCTAGGGTGTGTGTTTGTCATGTGATGCAGATGTGGTTTTTGACACTGCCATATGCATGCTTCTGTGCTGTGTTGTTAAGTATGCAGATGCAGGGTCTGATGCCCTGTTGCTTCTTTGTGTGAGCGTCTTGTACATTAGTTGCAACCATTGTCAGTGTGCCAAGAAGCATGGCAATGTCAGTGTACAGCTGTCACAGTAGAGGGGATCATGGCTTGTTGGACTGTTTCACTTTGGGGACAGTGTGTCTGTACACAGAAGACTTTCGCGCACACTTGTTGATGCAAGACCAGCTGTGTTTTTATGATCACTCATTAACAGGCATTACAATTTCTGTCAAAGCTGTTAACACTTTTGTTCTGTCAACACTGATCGTCTATGCAGTAACATTACAGCATGAAGGCTGTTAAGTTGGTCTGAGATGCTGCATCAGCTTCAGCTGAGCTCTATCAAAGTTGACTATACCAGGAAGCGGATTTTGAGCTGGATGACTCTGGCTGCATGTGTCTCAGCCTCCTGCATTCCAATACAGTCAGTCTTGCAGAAAAACCAAGGCTGCTTCAAGCAGCCACTTGGACAGAATGCATAATCTGCAAGTTGTCAGAGATCATAATTTTTCATGAGCAACGGTGGCAATACTGCCCTGTGCCTGGTTTGAAAAGCTCTACAAGAGCACAAAACACAACTCTTTGGTCTACATATCAAGCTTAGCCCGGCATAGAACCTCATGCTGATAACACTAAAGAGAATGACATGCACCACATTGGACCATCCGTTGAATCAGAGATTGCCACTACTGGCTCAGTGCTAAATGATCCTGCCCCACAGCTCTGCCAAATGGCAGGCTGAGCAGCCAAGGCCTGAGTGGGCACCAAGCTGATCGTGTGCGATGACACATGATCCAAACCAAGTTTGAGTTGCACAAGCCTTACATCACTCTCTCTGGCTGTCGAAACGATGAGCCGAGTATGGGAGCAGATTAGTTTCACGTAGCATGTGATCGCTTCAGCCTGCTGCAGGGATGCAGGACATGACATGGGACTGCCCTGGGGATGCAAGTTGAGAACTGGCAAAAATCCATAAGTGTTAAGTCCTAATGTACTGTTCTGGCCACAGGATCCCCTAAGGGCTAAATCCCTGTTTCGGGGAATACTCTCTGTGACACATAGCATTGTACATGCCAACAATGACACTGTTTGCACCACATTGTATGGATGTCACTGCCAGCTCTGTACAAAATCTTCGACGAAGTTCTAGTGAATGCGCGAGAGCCACAGGCATCAGCACTTTTCTCTCTCCTGAAGCCATCAGATGCTACACTCAACCCACATTGTACCTGCTGGCAGCAGTTAGGGTTGCTGTGTAGATCTCTTCATCTAGCCCAAAGTTGAGGCTGACCACGACTAGAACAGCACAGCAGCCTTGCTGCCCCAAGCAGGATTGAGGTTTGAGGCCACACACAGCAAGTAGACCTTGGTGCAGGCAGTTGAGGGTAGGAGCCAAAGCAAGGGCCCTGGAAGGCTGTCAATGCTGCCAGTGAGTCCACCAGCTTTGGCGCACAGACTCCGTCCAATGGCTCATCGCCACTGCATGCTCTTTCCACAAAGGAAGTATACGCTTGGGCCCCACTTGTTCCAGGCAATAGTACAAGAAGCTACGCTGATGCTGCTAGTATCAGACTTTCTAGCCATCTCTCGGCGTCCCTTGTGACTCAGCTGCAGCAGGCTCTGCGCCGTGCAGCTCCTCCATTTTGACCTCAATCACCACTGCTTGGTCGCCTGAAGCTGCTTCAGCAAGCTCAGTATCTACACTGACATGGTGCAAGTCTGACACACTGCTATCAGGTACTGGGAGAGGCATGCGCCACCAGAGGGGAACCCCACACCAAGTGAGCTGGCGTGAAGCTTGCTTCTGGATCTTGGCTTCGGACCTGATCTTGTAGAAGCCTCTGGTGGGCAGATGGGCGCCTGTCAGGGTTTGGCCCTCTCGCTCCTCCGGGCTCAGCTGTGACAGACGCTGCATGTCTGCCAGGTGCATGCCCATGTGGCGCTCCAGCACAGCCTGCACTGAGCAGTCATCGGTCAGGTTTGGGCTTGTGCCAAGCTGCTTACGAGTCCCAAGACTCAGCTTAAGCAGCTGGGACTCGCAGCCAGCTTAAGTCATAAGCCTTCTATGCTGTGAAGACAGACAGTCACTCAAGAGAGAGGGGCTGCTTCCAAGACAACCCACGGAAAGAAGTCTCTCCTGTAGCCATGGCAAAGGGACACTGCAGTACTGTGGCAGAAAGAGCGCACGCACATGCTGACCAGCATACAGCATGCGCAAGCACAGCATCTCAACACATGCTGAGGCAGAAGTCTTCAGGGGAGCTCAGATGAGCAACAACCACACTTGCTCTGTCCATGCACCATCTCCTCACATTTCACTAATGCAGTTTGGTGTCTTGACATGCACTCTTCAGCTGCAGCAAGCAAGCTCCATCCCACCCAGCTGAACATGGAGCGCTCGCAGACTATGCCAGGGAACAACAGCTCTTCTCAATCCCAAAACGTCTATTGTAAAGATAAAGTGTCATTCCTACACTGGAAATCTAAACTCAGAAACGTCTGGGGACAGAAAAAACGCGTTTCTACATTGCGGAGATGTTTTAGCTCTGTAGCATACACAAACGTCACTGGCGTTTTGGTGCCTGGAGACTAGTCTCAGGCGTTTCTCCTTTGTGGGTATGTCTGAGAAGTAACCGAGCAGATATGAAAGCTTGCCTGGAAGGTAGGGGCAGCCTCCACCAGCCTCACAATGCCCTCCATGCCGTCTGAAAAGCCCTTGCAAGTGAACTGCGCCAGAATGACGGCCATGATGGCGTACTGGTAGCTGCTCAGCAGGTGCTTATCCATGCTTTGACCTGCACCGCATCAAAAGCTTATGTCCAGAGATCTTTCTGCCTTGAGTCTGTGCCACATGGTGGTGATGCCCCTCCAGCCAAGCTGCTTTGCTTGCCATTGCATTACAAAAAGCTGCATGCATGCCCAACAGGGGAGCACATCAGGTGCATGGTTGCACATGTACACACACACACACACACACACACACACACACACACATACACACACGCGTACACACACACACACATGTCTACGTACACACACACACACACACACATGTCTACGCACACACACACAAACATGCAGACGCACATATACACACATGCGCACGCACGCATGCACACACATGCGCACGCACGCATGCACACACATGCGCACACACACACACACACACACACACACGCACGCACGCACATACATGCACACACACACATGTGCACGCGCACGCACACACACACACACACACACACACACACACACACACACACACACACACATGCGCTAGCATACATGCACACCTGCAAGACTTGCATGGACTGATGCTTCCATGGAAGAGGGTGACACCATCATGTGGCCCCCATCATTCACAATGACCCGGTGACCAGGGCGCTTGTACAGGAAGAAGAACTTGCCCCCTCGCGTCACCACATCCTGTAACACAGCACACTGTGCATTGGATGCTTGGTGAGGCACACATTGAGTTGATGTAATACAAGTAAGTGTACATTTTGCCAGCAGCATGGCAGGCCAAGGGTCCAGCAGCACAGAAACACACAAGCTGCATTGACATCCGCATCTCCATCGTTTCCATATAGCCACAGATAAAGATGAGGCAACAACATGCCTGTGTTGTCCAACCTGAGTCGCACGGACACACAGAGGCAGACAGAAACAGGACACGTAGACAGAGGCAAGAAGCCATGCAGAAGCCAGCCTGAACATGCCTGTTCATTGATGATGCTCCAGGTGTCTGGCACGACGTGGTTGTAGTCTGTAGCAAAGGCATGGTTGCCGGTCCTGGGGGCACCAAAGCTGTAGCACATCACCTCCACATCCTGCTTGCCGCTGGCTTGCAGCTGCTTGCGGATGTCATAGGCTGCCAGCGTGGCAAGGGCACCGCCCAGAGAATGCCCTGTGTGCAACCAACAAGCACAGCCTCTGCGTATCAGCTCAAACAGCTGCCCCGAAGCATACCAATGTATATAGGACAACAGGCAAACATGCAAACAGCAAATCCCAAAGGCAAGCTGTGAAAACAGCCTCCCGAAAGCTTGGCATTGCAGCTTCAAGGAGAGCTCAATATCCAGACTGGTGTCAGAGGCGACCATTGTTGGCTTGAGGCGTTGCAGCTCATGACATGCGAGCTCAAAGCAAAAACAATTCAGTGGTGACCCACCTGTGATGTAGATCTTCAGCTGATCTGGGCCAGGCTGGCGCTGGTTCACCATTTCCATGATGCGGTTGACAACCTTTGTGTTGAAGCCTCCAGCCAGCCAACTCTGCAGGAAGCCTACATGAACAAGGGGCCGAGAGAAGGAGACTGGGTGGCCTCTGACAGGGGGGTGTGCTACTCTCCAGGCCTGCAAGGTCAAATGCAACTATCCCAAAAAGTCGAGTCATGGATGTGGCATGTTCAGTAAGACAATGATCTGCCGCTACCAGCTTGCAAAAAAGGTTTTCCAGGGAGTGCCCACATCTGTGGGTCTTGAGTGGAAACATTGGCTGTCTGCATTGCAGTGATATGCAGTGCCTGTTGCAGCCAAAACCGCGAAGTCCACAAGCAGAGAAGCATGTGCATGATTGCTGCACATGAGAACATGATCTGTTGCAGCAAATTTGCTTGTGTGCAACTGCCCAGTTCCTCTTGGCCTCACAAAGAACCCACCAGACTGTATGCTGCAGATGCTTTGTGCAAATCTGTCTAGTGGCAGGCAGGCTTGTACCGCACATGTCATAGACTTTCAGACAGTTTTGGCTCAGATGCTTTAGGGAGAATTGGAGGGACAAGGCGGTGTACTTTGGGCATGAGAAGTGGCTTACCTGAAGATCTGATAGAGCGTTGGTCATGGAGGCTGTGCCTCTGAAGGCCAGTACAATGGTGCTGTCATTCCATCCCATCAAGCACCGGGTATCCCTCTTCACCTCACAAAACAGCTCGCTGCCTGTCAAGCCATACATCTCTATTGCCCTCTGCAGTTGCAGGTCTGTCTTTTGAGTCGGCCGAGCCATCTGGCTTGCATCTGCTTTTTCTTCAGATGAGAGTCCATTAGACCGCTTGCATTCACTCTTCTTGACAGCCTGCAGCATGCCAGCCTCGTGATGAGTGGACAGTACAGTCATGATGAGTGGACAGTACAGTCATGCTGAGTGGACACCACAGCCATGACGAGTAAATAGTGCAGTCATGATGAGTGGACAGTACAGTCGTGATGAGTGGGGAGTACAGTCATGGTGAGTGGACAGTGCAGTCATGGTGAGTGGACAGTGCAGTCATGATGAGTGGACAGTACAGTCATGATGAGTGGGGAGTACAGTCATGGTGAGTGGACAGTGCAGTCATGGTGAGTGGACAGTGCAGTCATGATGAGTGGACAGTACAGTCATGATGGGTGGACAGTACACTCAATGTTCTTCATCACATGTGTAACACTCTCAAGCTTGCAAGCTCTCAAGCCAGACATAAATTTTTGATGAAGAGCCAGTGCAGATGGCTGATGAAGATCCTTCTGTGTCTGTTGTGGAGAGGCAGCCAAGCATATGGCAAGCATGACTGCATTGCTGACACTGGACTGTCAGAGTAGCAAGAGTGCACAATGATCTCACCCTCTGGTAGTCATACACAAGGCAGCTCCAGTACCACATCTTCAACATGGTTTGGAAGCAGAACATGGGCTGCTGGTTCAGGCTGCTCCCCTTTGGTACAGTCAGAGCGCGAGCAGCCAGCTTGATTGGCTTATCAGCCTCGGTCCATGCAAACTCCTGTTCCCATATCTGTATGACAATGTGCAGCCTGTCTATATACCATTTTGCCTGGTATGCAAATTCCTGTTCTTCCTTTATGGATGACAGGGGTGATGACATGGACTGGGGCAACTGTGAGCAAACTGGGAGTCAGGGCAACGATAGTCAAGTGGAATCAGAATCGACGCCTGACATAACACGCTCTGAGTGACAGTGACACATAAAGAAGCAAAGCACGCTGAAACAGTGTCTGTTGAAGCTGATATGGGCAACATCACGCACTCAAGGGGCATGCACCAAGATCTACCAAAGGAGGCGGTGCTTGATCTTACCCGCTTGGCTGCAGCATCGTCCTGAGGGGTGTGGGGCATTGAGATGAAGCTCCACACAAACGAATTGGCTGTCATCACAACCTGTGCAATCAGAGTGTCACACAAGAAGGGAAAGGACATAGTTCCCAAAGCCCAGAGAGTGATGTGATGCATGAAGGGCTGCCAGTCTACCAGAGCCAGCAAAGATTTCTGACAGAGCTGGTATGTACAAGGGAGTGCCAAATGGTTGGTGGCATGCAAACACCATCACATAGCAAAAGACAAAAGCAGAAACGGGCAGATCACCGACTGTGTTGCAGGTACCTGATGTGCACATCAAGTTGGGGGGTTGCAAGTTGCTACCATTTAGCCTGTCGCAATGCACGCCACTCAATCACAAAGATGACACATTGCATACTTACACATGACATGAAATGCGGTTGGTGCATCACTCAGCAGCAGTATCACTCATCGCAGAAAGCAACAGCTTCAGATGAGTTCGCACCTGCATGGGCATGATGCCCAAAGCAACAAACTCGGTGCTGCCACAGCTGTTTTGGCGCACCAGCCAAAGCAGAACCAGACACAATGAGAAGAACAGCATGACTTCAAGCCGCAGCCTGAGCTGTAGCACACAAAAAAAAACGTCAAGAGGCCATTTGGATGCACCTCCAATAATAACAATAACAATAATAATAACAACAATAACAATGATAATAATAATGGAATAATTACGCTTTCTAGATAGCTGTAGGTTAATTGAATGCAGCACACTTGCACCTGCATTTGCAAAAGCTGGGCATGCAAGCCGTACAACATTTCCAAGACACGATGCAGCGAAATGACTGCAGAGAAGATGACACTAAAACTTGCACTGGGCATAAGTGTGAAACTGGAGATTCAGCACTGCAAAAGTGAGTTGTACAGACTTGTGTCAGCCATGCGTGCCACCCAAGAAATGTATTGCCATTGGTTCATGCCATGATATGGTGGACATCAGAAACATTCTTTTTTGCTTTTCAGTTTTCCGTTTCCCTTTTGTTCAAAAAACACGCAATTCTGATCTTGTGAGCTCACCTGCAGCCGAAAGAATACGGTTCCGACCTGGATCCTCCTGTAGGCCACCTTTCTGTGTGCACTCAGCTTCAGCATCAGCAGAGCACAAATGATTGCAAAATATACGACTGCGATTCCCACCATCACGTCAATGCACACGCGTGTCATGACATCGGGTGTGCAGTTGCTGAGTACGATCCCTTTTTGAATTGCAAGGATTGTGCTGCCAGCAGACCCTGCAGATGCACAATCTGGTGTTTTGCAAATAGACAGACAGACAGACAGACAGACAGACAGACAGACAGACAGACAGACAGTGTGTCTAAAAGCAGAAAGCAAGTTCACTGGCTGCAGCCATGAGTCAGGCTCTTGCTGCATGCATGCAGAGCACCACAATAAGCACAGCAAATTGACAAGCAAGTCACGGACAGAGAAACCGGCGGGTTGTTTGTGAGTGAAGCTTGGGCAGCATGTACTGACCGCGAGCAACGGGGTGCAACCATCCAATGCTGGTTGGGATCTGAAGTATGATCCAGG
>JAABUP010009312.1_pt1 | contig 12121 bp, 9 predicted proteins | sample 5559201 | NCBI WGS metagenome assembly JAABUP01 (sample SAMN10711887, study PRJNA513373) | rock metagenome | isolation source: Antarctica rocks | place: Antarctica | reverse complement strand
CGAGTAATTTGGGATCGTGGTGGCTGCGTTGTTGATATATAGTCTCGAGGACAGACTTGGCTTTTGCAGAAGATTCCTTGCGTGGCCGTGTCGACGGTGGTGCCTCCAAACCAGATAATTCTTGGGAAGGCCGCGAAGAGTTCTGCGACTCAGAAGAGTCATCCACCAATCTTACCCGCTCTTCCTTTGACTGTGAGAATCCTGATTTCCGCCGGACACGGGTCGACGGAAATTCCTCATCGAAGAGGTCGAAATCGAAGCTTGGGGACAGGGGTGATCGTGGTGGGAAAAGCTCTTGCTCTTCGTCGTCTAGCGTAGCTAGATTGATGATGCCCTCGGCCTCCTTCCATAGCTCCACTGATTGACCCTCCATAATACCTAGTCCGGCCGCTTGCTGTTGCAAGCGCTTTAGCTCCTCCACCAGCAATGTCAGCTCTTTGACCTGTCCGAACTGTCCATGAACGCTGGCTTGTCTCTCCAAGATGGCACGAGGGACCAGCATACCCAACGAGGCATTAGGTCCCACATGCTCGCTGCTGGCGGGCGCCTGCTTGGGAGTGCTGGACGCCTCCTCGAACTCGAAGTCCCCGTCCCAATCTTCACTCGGGCCCTTATTGCCCAAGACCCACGAGTCGAGCTTAGAGGGATTGTTGTTGTGACGGCTTGCCATATCCTTTGGGACTGGGACACTCTGGCTACGCAAATGCAAGGCACTGGGCCCTCGGCGTCCACTCACACGACTTCCACGCAAATCTTTCATTTGCCGGCCATGCACTGTACTCGGGCGAGGTGAAACCCCACGTGGAGAGTCTCTGTCCGTCGATGGCTGTTCGGACCACTCAAAGATGTTTGATTTTGAGGTTTGATCCAATCCACTGGCAGGCGGTGACTCTCGTCTTCTATGGGCTCCTGCGTTGGATCGACGTAGAGATCCTAACGGGCTGCTGTCTGCACCGTTAAATGATGGCTTGAATCCGTTCAGAGGATCCTCGTGGGGTTTGTCTGGTTTGTCAAAAGCCCATAGCTCATCTTCCTGATCTGGGTCAACGTCCTCCGTGAGAGTTTTGGCTGGCTTCAGCTCTAAGGGAGCAGTAATCGGAGAGGATGAGACTTCAGGAGAGAGGAAAATTTCACTGGTGTTACGCATCGGAGTGGGGCTTCCCTCTTCCTTGCATGGTACAGTTGCTCGAACGGGCGTCGAGACGTCATGTTCCTCTTCTATAACTGCTCGATGGTCGATCAGATCACGCTCGTCAAATGAGTCCTTTTCTAATAGGTCCTGCAAGGCCACGAGCTTGGGATGCGAGGGTAACTTAGGTGGTGGCGATTCATCAAATATCGTGTCAATTGGCGGTCTCCGGATCCCAGAATGACTGCTACCAGTAGCGCCAGTTCTTGTGGAGTCATAGATCGTCTCACTACGAGCATCCATGTCGTCCTCGTCACCAGACAGTAGGCGGCTGTTGTCATTGTCTGACCCGAGAAGTGTCGATCCAGGCTCTGAGGGAGCCGATGAGAATCGATGAGGTCGTGTCTTCAGCACTGACTGACCTAATGGAGAGGTCACAGGTAGTGAAGAATGAGTAGAGGGGTCTTGTGGAGTACTTAGATGATCAGGCTGTGGCGTCGATGCGTATGAGGGGACAGCACTGGGAAGATCAATCTCGAAAGCGGATAGTCGATGCAATGGTGGAAGAGGTGAAGACGAAACTCGCTGCGGGAGGTCCGTAGGACGTGACCGAGCTTTGAGAGGGCTCTCCTGATCTTCTGCGTCGCTACTGAAGGTTTGTCCTTCTAAGTTCCCTCGACTTTGAACGGACCACGTATATCGATGACTAGCAGACTGCGGGGCCGATACGACTCTCCTACCGCCGCTGTTCCTGCTGAAAGGGTTGGTCTTCCTCAGGCTCCCCATTCGTGGCATTTTCCAAGTCGATGGTGAGGGTGAAGGGAAGATATCACTAAGCGAGATGGATTGTCGTGCCCTTGGCTCCGAATCAGGGTAGTAATCGTCATTTGTATCAGGCGCATCATTGATTTGCGTAGACATCTCCTCGAGCCCGAAGGGAGTGAATGGTCTGCTGAGAGCCGATATGTTCGACACTCGGCGGTTCACCACGTCATTCGAAGAGCCAGAGCTGATAGAAGTTGCGAGAAGGAGGGTAGGTAATTCGGTAAGACCCGGAACAATCGTTTTCGGTGTCTCATTTCGATTTGCTATCCCATTCGCGTTCCGCTTCCGTGAGGATCCATCTTTGGCAGTCCCAACAAATTCAGGCTTGAAGAAGGGTTGCCATAGCTGTGAAGATTCGTCGTATGACTGATAATTCTCGGAAAGATCGCTAAGCAGTATTGAGGAAGTCCCCACGGAAGGTCGAGATGGCTCTTCATCCTGTAGGAATTGCTGTTGGAGCGTGGCAGATCGCTGATGGCTAGTAGCCGGCCTGCGAAGACTTGAGTGTAGACCGCCGCTACCGTAGAGAGCGCGTTGTGACGAGCTTCGCTTGACTAGCTTGTTTCTAGGTAGTGTTCCAATACTTGACTCTGCAGGGCTAGGTAGCATTGGAGCTGTGGAGCCATTGGAATGGGCTATCGAGGGCGAGCCAGGCCGGTCGGTAGGAGCAAGACTTCCCGATTTGAGAGATGACAGCGTTGACATGCGCCTCAGCCAAGTGGGAGGCGTGTTTTCCGAACCCTTGAATTCGAATGCGAATGGTCCATGAGCCATTGGAGTTTCCGACTCTGATCCTTGTAACCGTATGGATTGCCCTGGCGTCGCATCTTCAGACCCATGGTCGAGCTTGGTCTCGGGTGTTGAACCAAGTGTTCTTATACCACCTCCTAGATTACTTGTTGATGTCAATGGCCGACCAGCAGAGCTTCGCTTTCGTAATCTTGATGTTGGAGCAGAGGTTGTTTGTGGTAGCGGCGATGGCGTCGAGGGCATGACTGGTAGAGGTTGGGCTTCGTTTAGTACTGAACGAGATGGTGTCTTCCTCTTCTTTGACGTAGGTCTTGCGGCAATTGAGTGCTGAGGATGTCCAAAGGCGAAACCTATAGCCGCAACGCCCACAGTACCCGATGCACAAAGCTGCGATCAGATGTGTTAGCATGGCGGCTTCCAAAAAGTAATCCTTGTTCTGCAGAGCGCAGAAGAACACCAGGCTTGAATAGAAAGGCTGTAGCCGGTATCGCCTTCTGACCGGCAAGCCTCCAGTTCCAACGCTGACAAGAATGGCACATGAGTAGAGGGAGACGTTACCGATGGGACTGCCTCCATCACCGACCCTCACCAGCGTCTACAGCGAGCGTGAGAGAATTGTCCTAGCACATCGAATCGCTAGCAGAGGCGAAAGAACTTTGCTGGTTCTTGAAGTCATTCAGAGACCCTCCGGTTGGAGGATAGGTTAGAGAAAGTTAGGGTGTGAGGCTCCGGTGTCTAGAAGCCCGGGCTTAGGAAGGTACAAAAGTAGTTGGCTAGATAATTAAAAAGAATGACAGGCAATTCGAATGCTCAACGACGGTGGAGTTGATTTGGGGCCCCTCCTCCACTGGGGTCGTGGTAGTGGGCATGATGCGAAGAGTTTGGTATGGGAGGTTCAGGCTTTGCTTTCAGCCCACGAAATGTAACGAGGATCATTTTAGTTCTACTAGGCCGTTAACACTCCAATACCCAATCATAGAAACTACGTATTTTCGTACGCATAACATCTATTGCCTACTATCTACTATGTCCAAGACTTTCTACTTGTTGATTCATGAGAAGGTGAGGATTCCTACCTGACAACGCATTGTCTGCAGTGTATGCACCCGTGAGAATCTGATCCATCAGGGCGTCGCTGAGGGTGTCCTCAGGACGCGGCACTGTATCAATCCATCGGATAGGCGTGTAATCTGATACCGGCGTGGAGAAAGGCCGGGCCTAATACGTCCACCCCCTCTCAATATATGCGCAGGAGCTGGAGCATCCGACCATTTCCTTAAAGTAGATTGCGAAAGGCAGTTCGCTACCGCTGCCAACGCTCGTATGAGAAAGGTTTCAAGAACCTTCCTCTCCAAGGGTCCCTCTTTAGGGTTTTCGTCCAGTCTTGAAGCTCAGACTTAATTCAGTCAGCGCTGGGATAGACCCAGATGTGGCACGCCTAACGGATGACAACAACAATCGCCATTCAGCTGCGCGGCATCCTCCCGGGGGAAGGGAGGCGAATAGGAATCCTACTGCATTTTAGGACCTTCCAATCAAAAAGCGTGGAAGGTTTCCATCAGAGCCGGGACCAGGTATAGGGATCAGAGTTCGTGCGTTAGCCTTGCGGACTGCAGCCCTTTGGCCGCTTAAAAAGCAAGTTCCAGGGTACAGGTCTCAGATTGAGGTGGATCTATCAGCGAAGCAAACCTGCTTCATTTGGCCGGCAAGCATGCGCGGGGTAAGACATAGAATATAAGATGTAACGATCTGCTCGTGAAGTGTGCCAATTGAGCGATGTTGGACGGCGTAAGCTTGGAGCGCGGAGGTTTCAAAGCTACAACTATGAACCTCCATGAACACCCAGATCTTCCTGCAGTGCACTGAGCCTTGAGACGTCAGGGAGTGGCATAAGCCTTTCCAGTGCCTCGCGCTCTCCCGCTTGATCAGCCACTGGCCTTCTCAAAGAGATTGGTAAATGCCTGAATCAGGGAATTGCGGTGGAGAGTGAGCGGCCAAGAGCTGCAACCAACGGTCGATCACCGAGGTTTCCTACCGCACCAGACTGGGATACAACACGGTCGTGGAGACCAGATGCGCCATTTCATAATCCATGATACAGCAACGGAAAAGGCGAGGAGACGACGCATGGAAACTTCTACGACCAGAACTCGAGCATCTGCATGAATTCTGGAGGTATTTGAATACTCGTATCGAGAGCAAATCGATCTCAGATATGATGCCATTCTGATCTGAGCTAATTTAGTGGGAGCCGCTCTGATTGGTAGCCGTTGGCGAGCTTTTAGGGCCGAGATGCCCACGCGATATCGACGTGATGATTGGATTGTATGTCTCAGCCCCAAAAAGACGTACCTCAAAATACTCGTACAGTAGTAGATTTGTGACCTGAAAAACATTTTGATATTGCCTCATTTCCAGAACCGTAGGATGAGATATTGAACATCCGCACCTAGCCATTAGCCCTGGAGATCAATGTAACGGCTGTCAAATTACGGACCCCCACTACAAATCTACTTATTATCTCTGTAGAGTCTTCAACGACTATTCCTAATGGAGGCGGAGATCAGAGCACAGATTCCTGGCATTGACCACGTGATATCTGAATATGCTTCAGTAAGTAATTGATATGACATAGGCAGATGACGACAACTTAATGACTCTACAAGGGCTACCTGAATCATGCCTCGACATTGTACACTCTAGAATCAGATACTCAGGGCCAATCACCACTTGACGAAGCCGCGGAGACGATCACAGCCTTGCTGGTATCAGCATCAGGCGATTTCTCCGACCAGAATTCAACATCAATCCGTAACCTAGTAGACAAGTTCATCTCGAAGCTGAACGCTGCAAATGGCGTCGATCCAGAGCGGCGGCAGATGGCGCCCAAAACCAGGAAGCTTGCCCAAGCAATCCAGGTCGGATCTCAACGTAATATGTCATCCACCTTAGGTCTGGCTGGTGGATCAGTCGATTTAGAGTCTGCCAATAGCAGAAAAGTAGAATCTCGAGTAGACAGAAAGAAGCTCGAGAAAGCCGAGCGGAAGATTGCAGCAAAACAAGATCGAAAGGTCATGAAAAATGTCGAATACGAGGCTTCAAGATTACTTGATCAGCCTGATGATTCTCAGTCCTACGAAGAGTTCTACATGCTGGTCAATCCGCTACAATTGGGAGGTGACCAGGCCAAGAGTAAAGACATCAAAGTCGATGGCGTCGACGTGTCTATTGGCGGTAAACGAATACTAACTGACACCACGCTGACAATGGCTTTTGGCCGACGGTATGGTCTTGTGGGTCAGAACGGTATTGGTAAATCTACTTTGCTGCGTGCTTTGAGTCGAAGAGAACTCGCCATTCCTACGCATATCTCTATTCTTCATGTTGAACAAGAGGTACTTATTGTCCATGCTTTACTCTATATACCACATGCAAAGATGGGGGCTGATGTAGAGTTGTTTGAAGATCACTGGAGACGATACGCCCGCATTGCAAGCAGTCTTGGATGCCGACGTATGGCGAAAGCATCTCTTAGCTGAACAAGAGGTACGCCTTCAATTCACACAAGACGAAGCATGCGCACTGACCTTCACAGAAAATCAGCAAACAGCTTTCTGAGCTCGAAGCTGGGCGCTCATCTCTAGCGGACACGTCCAAAGATGCTGAGAACCTGGACAGAGAGCGAGAAGGCCTCGACATTACCCTTAGCGATATCCATGCGAAGCTGTCAGAGATGGAGTCCGACAAGGCTGAGTCTCGAGCTGCAAGTATCTTAGCTGGTCTCGGTTTCTCGGAGGAGAGGCAGCACTACGCCACCAAGACATTCTCGGGAGGATGGAGAATGCGACTCGCCCTAGCCCGAGCTCTCTTCTGTGAACCAGATCTCCTGCTTCTCGACGGTAACCAGCCCCTATAGCTCCCCACTGAAGCCTGCTGACCACCGCACCAAGAACCTTCCAATATGCTGGACGTCCCCTCGATAACCTTCCTCTCTACCTACCTCCAATCGTACCCCAGCACTCTCCTCGTCGTCTCCCACGACCGCGCATTTCTCAACGAAGTCGCCACAGACATTATTCACCAACACTCCGAACGCCTCGACTACTATAAAGGCGCCGACTTCGACTCCTTCTACGCCACAAAGGAAGAACGCCGTAAGACGGCCAAACGCGAGTACGAAAATCAAATGGCCGTGCGCGCCCACCTCCAAGCCTTCATCGACAAATTCCGCTACAACGCTGCCAAGTCGAGTGAAGCCCAAAGCCGGATCAAGAAACTGGAAAAAATGCCCATGCTGGAGGCGCCAGAGAGCGAATACACGGTGCACTTCAAATTTCCCGAAGTCGAAAAACTCTCCCCACCCATCATCCAAATGACAGACGTTTCCTTCGGCTACACAGTCGACAAACCGCTCCTCACCCACATCGACCTAGATGTGCAACTCGACTCCCGCATCGGCATCGTCGGTCCCAACGGCGCTGGAAAAACCACCGTCTTGAAACTCCTAATCGGCCAGCTCACGCCCTCGAAAGGATTGATTAGCCAGAATCCGAGATTGCGAGTGGGGTTCTTCGCTCAGCACCACGTTGACGCTCTGGATATGAACGACTCCGCCGTCGGCTTCATGGCTAAAAACTACCACGGCAAACAAGACGAAGAATACCGCCGGCACCTAGGCGCTTTCGGCATTACCGGCACCACCGGGCTGCAAAAGATGTCGCTCCTCTCCGGCGGGCAGAAATCGCGCGTTGCTTTCGCCTGCCTGTCGCTAACGAACCCGCATATTTTGGTGCTGGATGAACCGAGTAATCATCTAGATATTGAAGCTATGGATGCGTTGTCACTGGCGCTGAGGAATTTCCAGGGAGGGGTGTTGATGGTGAGTCATGATGTGACCATGTTGCAGAATGTGTGTACGCAGTTGTGGGTTTGTGATGGGGGGAGGGTGGAGAAGTTTGAGGGGGATGTGAAGGCTTATAAGAGGAGGATTACGGCGCAGGCTGCTAATTCGGCTTCTGGGGTTGTTACTGCGCAGAAGTAGAAGACTTATCAAAGAGTCGGTAGACAGTGTGCTTAGTGGAAAGACATAAAACAGATTGACCAAGAAAACCATTGAAGCCTGCCCGTGTTTTGACTCCAGCTAATTTCCAATTCCTGCTACTAGTGACGCTGTACAGTATTCTATAACGTGCAGCTATCTAAGCCGTGATCCGTCACTCCATCCAACAAAGGGGACTCGTTAAATATGCCGCTGCTGCTACGCTCACTTGCCCGTCCAAAGTGACAAGCCCAACGTAAGTGTGTGATTGAGAAGAGCAGTCAAAACCAATGCATACACAATTACGGCCTTCTCCGTCCAGCGTGGGCATCATCATCTCACTAACATTACTACCTCCGCCGGGAAAGCTTCCTCTTCTTCACCTCTTCGGCGCTCTTCCCCCTTTGGACCTCTCCTGTCCTGCTCTGCTAGTTTCCTGTTCTTCAGAACCTTTTGAGTTTTTGGCTTCATTCGCTTCTCTCATTCTCTCTCATAGCCTAAGCGCGTCCAAAATCTTCTGCGCCATCTCCTTATAATTCCAAGTCCCTCCCGAGACCTTCTTGAATTGAATGCCGTGCAGACTAAACAGCGGCACTTTAACAATAAAGATCTCAAATCTCAGCACCATATTCTCTCCCAAATCGCTCTGAACATGCGTCGTAGTTTCGCCCGCAGGGCGCTCGCCAGCACGTGAAGGACGAGATGTCACAGCATTCTCACTGTTGTCGGATTCATCGGAAGCGGTAAAGGAGGTGTTAGGAGCTGGGTGCGTTTTTCGTGAAGAGTTAGGCGCTGGCTTTTCCGGCCTTTCTTCGTTGTTGCTCCTAAAGCCACCAGCGAAGCTGATTCGTCGCCTGTGGCTGGGCTGGAAATCTGGGCTTGCTTGACCATGGTCGCCCATGCCGTTCAGGTCAATGCTCGGGGCATGTCGGCAGCTGAAACCGCCTTTGATCTCGCTGTACTCAACGCCAAGCTGTTTTAGTACGCGTACGATGTCCATCCGTATTACTGGAAGCGGCTTGTTGCTTGTGGTGGAGACGCTGAAGAGGCCTTTGAGGTAGACTGGTTTCATGTTTTCGAGGCTCTTATTAGGATTGTCACGACTTGCTGCAAGGTGTTGATCCGTCTCTTCGGGAACATTAGATTCGCGAGCATCATATGCTTCTTGTCTCAGGTTCCTTCTGCCTTGCACACTCTCTCGCCTAGCAGCGTGGCCGAGGGACTTCGTCCGCATGGTCGCGGCTCGAGCATTGAGACTAGTCTTCTGGTCGATCGGTGCCTGCTCGCTCGCTTTGGACTTATGGCCACTCATGCTAGATCGCTCTGATCCACTAGTGAGAGGTGGTTCAGGGGCGCCCACGTTGGGTTGCCCTTCGGACACGCCACGCCGAGACTGCGGCTGTCGATAGTCGGCAGAGTTGACGCTCGTCGACCGATCCAAGGCGTTACTCGTTTTCGACCGGGCTTCTATCGGGCCGGGAGGGGTTAGTAGCTCAGCTTGATGCGGTGTGCTACCGCCTGGATGTAGCAATGGTGTCGGGGTGGGCTCTCGATTACGCGATCTTCGTACGCTGAAACTCTTGCGAGGAGTCGGGGCTGTGCCCTGTGCGGTATCTGACTGAGGTGGTAGTTGTAGGGACGGAGTTTGCGGCGCTTGTGCTCTTGTATCCTTCGTACGTCGAGTGCTGAAACGTCGTAGCAGTCCCACAGTGGCACTCTCTTTCTTGTGTGAAGGTTGCCCATGCGAGGGTGGTGTCATGATAGCGGGTGTTGCAGCATCTGGAGGAACATTGAGGTTGACCTTCCTCATACCCTCAGCTACATCATCTTCCCCATGCGTCCTCGACCTAGCTCTCGACCGTCCGCCAGTGACCTTCTCGCCTGGCATTTCGTACGCTGATGCATTCGTGTATGCAGCTTCCGGCGCAGGCAAGTCAGGGATCTGTAAGGGCTTCTCACCAGGCGACATGGGCATGCTCAAAGCCCCTGGATTGGCCTCTTTGCGCTCTCTTTCTTGCTTTTCCCTTACCAAGAAGTATATCGATATGAGTGGGCTAAAGGCATTGATGGGATCTGAGCCAAGTAGTACTGCCTCCGACGAGGAATTGGGAAGTGTGTCTCTGCTGGTAATAGAACTTCGACGCTTGTAGAAGTCAAAGACGCCTCGTTTCTTTTCGCTGCCCACAGCATGAGCTGCTTGCTCACGAGCATTGTTCTTCACAGCGTTCTGGTACTCCTCGGAGCTCAAGACCCTTGTCAGCTCCTTAGTAATGTACTCCGCCTTGCCAAAATCAAAGCCAGTCATTTTATCAACAAGTTGCGGGTCCAGAGGCAGTTGTAAAGGTTCTCGATGCGGCAAATAATTCTCTGGAGGCGTGTTGAAACCCTTCGTAATCCAGGGATGATTCATGATCTCACTGAGACTAGCTCGCTGTTTTGGATCCGTCACGAGCATCCTGGAGATGAGGTTCTTGCACTCTATTATTCTATAAGTTTCAAGTGCAGTTTACACAAGTATGCAAAGGTCGCTCACCAGGTGAAAGCCATGTTGGATAGTCAACCACACCCTTCTTTATTTTCGCATGCAGTTGGGGCATACTTTGATCGTCGAAGGGAACCTTGCCACAGACCAAAACATACAAGACAATACCAAAGCTCCATATGTCAACTTCAGGACCAGTGTACTGCTTCGCTTGCAACAACTCCGGTGCTGCGAAGTACAAGCTGCCGCAGAATGTTTTCAGGTGGCTCCTTGGGGAGAAGAGGTTGCTTAGCCCAAAATCGATGATCTTGATATCACCAGTCTTGCTTATCAGGATGTTCTCAATCTTCAAATCTCTGTGGACGATACTATTCCTGTGGCAATAGTCCAGCGCACTGGCAATTTGTCGGCCAAACTTTCTTGCTTGCTTCTCCTTCAGCCTGCCATGAGAAATGATATAGTCGAGCATCTGACCTCCATTGACGTACTCGAAAAGCATGTACCAATGATAATTAGTACGGACAACATCCCTCATAGCACAGACATAAGGATGGTTGAGCAGTGTCACAATGGCTGCCTCCCTTGCAGTCCTGATCTCCTTTGAATGGTCTGCACGCTCGCGATCTCGGTCGTTGCGATGCTCATCTGTTGATTGCCGTGGTACAATCTTGATGGCACATTGCTCCCCCGTCTCCAGATTCTTGGCCAGCTTCACTTTGCCCATGCTTCCTGCACCTATTGTCTTGCCTAGAGACCATTGCCCAGTGGTCGCATCTATAGTAGTCCGTCTTTTCGCAGACCCACCACTTCCATGGGGCACCCCTGCATCAGACTGTGTTCGAGCTGCACTTGGAGTCTGGACAGCTGCGGGGCCTTCAATACCTACAGCTGTAGTAGCCGCTGACATTCTGGAGTTGTTGCGAGAATGACTTTGCCTTGAAGAAGTCCGGCGGGATTCTCGTGTAGACTCGGTTCGCTTGGGTGGTGGTGCGAATTGATCGCGGGAAGAGCTGCGGTGAGAAGACGGCGGCCTCGCTAGATTTGTAGTCTCGTAGTCTCTCTGAGCTACGCCAGCAAGTGGTGCCTGCTGGGAGGCTGATGTAGGCCGAGCGTACGCCTGCGAATTCGATCGCAGCGGTTGACTCGGTGTTGTGGGAGGTTTAGTGGCAGTAGAGGCCGCTCGGTGGGGTCGATCACTCGAAGGAGGGGTGTTATAGGAAGGCTGTCTGCGAGAGGAGCTGCGCAACACCGAAGGCGATGCTGTATAAGCAGCTGACATCGTTTTGTTGGGTAGAGAGCTGTATAGAGAGGCCTAGAGGTGCGAGTACTCGTGAGATTGAAACCCGAGCTTTCAAGGACTTCAGGGTAGGCGTGGACCAATGGACCGATCAGATGGAAGCCGATCGAGTCTTCATGAGGCTGCCACTTTGGGGAATGGATATACTCGTAATGATGTTTCCTTTTCTCGTCAGATGCAGTTCGCGTTGGCGGAGCAGCTACTACAAGGTGACCGATCCCCTCAGGTAAGCGACCACACGTGGTTGCGACAGCGCTTGGGTGTGATCAGATCACTGGGTTGGTAGTGATCCGATGTTCATTTTAGCGATGTCGTAGTAATTTATCACAGTGGGTTGTAAGCAGTCGCGTAGATGTGGCTCAAAATTTGAAGGTGGAGGTATCACCTCAGGTTGACAGACGCGGCCGGTCCTGAGGTAAGGTATGGCCGAGATCTGGGAGCTAGGCCGGACGTATTGACAATTAGTCTTTGAAGGCAGTAACAACGTGGCTCACAGAAAGACCAACACGTTACTCCAATCACAGTATCTTCGTTAGACAACACGGTATTCTGCAAAGTGGGCAGTGCTTTGCTATGTGGCAGATTAATTACCAACGTCTG
>JAABUP010009311.1_pt1 | contig 12123 bp, 12 predicted proteins | sample 5559201 | NCBI WGS metagenome assembly JAABUP01 (sample SAMN10711887, study PRJNA513373) | rock metagenome | isolation source: Antarctica rocks | place: Antarctica | reverse complement strand
CCCTACCCTACCCTACCCTACCCTACCCTATACCTACCTAACCCTACCTACCCCTATACCCTTACCCTATAACCCTACCTACCCTATATAAAAAAACTATACCCTATACCCTATAGCGCGCTGTTGTTGCTGGGCGCACCGCCTGGCGCTTCGCAGTGCACCGGCGCTCGAGCCTCGCGTGCAGTCGTCCCTGGCTTGCAGCCGGACAGGTAGCAGCCTGGTGCTAGCAAGAAGCGCTCGTATCGAACACTCGGTCCCTGCGACCCTACCCCAGCTCCCGCCAGAGCTCGGTTTTTTTACTCACAAGCTTGCCTTTGCCGCCGACAGGAGGCTCCTCATTCACTGCATTTGTCCATCTTTGCACAGAGACGTTGCCGCACCTCGCGTTTGAGCTCACGCGTATAAATGCCAAGCACCAGCGCAGCGCGCAGTAAACCTCCACACACACCAACGGGCAATCCATCCTTTGTACTGCTCGTGTAACGGTGCCCGACAGAGGCTGGGCAACCCTCCCTGCACCCTATAGCACGGCTTCTTGGCTGCTGCGCCTGGCTAGAAAAGCGCCTGCTGAACAACAAGGCCGGTTTTGTCCCTCGCGACGCGCCGGTGCGGTTTGTCAAAGCAAGCCTGCCGCTTCCACAAGAGCCCACGCCACGCGCGTGCCCCCAAAGCCATGCGCTCCGCGGTGCCGCGACCCCGCTGCGCCCGACTGCGCCGTGCCATGGGGTAGCTCGTCCTGGCGAGGTGCGGCAGCCTTGGAGCCACAGCAGGCAGCGAGGCCAGCGCAAAGCAGTGTGCATCCTTGGGCAGCTGGCCAGCCACGCCAGGCAAGGGCTCTGCGCCTGCTGCTGCAGTGGCTGCGCCGCAAAGTGCAGCCCCCACGCATGCAGCCCACTGCAGGCCGCGGTCCCTGGCGTCGCCTCAGGTTTGCACGCAGCCCGCCGGCGGCCGCTGGCTTGCTTGGTGTCGGTCCTGTTTGGGCAGGCTGCTCCAGCGGAGAGGTCGTGCGCCACGGTGAGGTCCGGGGCTTGCCGCATGTGGACGGCCGCAGAGCGCGCAGTCGCTTGTTACAGAACCCGAACAGGTCAGAGCCGGCCGGCCAGACGGCGCCCCCAGAGGCGAACAAGGTGTAACCGGGCGCGCTGCCAAGGCAGCGCCCCGTGCGGCGCCCCTCTCACTCATCCTTCTTCTGCAGCTTGGCCGGGGCGGCACGCTTTGGCGCCTGCCGGCTGCTGCGGGCGTCCCGCGGCTTGGGTGCCCTCGGCTTGCCGCGCCGCGGCGGCGCGGTGAGCGCGTGCCACAGCGCGCCGGCCGCCACGGCGCCCGCCAGCGGGGCTGCCCAGTAGATGACCACGTGCTGCGCGGCGCTGTGGCCGTTGAACTGCACCCACCTGCGCCCCTCAGCTGTACAGACTTAGGGCAGGCCCTGGGTCTGCTGCATGTGCATGCAGTCTTTGCGGGGGGCGCGAAGGACGATAGCCACCAAACACAGACCTTGACAGCCCAAGAATTGAGCAACACTTTGGGCACAAAGTGCACATGCAGGGCTGTGGTGGACCAACCAACGCTGCGCTTTCAGGTGACTCTGGCAGTCTTAAATCATGTGCTCATTCACAAAAAGGGGCCGCACCAGCCAAAACCCACGCGCTGTTCATCGCCGGCCCGGTCGGCCACCCGGCCAGCACCTGGCGCGCAGCGGACCCGCGCCCGTTGCCCCCAGCCGGGGGTTCATGCAAGCGCCACAGCAGCACCAGGCCGTGTCATGCAGCCATGCAAGCTATGCAACAGCCTAGGCTCCACCGGGGCGCACGCTCTGCTGGCCCTGAGCAATGCATGCACGGTGGGGAACACATTGCCGCCGAGCGCAGCGCGCGGGGCGCGCCAGCACGACCGTGGCCGCCAGCGGCGCCACATAGCCCAGGCGCTTGCGCCTGCGCAGCGCGCTGCTTGGCGGACCAGGCCGACAGCGGCGCTTGCACGCCCACTCTTCAGTTTGCATGAACACACGGCGTGCACCGCAGGCACACTGTGGCAGCACACAGAAAGGACTTTTGACCGCGCGGGTGCACCGCGGGGTGCAGCCGCACCGCGTCGCCAGGCTCCACAGCACGACAAGGTTGATCAGGAAGGACAGCGCGCCCTCGCACGCCGCGCCGGCCGCCAGCGACACGCCCGGCTTGAGGCCGCGGTCGAACGTGCGGAAGCGGCCCTGCCAGCCGCGCGGCACCCAGCGCAGCGCGACCGCGGTGCCCACCGCGCCGCCCAGCGCCTGGGCGGCCTGCGCGCCGCCCGCCCGGGCCGCCTTGCGGCACCTGGACCATATGCCCTGCTTGACAAGTGCGAGTGGCCGCGCACCATCCGCGCCACGTGCAGCGCGGATGCGCCCTTGCCCGCCGCCGCAAAGGCCGCGTTGTTGAGCGGGTTGAACGAGGTGTCTGCGCACCCGTGTCCATATCAGCACCACGCAGGAGGGCACACTCTATCACAAGCCCGCAGCTCAGGCTCCTGCTTTCAGACAAGGGCGCAACTCCCCGGCGCGCACCCGCTCCAAACAGGGCTGCACTACACGGGACGTAGAGCATGAGCCCTGTTATCAGCACGATCAGGCCGGCCGTGCGCAGCGCCAGGCCCGTCGTAACCGCCAGCATCGCTGCAAGCTGCGTCGGCGCGCCCGAAAGCTTGATCAAAACGTCTTGCGGGATCAGCGCTTGCCTTTCCAGCCCCGCTGCACTCTGTCATCCGTCCGTGAGCAGGAAGACAGGGTAGCGACACACGCGCGCACCTCATCCCACACTGAGTTGATCACCATAAACGTGAGCGTGGCTGCGCCGTCGCCCAGGATGACCTCCCGCGCAGGCCGCGGCTGCTCAGCCTTGCGGCCGGAGCTCTGCTTTGCCATGGCGCCCGGAGCGATGTCTACTTGCCTTGGTTGGCGGCGTGCATGCAGACAGCTGCCTGCAGGGTCGCAGAGCTACCAGCTGTCCGCCCACAACTGCTGGCAGGGCAGCACGTCGCTGCACGCCGCCCTGTCACAGGGATGTAAACTTGGATTCGCTGGCACAGGTGCACTACGCGGCAACACAGCAGGACCGCCGCGACTGGATCCGCAAGCCCCCGTGCCTCTCCAGCCGTGGCTGTTCGGCACTCCCCTGGCACTCCTTTCCGCGGTGGGTCAGCAGGCCTTCTAGGGCACCGGCCATGGAAGGCGTGAGGGTCTCCCAGGCAGCGCTTGCCTCTCTCGAGTCCAGGCGTGACAGCCAGACTAGTTCAGCACCGAAGCACGCCCTCCTCGGAGGTTGGTCCTGCTGCTGCGCACAGCGCAAGCAGCTGGGCATGTGTTTGAGTGCACCAGAGCGCTCAGCACACGGTTCACGCAGCACACGGTTCATGCCCCAGCTGTGGAAACAATATGATTTGCTGTTCACACAACGCCTATCAGTCACTGCCGTACAGAAGTGAAGGGGGATGGGCGAGCGGCGCAGAAACCAAGCAGCAGAGAGGTGGCCGGCGGCCGGCGCGAGAGGAGGTTGTCGGCGCTGGCACAGAGTTGGTTCTTGCTGCTGCAAGCAGAGGCGCAGGTCGGCCGCAGCCCAGTACTGCCTACCCCGGTATATCACTCAGTTTCAAGTGAGGAAAGGCAGCATCAAAGCTGTATCTGGTCTCCTTGTGCGCAGACTACCCGAGCTCAGCTGGCGGGCCCCCTGCGTCACTTGCCCTGCATTTGCCAAAACAACGTACGCAGCTTGCTCGCACGCATGTGCCCAACTGTAGGACGGCGCGCGGAGATACGAGCGCCACGCCCGAATTAAAGCCGTGCCGGGCAGCCATGGGTCACGTGCCGCACGCGCAGTCGGCAACAGCCTTGCACACCCATGCCTGCACGGCGTTGCCAAGTGCCCAACGTGGAAGCAGCGGGTGCGCTTCAACAGGCTGTCGCCCAGCCTGCGGTCCTCGCTGTGATGGGAAGGTCTGCATGTAACCCCCTGCGCCGAGGTGCCTCCCTTGCTGAGGCCCTGCGTGGCCTTGCGCTCCCTGGTGCGCTCTGCCACCGGTTTCTCACTATACACAAGATGGCGCTCCTCAGCATACACGGGCAGTGCTTTGCGCACCGGCACGGCGCTGCCAAGCAGAGCCGGCCCCGCAGGCATGCGCGCGTGCTCAGCGCGCTCACTGTGCAGCATGCGGATGCTGCGCGGACAAATCCTTGGGAGGGCCTGCACGCCGTCGTGGTCGGCGCAGGGCCCGCGGGCTCGACAGCGGCGATGGTGCGCGCGCGGCCGGGGACATACATGGCCGCACCAGGCCTTGTGCTGTGTGCAATCTGAACGGCGCGTCGTGCTTTCGGTAGAGGCTGCCGTAACCTGTAGGCATGCGGGGCGGCAGCTCCTGGCGCGGCGGGGCATGGCTGTCGACGTGTACGAGAAGCGCGAGCGGCCCGCCGACCGCCTGGCTGCGTCGCTGCACAGCTACCCAGTGCGCCGCCCGGCCCCTGCGGCACAGGGCCCGTGCCCTGAGGCTGCCCCGCGCACGGTAAGCGAGCGGGGGCCCGGCCGCGCGCCCAGATGATGCTGTCGCAGCGCTCGCGGCGCGCGCTGGAGGCCGCGGGCGCGGAGCCGGCGTGCTGCTCGGAGGGCTCGCCGACCGTGCAGGGCATCGTGTCGCTCGCCAGCGGCAAGACCTTTGTGCGGCCGCGCTCCTCATACCTGGTGCGAGCCCGGGCGCGCTGTCGCCGGCGCCGGGCCCGCGGGCGCGCCGCGCTCTGGCGGTCGCTCGCTCGCAGGCGGCGAGGGCCCGCCGCACGCGCGGGCGCTGACGCCCCGCGGCGGCGCCCAGGTGCACCGCGTGGGGCTCGCGGCGGACCTGGTGGACGTCGCGTCAGAGGTGCCCGCCATCAGCTTCCACTTTGGCCACAGCCTGCGGGAGATCGACGCGGCGAGCAGCACCGCCGTGCTGGACGGCCCCGACGGGCGCGCCGAGGCGCCGTACGACCTGCTGGTTGCCGCCGACGGCGCCAACAGCACCGCCCGCGGCCTGCTGCAGGCGCGCTGCCGCGGCGGCGCTGCTGCGGCGGCCGCCGGGGTGCGCCGACGCCGTGCCGGACCCGGCCTCAGCGCGCGCAGCGCCGCGCAGGCGGCCGACCCGGAGCTGCGCGTGGCGGTGCGCTTCCGGCCGGAGAAGAGCGGCTACCTCACATTCCACGGCGTGGACGCGCCGCCGCAGATCCCGGCCGAGCACGCGCCGCGGCAGTGGCTGTACATGATCTCCGACGCCACCAAGGCCGGCCGCGCGAGCTCCACCATGTGGCGCGACGAGCAGGGCCGCGTGTCAGGCGCGCGCGCCCCGCGCGCGCTGTCGGAGGGCGCAATCCTGCGTGCAGGGCGTGTCCCGGCGGCGGCGGCCGCACCGCAGCAGCAGCCGGCTCAGCCCCGGCCGGCCGCGCGCGCCAGGCATGCTGGTGCAGCCCAGCAACCTGGAGCAGGCGCAGCAGGAGGCGCTGCTGGCGTCGGCCTTCCCGCAGCTGCCGGGGGCCTTCCGGCACGAGGTCGCGGCGCAGACGTGCTCGGGCAGCCAGGCGGTCAGCGCGTTCGGGCACATCTGCCAGGCGCGCGGACGTGCATGGTGCCTTGTCTGCATGCGCACATGGACAGGCCGGCCTGCCTGCGCCCGCATGCCCCCCTGTGCATGCGCACCTCTTCTACCCCGCAGCTTGCCACCCGGACGGCGGCGCCGCGCGCGCGCAGTGCTCCAAGTTCCACAGCGGGCGCGCGATCCTGCTGGGCGACAGCGCGCACGCCGTCACGTCCACGCTCGGCCAGGCGCGTCGCCGCGCCTCCTGCGCCCCTCCGGCCACGGTCCCTGCCAAGCAGCAGCGCCCCTGAGGTGCCCAAAGTGTATCGACTGGAAATCGTTACACTTGCATGCTCGCCTGCCGCGCCCTGCTGCTGCGTGTTGAGTCCGGGTTGCAGCGTGGCAACTTACGCCTGCGCCGCAGGGCTGCAACACTGCGCTCGAGAGCTGCGCGGTGCTGGACGCCGTGCTGGACCGCACGAGCACGCCGCAGCAGGTGCGGCCTGCGAGCGCCGCGCTCCCGCGCATCCTGCACGCCCACAGGGCGCGATGCGGCGCGGCCCCGCCCGCGCGCAGGCCGCGGCCGCCTTCACGGCGGCGCGCCTGCCGGACGCGCACGCGCTGCAGGACCTGGAGTTCATGCAGGCCTGCGCGGCCAACACGCGGCGGCGCTACGGCAGCGCGGCGCTGCGCGCGTACGTGCGCGCGCTCAACGCGCTCAGCACGGTGGCCGGCCTCGTTCTCGTGCGCCTGGGCCTGGCGAGCACTCCGCTGTACCTGTACGAGGCGCTGTCGGATGCGGGGCTGAGCCAGCGCGCGGTCCGGCGCAACTGGCAGCTGGTCGGCGCGCTCGGGCTGGGGCTGGCCGCCGGCGCGCTCGCGCTGCTGGTCCAGGGCGCGCGGGCGGCCTTGTACTGAGCGATGTTGTGTCTGATAGCGGCAGGGACGCCTAGAGCGGTAGAGACATAGTTGCAGTGAACGTGTTGATGTGCAGGCAGGGCAATGTCAGGGGCCAATGTAAGGACTGCATGCGGCGAGTGGTCTGCTGACCTGCTGCTCACCTGGCAGAGAGAAGCAGCAGGTAGCAGAACAGGCGCAAGAACAGAGCGCACAGCTGTAAGCGACGCCAGTGCACTTTACAATGACAAACCGCAGCGCCGCAAGGACAGGCGCCGCGCACCGCACGGCCTAGCAGCACGGCCATGGGCGACGTGTATGTGTCCGTGGAGTCCCTGCGTGACGCCGACACAGACTCGGCCAGCAGCTACGTCTACCAGCGCGTGGGCGAGGTGTGCTTCGCGCCGGCGGGCGCATGTGCGCCCGGCGCGGGCGATGCAGGCTCGTGCCAGGTCCTGGCGGCGGCCGCCAGGCACGGCATCACCGTGTACGCCGACGGCAAAGGTGCGCTGGCGTGGCGGCCGGGCGCCCGATGCCTGGAGACAGGCATCTCATCAGGGCGTCTGCCAGCGGCAGGCGTGCACATCGCCCGGACGAGCGAGCTGGTCAAGGCGGCGGTGAAGAGCGAGGAGGGCAGGTGCGCGCTTGCGCGCCGACCAAGGCGCGCTCGGCAGAGCCGTGGCGCGCGCCGATGCCCACGCATCGGCGCGCTCGCAGGGACCTCGAGCCTGTGAGCCACGGCGTGTGCGCCTGCACTCTGCCGCCCGCCGAGGCCGTGGCGCTCTCGCCCGACGCGCGCCTGCTGGCCGTCGCGCGCGGCGGCGCCGTGCACGTGCACCTCCTGCACGCGCTGGTCGCCGGCCAGGCGCCCGAGCCGCTGGCGACGTGGCGCCTGCCCGAGGGCGCCGCACTCAGGCAGGCGCGCCCCTTCGCCGCGCCGGCCAGCGCATCCCCGAGTGTGAGCGCTGCCAGCCGCGCCGGGCGCTCCGCGGCCAACCTCCTCGGGCGTGGCCGGTCCCGCAGCTCCCCGCGCGTGCGGCGCCGACCGCGGGGCCCGCGGCGCAGTTTGCGTGGCGCCCGGCCGGCGAGCGGGCGGCCGCGCCGCCGGAGTGCGCCGTGGTGACCGCCGGCGGCGCGCTGCTGCTGGGCGCCCTGGGCGCGCCGCTGGAGGCGGCGGAGGCGGAGGTCGCCGCGGCGGCCTGGTCGGACGACGGCGCGCTGCTGGCCTTTGCGCGGCGCGAGGGCGTCACCGTGCGCGAGCTCGCCAGCGGCCGCGGCCAGTACGGCGGCTTCACCACGCGGATCATGTCCGGGGTGCCGCCCGCGGCCGCGGCGGCCGCCTGCCTGCCAGGCTTGCGGCATGGACATCGCACCTGCGCACCCTTCGCCGCTCGCGGCGCCCGGCCTCGCGCCCGATGAACGTTTGCTGCACCCTGTCCTGGCGCGTGACCTGCCACAGCGCGCCGCGCCCCGACCGCGGACCGCTCCGCTGCCGCCGGCAGGAGCTGCAGGCGGCAGAGGGCCCAGAGGCGCTGGAGCTGGCGGTGGACGCGCTGGCCTGGGCGGGGCCGTCCGCGCTGCTGGTGGCCAGCCGCGTGTACGCGCAGGCGGCCGACGGCGCGCAGGACGAGCAGGCGCGCCGGCGGCCTGTACATGCTGCCATGCCCCTCCTGAGACTGGCAAGCCGAGCGTGGCAGGACGCGGAGCGCGCCAGCCATCAGAAAGAATCCCTCTTCCACATCATCTTTCTCACGGGCCGCGCCGCGCAGGACGCGTCACCGCTGGCGGTGCTGGAATGGGCCGCCTGGGAGCGCGGCCGGCCGCCCGCGGGCCTGCAGATCGCCGAGTTCTTCGCAACGCGCACGGTGCCGGAGGCCGCGCCGCCGGGCGCGGGGCCGTGCCTGACCCTGGCGCGCGTGCCGGCCTGGGGCGCGCTCGTCGCCGCGCATCGCAAGGCCAACGACGAGCACGTCAAGCTGTACGGTGCGCGGCCGCGTCAAGGACGCGGCTGCGGCGTGCCCTGGTCGCTGTGCGGGCCGCGCCACGCGACCGCAGCGCGGCGCGCGGGCGCCTGCGCGTCCGCGCAACGCGCTCGAGCTGAGGCGGGCGCGGCGCGGGCGCAGAGGCGGGCGCGGGGCCGCCGCGCGGCCTGGACGTGGCGGAGGAGTGGGCGGCCATCCGCATCCCGTACGCGCCCGGCGACGCCGATAACTACGTGCTCGGCCTGGCGGTTGACCTGACGCTCACCGACCTGCCCGTGCCCAACCCAGACCCAGAGGGCGGCCCGCTGGGGCCCGCGCCGCTGCTGCTGGTGGCGACCTCGGACGCGCGGCTGCGCCTGTTCAGCCTGGCGCGGCAGGACCGCCCCGGCGACGCGGTGGCGCCCGCGCTGCCGCTGCCCGCCGGCGCGCCCCCGCTGCCGGCGGCCGCCGCGCTCGGGTCAGCGCCCGCCACCGCCGCCGGCCCCGCCCGGGCGCCCGAGGAGCGGCGGCCCGCGCCGGCCGGGGCGGATGCGGCGGCGGCAGCGGCCGCCGGCACCGCGCTGCCATCGGACGACGAGTTTGACGACGACGACGGCGGCGAGGCCGCAGCGGGCCGCGCGGAGGCCGCGCACGCCGCCGGTGGCGCGGAGCGCAGCGGCAGCAGCCAGGGCGAGAGCGCGCCGGGCGCCGCAGGCGCCATGGCGCGGGGGCGCGGCGCGGGGCCGCCGCGCGCGGGGCCGGTGGAGGAGGCCGTGGCGCAGGCGGCCGCCGCGGCGCTGCCGTCCGACGACGAGCTGGACGACGAGGGCGAGGGCGCGGGCGAGAGCGCGCCGGGCGCCGCGCCGGGCGGGCAGGCGCCCGCGGAGGACGAGGGCGCGGGCGAGAGCGCGGCGGGCACTCCGCCGGGCGGGCGCGGACGCGCTGCCGCGGAGGAGGACGAGGAGGACGAGGCGGAGCAGGAGGACCGGGAGGAGGCGGGGGCGGCCGGCAGCGCCGCCGGCGCGCCAGACGCAGTGGGGCGGCGCGGCGCGCGCCCGGGCCCGGCCGCACGCGGCGAGGAGGACGACGACGACGAGGTGCAGTCGCGCCGGGAGGGCGGCGAGCCGCCCGCGCCCGACGAGGTGCGCGGCCCCCAGGCAGGCAGGGCCGGCGTGTGCATGCTGAGTGCGCTGCGCCGCGTGCGCTGCATGGCCAGCCAGCGGCAAGCGCGCCTGCTGCAGCGCGCCCCCCCACGCCGGGAGCCTGCGGCGCGGCAGGGGCAGGAGGCGCGCTCGCGGCCCGCGGCGCCGCGGGACCCCCGCGCGCGCCAGGCGCACGCACCGGCGCCGCTGCCGAGCGTGCGCCCGGCGGCCGACCCGGCGCAGGCCGCCGCGAACGACGAGCCGCAGCCGCAGCTCCAAGGCGCGCGCCCGGGCCCCCTCCCGCGCCTGCAGCCTGCGCATCGGTGAGCCCTTCCGCCGCGCGCCAGCGAGCGTGCAGCTCGACCGTGGCCGGCTCGCCCAGCGCCGCGGCCGGGCGCGCAGGCGCGGGCGCGGAGGTGGCCGCCATGGAGGCAGACTTCCTGCGCTCGCTGGGCGAGACGCGCCGCATGGAGGCAGGCTTCGGGCGGGGCATGCGCGCCGCGCTGGGCGCGCCCGGCGCCGACGGCGGCGCGCCGCCGCCGCAGACGGCCGCCGGCCACGCGCTGGGCACCTGCCGGCGCACGGCCGCGCTGGCCGTCCGCGCGGGCGCGCTCGCGGCGGGCCTGGCCGACGCGCGCCGCCGCTTTGCCGCGCTGCAGCAGGGCTGCCGGGTGCGCGCCGCGCCGCGCCCACCGCCAGGACCGCGCCGCGCAGCAGCGCGCCCGGGCGTCACCCGGGCGCCCGCGCGCAGGAGGACCGGCTGCGCGCGGACGCGCTGCTGCGCTTCCGCGGCGCCGACGCGGCGACCACCGCGGGCGCGAGCCCGCTGGAGCCCGGCCTGGCGGCTGCGGCGGCGCGCGCCGAGGCCGACTGCGCGGCGCTGCGCCGCCAGGTCGCCGACCTGCTCGACTGCCTGCAGGTGCGGCGGCCCACCCGCGCCCCCGCTGCACGCAGGCCCCGCAGCGCGCCTGCCAAGGGCCCGGGCGTCCCTGTCTTGCGGAGCATGAGCAGCTGCGCACGTCGGCCACGCAGCCGCGCGCGCGCGCAGGCGCGCGCGGAGCGCGCGGCGCTGCAGACGCCCCCGCAGCGCGCCACCTCGCTGCAGCTCTACAGCGCCGTCAACGCGCAGGCCGCCGTCGCCCGCGCCCAGGCGCGCGCGCCCCGCCCGCGCCGCCCCGCTGTGGGCTCTATCGCAATGTGTGGCAAGTGGGCATGGGCAGGGTGCACGTGCCGGGTTGTTTCCTGTCCAGCCGGCTGCGCACGTGCCTGTCTGAGCGGCCCGGCCGCGCAGGTGGCGCGCCTGGAGGGGCTGCGCGAGCGCATGGAGGCCATGGGCCTGGCCGGCGGCAAGGACGACGGGGACGAGGCGGGGCTGCCGCCTCGGCTGGACGCTCTGCCGGTGGAGCCTGCCAGCAGGCGCGCCCGACAACGGCGCATCCCCCTGCGCCGCCCCGCTGCAACGGATGCGCGGCCCGGCGCGCGGCAATGCGGTTGCGCTTCAGCTGCCTGAACTCGGGCGCACGTCCCTTGCCTGGCACCCCTGCTCAGTGAGGCGGCTGCGCGCGCGCAGGCACGCGCCCGGCTGGCACTCGACGCGCAGGAGCCCCGGCACAGCGCTGCGCCCGGAGTTGCCGGCAGCGCCCGCAGCGGCGGCGCCCGATAGCGGCGACGCGCAGAGCGTGTGGACGTCGGCCGGCGCGCCGCACCTGCGCAGCCTGGTGCTCTCAAAGGTGCCCCGCGCCGTGGCTGTGCCTGGCAGGCGCCAGTATGACCAGCATGCTTGCCGGACGCGTCTCGGTCCTGCGCTGGCGCCACCCTGCTGGCCGCGCCCTGCCTCCCACGAGCAACCCCGCGCTCACGCCTGTCGCCGCGGCCGCCAGGCTTCGGTCGGCGGCCGCCTGCGGGTCACGCGCGCGACGGGCGCGCCCGCGCCCGCCGAGCCGAGCGGCCCGCCCGTGCAGCGCGCGCCGCCCATCATCGTTCACGCGGCGCGCCAGCGTGTGGCGCCGCCAGCGCCGGCGCCGGCCAGGGCGGCGAGCGGAGCGCTCGGGCGCGGCCCATCGGCCGGCGACGTCCAAGCTGCCGGGCCCGCTGGCGCAGCGGCTGCGACGCCGGCATGGCCCGCCGCAGGTGCGCCTGGCCGCCGCCGCCGCGCCTGCAAGGCGCGAGGCTGCGTGCGTGCGTGCGGGCGCGGGCGTGGGCGATTGCGCAGGCAGACGCTGCCGCTGTTGCATGCTGTGTGTGTTGCCGCCAACGGGCGTCACCCCTGGCAGGCGCCTTTGGCAACCTGTGGAGCCGCCCGAAGGCCGCCGCGCCCGCCGCCGCGCCCGCCGCCGCGCCTGTCATACAGAAGCGGCCGCACCTGGACAGCGGCGAGGACGCGTCTGCCACGTCCGCGGCCATGGCGTCGCCAAAGGGCCGCGCCCAGGTGCGGCCCCGAGCGCTGGTGCCGGGCTGCGAGCGCACCGCAAGTCTGTCCGCTGAGGGAGGCCCGGCGGCAGCAGCGGGAGGGCGCGCGCGCGCGCGCGGACGCCGACGGCCCGCGCAACGCGCCC
>JAABUP010009310.1_pt1 | contig 12124 bp, 16 predicted proteins | sample 5559201 | NCBI WGS metagenome assembly JAABUP01 (sample SAMN10711887, study PRJNA513373) | rock metagenome | isolation source: Antarctica rocks | place: Antarctica | reverse complement strand
CGTTTCTTCTCCGCAACCTGGCTGGCCCAGCAAGCCACGAAACCTCGAGAATCCTGGCGTAGGAGACTACGCTCACAGCAGGAGAATCAGACTGAGGGACTCCCTTTAAAACACTCCGATCAGCATTTGATAATCAGCTTGAATGTCCAGCGCCTTTCCGTCTCTGATCGGCATCCACGACTAGAAAGGGTTCACCTATCACAAACCTATCATTGGGACACCCTACTCGTACTCTAACTCCACAACCATGTGTTTTAAAGCGATGATTCCGCTTGCAAACTTGTACCAATTATTAATTCCTGCAGCCTTTGTACCCAAATATTCATTCATAATGGTTTGGTGACAGCCCTCTGACAGGACCTTGGAGCTAGATAGGTTCGTCCCATTGATACGTGAAACCCTTCTAGACGATTCACAACTCTTCATATCTCTAGGTCGAAAAGAATTTTTAGCAAATTAGTGGCAATTTCTGAGTCCTTTCCTACTCACGCGTGATTTCAGTCAACGATTCTGCGTTTTTTGAAAAGCTCCGCGTCGAGCATCTTCAGCTCCGTTCCCTCGATGACTGCTCCCCATGCTTACATGAGCCTGCATCGACGGTTCGTGCAAAGCCAACAACTTCAGGCTGGGGTGAGCACATGGTTTATTATTTGTGTCTTGATATCGAGCCAAGGTACATAGAGGTATCGCATCGTCATCCTTATATTATATAGGGGTGAATGGATGCACTTTTCGTTGATCGACTTGGACGGAAATTCCGCCCCATAGCTGGCTTCATTGATCGCTGGCTATCTCGGGTCTCAATAAATCTCAAGATACCCCTTGCACAGCGGCGCTCATACCGAGAGATCATCTCCTTCTCTGCGGCGATGCAAGATCATCCCACTGCCACGACCATGCGTCCGAAATACTTCTCTTTCCCAATCTCGCGTTCTCACTTGGTGTCCCATCCTTCATATTCTATTAATCAGGGACACCTGAGTACGCAAATTGGTGGTATCCGTGCTTTTTCCTAAATACTGGAGAGGATTGGTTGACACCGATGGACGACGGACTCGAGAGGCCTGGTTACTGCGGGCTGGAGGTACAGCAGCCATCTGATCTACAGGCCTATGACACGAATAGTCCGTCGCTGAATGTCATATGGCGGCCAAACAATACCACGGCTTTACGCTGGTTCTACCAGGTTGAGAACGGCGACCTGTGTGCGCTAGACTTCGATCCCTCGAACGGAACTCTGATCGATGGCATTTACAATTTTGGTGCGTCTGGTTTCTTTCAAAGAATCCCCATTCCACTGACCTTCTAGCAGTGACCAAGAGCGCTAATACCATCGTCCAGATAATTCTGACGGCTGGATCACAGATGAAGACCACCCCATCACCACGATATCTATAGGCACCCTGTTCACAGCTTTTTCCTGGAGCAACAGCACCTCCACGACACCACTAATCGACATGATAAGCTCTGGCCCCAGTGGTATAGCCGTGGACGCATACAGTGGGACATGGGAAAGCGGGCACTGGGCCTCGATACAGAATCCATCTATCATGGCCAATGCGCAAAATGATTCCGCTGTAGCGGCGAATGCAGATGCTGATTTTTATGCGTTGCAAGGGGGGAGTATGTAGGAATTTGATGTGGCGGTTGATGGGGTGACTTGGTCGTATGTTGGGAAGGTCAATCAGCTTTTGTATTTAGCTGCTTGTTGAGTCGATACTCTTTATGTATGCTGTGGCTGCCACTTATGTGTTTAGCATTTTGAAGGGGCTTTGGACTTTGAGCGCTACCGCATTCGTAACTGGATGAAGGAGAAGAGATCTGGTGGCTGGGAAGGTGTGAAGGAAGGAAAATCATGGATAAGTTTGAGGATCAAGGAGCCTGTGGGTTGACATGGCTTAACACAGTGGAGTGGTTTTCGTCCGAAGGGAAGGCTACATATTATCAGATTGGCAGAAATCTGAGAGAATATACCTAGATTTCAATTTCAATTCCAATTGCAGTACTAGGATATGATTCCGGAACCTACCTTAGAGATTAGAAGTTCTATCCATAATATTGTAGACCTTAAGTAGGAATAGCGGTCCTAGATTCTCTTGGTAAAAAGCAGACATATGTTTGGACCGGACCCAGACAATGTGCTAGCTGATAGACAATGAGAACAAATTCCCTTGTATCTCAACCATGTTAGCGAACGATATATAATAAAGCAGATCCCTTTCGTTGAGACTGCAATCTACTCAGGAGTTGAAAACGACTGCAGACTAAACAAGGGCTGGAAAGTGCAACAAAAATTGTTCGTCATGGGGGTAAACAGCCAGAAAAGTACGCAAGGTCATCCATTGATTTATGTCGAAATGTATGTACAAGAAGCCACAAGAAGTCACACCAGGTTGTTGAGGAGACGCGTTACTGGAAACAAATTAAGGCTATGAGCCTCCGCGCAGGATATCAAGAATGCCCTTCGCTCCGTCTCCGGTGTCATCTGGATATACGTACTGGAATCGTATTAGCAGATGCCTTGGTAATATACCAAGCAAAGAGACGACTTACGAAGGCAAGCGCAATAATAGTATACATTCCGATCAGCATCGCACCCTCCAGGTAATTCGATTTGCCGTCCTATGACCCTATGTTAGCTCCATGTAGCCTGCTTGAGTTCAAGAACCTTACAGCAATCAAGTAATTTGTAATCAACACACTCAAGAAGAATACTACAGTCTCAAAGGTCTCAAAATGCAATGTCATCGGCTGGCCAATGATCCAGCCCAATATGACCAGGAATGGCGTCACAAGTAGTGCAATCTGCATAGAGCTACCGATCGCGACTCCAATTGCGAGGTCCATCTTGTCTTTCCATGCGACGACACAAGCTGTGACGTGCTCTGCTGCGTTGCCGACGATAGGGAGGAGAATGAGGCCAATGAATGTCTTGGAGATGTGGGCGGTCTCGACAATGGAATCGATGCTGTCAACGAGGAACTCTGCGCATACGGCCACCATGACGGTAACGATGACTAAAGCGACAGCAGCAGCCCATGGTGAGAGAATTGGCTCCTCCTTCTCTTCCCCCTGTTCACCGTCTTCGACCGCTGATTCCTCCTCGTCGAAAAGATTGGCGTGGGTCTTCAATTGGAAGGTGAGATACAAGACGTAAAGGATGAGGAGAATAATGGCAGTCCCATGTGACAGTATCAGTATGTTAGCATCCTTGTCGACATCGGCATTTGAAGCACGCATGACGGCGTACAATGTGGCAGGAATGATCAGGGATGCGGTTGAGACAGCCATAAGAGAAGACATGGTGGAGGCGACTGTTCCATTGAAGCTCTGCTCTTTATGGCGGAGGCCTCCAGCAATGAAGCAGCAGCCGAGGACGAGGAGGATGTTGGAGAGGATAGAGCCGAGCATGCTGGATTGGACGATGCGAATTTGGCCGTCTCTGAGAGCGACGATACTGACCTGTAGGAAGGGTAAGCATTTGTTCCATTTCTATTAAAGAAATTTCGGAACGCTTACAATCAGCTCAACAGCGTTCCCAAATGTAGCATTTAGTAGTCCACCCAGTGTTTGGCCTAATTTGGCAGATAGCTCTTCGGTAGCGAAGCTTAGTAGCGAAGCGAGCGGTATTATAGCGAGGAAGTTCAGTATGAATGTTGCCGTCGGACTCCATCCCTATGAGAATTTGGAATTAGTATTGGATGCCATGCCCGACCGCTATGTTTAGACTATGAGCCATGTTGCATGAGCAGAAAGGGGGTTAGGAAGCCCCTGTCTGCTCGCGCCCAAAATAGGGTGATAACCCCGAGACAAATTCTGAAAAATTGTCGGTACAATCCAACATGTGGTCCAAGTCAGTGGTAAGATACCGAAATTTACATACCACGACACCAGAAACTATGCCCAACGGCACGAAAACCAACAATACGTTGACATAATTGCTCGTCAAAGTTTGCCACGTCTTGAGCACGAGGTATGAGGGCCATTTCACATAGGGTCTGTTATCCTCCGCGCCATTTTTAATTGGCGAAGCAAGCAGCGATGTGTACTCGCTTGCTTGCTCGTGGATTGTATGTGTCACGCCTCCATCGGCTGAGTGCCCATTTTCACGGTTGTCTCGAGACACACTGCGATTGCTTCGCATGCTGTTGTGGCGGCTAGAGGACGGCCTGCTCAACATCCCAATGTCAGCATACCGTTAATCTTCGACACTTGATTCGAACCGAGAGTTGTAATAAGGTAATATGCATGGTGAGAACGCCATCTTGCTCCCCAAATGGTCATGCGAATCTTCATCAATTGTGCTAGATAGGGAGGTACCAAGCCGAGCAAAACGTACCGGCCGGTATGACTGAATTTGGCCCTGAGTCCTGAGGTAGCTGGATTTTCCATACTATTAGTCTTCCATCTAGGAATCTGTGTGAGAGCGACGGAAGAGATGAGAGCGGATGAGCGAACAAAGAATCACGGACAAGAGTTCCAATGCTTGGTATTACACCAAAGAAGGGGAAGGCCACAGACTAGTACCGCATATAAGAGGCTTACTCACACATCTCGTGGTTCACTTATTGGTAACTTCCCTCGGTCTTGGTACCTGGGGCCAATGGGAGTGGAGCTGCTGCGCAATGGAGAAGAGGGAGTAGTCGGATAAGTAGGCAAAAGTCTTGGATAATTAGTGTTCGAGAGAGGAAGAATTGTAATTGATTACTCCTCCTGCGCGAGGATGCCGGCCAGCGAGCTCGCGCGGTCAATTTTCGCAAATCGTAAACAAGAGTATGACGCTGCAAGCTTGCCAAGGGGGGCAGTGCTCTTGGCCACTCTTGGCCACTCTTGGCCATTCTTGGCAGCTTTAGTCCGTTTCCTCAAAACCTCCTCCCAAGCGCCACACAATCTCCAGGCGACCCACCGGTCACCTCGGCAGCTAAGGTAGCCTAAGAAGACCCTGCAGAAGCCTATCCGCAATCCCCTAAACGTACGAGGTAATCGTGCGGGCACTGAGCTGTACTCATATGTGCAACCCTAAAGTATGGCACCAATTCTGCCACATTTCCACCCTAGAGTATCAGTCATCCCTCAGTATCGTCTAAGTAATCCTTATGATGACTGTCACGACTTGCAAGACTGCTGGTATCTTGACTTGATGAATTCATTCACAATAGTCTAGTCATCGTCCACTAGCTGACAAGGGATGGCTTACGACGAGGTAGCTCAGGGGACCATGATGCATGATGAATCGCTGGGCATACGCTGCACGCTCTCTGAAAAATCCCAGCTTCACGAGCTGCTCGTCTCTGAGATCGAAGGTGAAACCGCCATAGAGACAGGCTTCGTTGCTAGCTCCCTTGTATTGAAGCTCGCCCATTTCATCTCCTACGGCGCTCATTAATACATTAACAAAGATCAATATCTTTTTACTTCTAGCATTACGCCGCGCTTCTTTCTCGCATTGTATCTTGCAAGTCTCCGAGTCATCAGTCTCTTTGCATGGCGGCAATGCAGGCTACCACTCCTTGCGATAAGCGATGCGGTTATTGTCTTTCAAGATCTTATGACTTCTTACCCCAGATTCGCATCCCACTGTTTTTCTCCATTGAAACCTTGACCTACCCAACCGATGTTTACTCTCCTCCTCTTGACTTTCGCATGGGCCATTACGTCCGCCGAATTCATCTGCAATCCCCGCGTCCCTCCACCTCTCCTCCCGTCAGTCGCCAGCTGCGACTACGCCATCCGCCGCCTCGAGCACACCGACCAGCAAAGAGGCTCTGGCGACATTATCTTCAGCCCCATAGCAACGGAACCTCATGGTATTTCCCTGCCAGCGACGTTCCTGGGCGTCGGACCAGGCTACACACCAGTGACACCCGTATGGTGTATCATTCTGATCCTCTGGCAACCTAGACCATCGGCCCAGGTCCCACAGGAGACGTTCGATGTCTTTTCGTTCAGCAAGATCTTGCAAGCCGCGAATAGTATCAGGGATCGATGTCTTATAAGGAGGAGAGGACATACGCCGCAAATTGGGAGGGAATGGGTAGCGCCGCATCAGTGGGTAGATGTGCAGTTTGGTGGTATTTGGGGGCCTGAAATTACGATGCTGAAGGCTAATGCGAGTAACAATGTCCTTCGGGCTGGGCATTTGACTGTGTATATTGCGGATGGTACTAATATGACCATCTCCACCTCATCTATACTGAGAGATTGGGATTCGAATGGGACTTCGATCGCTTGAGTGTACCATAATGAGAGAGTATTGTACTAATAAGGGTTCTGGATAATGCGCGCACGCTCCCAACCAGATGTTTGCAATCATGGCCCACGCGAAGTCCACTTTGAAAGAAGGGCAAACTAACCTGTTTACATAAACAGGATTGCCAGTATGGGCATACCAGACTCGAAGTAGGCTTTTACTGTATTTGGAGGCATTTCTTGGCAATTGCTGGCGATGATAAAGGCGGGGCGCGCATTAAAAGATTGACGACGTGACAACCGAGATCATTTGACAATGACAGGTCTTACGGTAGAACAATTGGTTATAAGGCTTTCAAGAAGAGGTTGTTCAATATCTCAGCCCGCAAGCACATGATGGCAAAAGCTCTGTTTGTAGATTCAGTGGGGTTGGAAGTTGACGTTCAAAAGCCAAGCTGCGGAATCACATTGAGATCAGCTTAGCGTGGGTAGATATAGTGACAAGTTTTTTGATAGCTCGCAAAAGCGAATCATCTACTTGATCTTTCACGCGACCGTAAGACTCCACAAGGATCGTTGTCGCTTGTAGGAGCATTAAGACCATTGTTTGTGCAAAGAAGCGGGCAAGGCTTCTGACTAGAACTCGATCGTACACTGTGTGACCGTCTCATTCGAGAACAATTCTTTGGAGCCTTATTCAAGCCTCCATCTTACATTTACATCAGCATCTTTTAGCTCTGCCTGTTTTCAATCGGAGCATGCAGCATACAATCTAAAGTGACGGAGATTAGGTGCAACAGTTGTGTGACCGCCCTTAAGGCCGGTCGCACTTGATCGGAATTCTCACTTCTCTAGTAGCGGAGAATGGCGGAGCACAAAAACCACGACCCAAATTTCGATTTTGCGGAAGCCAGCGCACCCCGCGGACGGCCACCCAAGGGGCCAAGGAAGAAGGGTACCAACGTTCACAGCTCCATCGCAGGCATATCTGTACACAACGCTCTAATGAGGCTTGCACGCCCACCGCAAGATGCCGTCCCAGGCAGCAAAGAAGCCCCATGGCTACGTTTGACCGACTGGGAGATGATGAGCCTACGAAAGCGGATGAAGAAGAACGCCAAATGGCGACCTAGTCAAGACATGATCAAAGTCGAACTCATCAATGCCGGACGAGGACCACAGAACTACTGGATAGCCAAGGCCGAATCTGAGGCAAAGGGTTCCAGATTCATCGACGAGGACAACTGCGCGTCAAGAAACACTGACAAAGCTCTCACTCTAGGCGAGATCAGTCTCACCGGTAATGGCGGCTCGTCACCAGAGCCGAAACCACGAAATCGCGGGATGATGCTCAACGAGGCCAAGAAGCGAAAGCGAGAAGAGTCGAAATCGTCTTCTGCAGTCTCTGCAGTCTCAGTCTCAGTTTCAGTCTCCGAAGAGTCCGAAAGCAGCTCCTCGGAGGAAGAGGAGGACCCAGGGGAGCCGCCAGCAACCCGCCCAGAAGCCCCATCATTCGCTGCAATGGCCGAAGCACTAGCTTCGCCCTTCCACGCCATGGTTCCCGCTATCGCATCAGGTCGGGCAGTTCGACCACAGCAGTCAAACATATCCAAGGCTCTATCCCGGGTTCTGCCACCGAAGAAAGTAGCTCGCACTGAGGTACCACTCTCGAAGCACGCGGACGCAAACCCGGTCACTCATCACGCTAGACCGGCGAAGCCTCGTGGTCGTTCATCTCGTGGAGGAGAAAATTCCAGGGCACGGTTTGATCATCGCGAGAGTCTTGGTCAGATTGTTGGGAAAGATCCGCCTAAGAGCAAGGCTCTATAGAAAGGCAACAGATCTTCACCTCATCCAGCCTTATTTGGGTTTCGGCGAGGGGAGAGAAAGAATTACGACGTGCGTGGTGTAGAATAAGAATGGGCTGTGCAGGGAAATCCCAAGATTAGCACCAGTCTACGAGCTTGGCAATCGCTTCGGGAAGCTTGAGCGCAGGCTGGCACTGGAGTATGGAGGGCTGGTACTCAGTGAATAGATTTGCAAGACTTGGTCATGCTTTGCTTCACATTTTGTTGAGATTTAACTTCTAAGGTGCGCAACCCAGTCGCAACGGCTTCGGTCTTGGCGAAAATTGCTTCCTAGAAAAGAAATAGATCTCTACATTCAGACCCTTGTCGCATTGCATTCTCCCAGATTTGACGCCAAATGTTCTCCTACTACTCGCTTAGGTACCTCCGAGATTTGCCAAGACCTTTGATCGCTTGCTCGTTGCGTTCCCTCAATATGATTTTCAAGGGATTTCGCGCGCTCACATTCGTTTTTTCCACTCTGTATCCCATTCCAGCGCGTCTGGCCTATCATTCGAATCATTGCCGGCGTGTTCAGTTTCTTCACTTCCATATTTGGGCTTTTAGCCATGCCACACGATTTCCCGAACGCTCCTTCATCCGCCATTAGCAATGCCTTACCAATTGTGTTTCCGGAAATGGTCGACACGCTCTACGTCCCCGAAAGCAAAAATTCCCTAGCACAAGGCGTACTCCTGAGCGGAGCCTCAGGTTTGGCTCCGATTAGACGGCCTGATCACTCTCAATCGAGACGGCATCTTTAAGTGCATCTTCGACGGTAACGCCATTTTAATCGAATAAGGCAATTACTTGAAGTGTAGCTTTAACATAGAAGCTATATCCAACAGGTTAATATTTCTTATACGGGTCTCCTGCCTATTATCGTAGAAAACCGACATAAGAACCAATTTGCTAAAGGCGATCCCGGGAAGCCCCTTTTCGAAAAACAATCGGTCTCCTCGCGATAAACTGTGTGTGTTCAAGCAAGTATCGTTGTGCCATTCTTGGTTATCACAAGCTGCGTAAACCACTTCATAATGTGTTCCTCAGGGTCAGTATCTTTGTCCGGTCCCTAAGATATGTCCGATTAGTATAAAGGATCTCTACTCTGGACCGGACCGCTATCCCTACTTGAGGTCAATTAATTTTGTGGATACAACTTCAAGCGTCTATCGCGCCGGACACCCTTACACTGTCTACTACTCAGTGGCTCCTCAGATCTCAGCAGTCAAAGCTAGCAGACAATTCTGAGGGGCATCTTCTCCAGTGGGCAGGGCAAAAACAATTCGAGCGCTGGCTCTCACTTATCGATCGCTGCATAATGCGTTCCATCTGATGACATGTTTCACGTATCATGCAAACGGGGTATAAGCAACCGCATAGCCCCTTTACATGCAAGCGGAATCGACCCTTGCTGCAAACAGCGAGCGCAGTCCAAGAGCCTTCTATTAGCCGTGTTAAAAGGACACAACATCGTCATTCGCGAGCTTCTAGATCACGGCGTGCCCATAAATACGGTATGTTCATCCGATTTAAACCGCAATGCCCTACATGAAGCGGTCGATGGTAGGCATCTAAGTGTCGTCCGAACGCTCCTCGAACGTGGTATTGAGCCCGACGCATTTACATGGACAGGAAGACTAGCCCTTCACATAGTGATTGATGGGCGCAACGGTCCTATCGCCATAGCATTAATTGAAGCGGGAGCGGCCCTTGATGCGACAAGTCGGACTGGGCACACAATTATCCAAATAGTTGCCATGGTTGGCAATGCTAAAATATTGATAGAGTATGGGGGCTGATATCAATGCCAAATTACCAGATAACAAGAGTGCCATTGAAATGGCCGCGGCAGGTAGACAACATTCCAAGCGTAAAAGAGTCTACCACAAGATCGTTTCGATACTCATCATGTCAGGGGCAGATCTTGTCAGCGAGACAGAAGAACAAGACAAGGTCCTGCCTGCTTGAGACCTCTTAGAGCCTGCAAATATCGTACAGCGTTGAGTGCCTAATCCTGTAATTGTGTTCTCTCCTTGCGAGTCATAAGCTTTACAACGAAGATGGAACAGGGAACTTTTTCCACAGCCATGGGATGAGGGCTATTAACACCAGCGACGAAGCAATTGATACGAGCTAAACAATTTGGGTCACAACAACACCTCTAATAAATCCACATGAATCTTTGTAGCGTAGCATTAGCATTCCCACAGGATGACTCACAATCCCGATTTCCTGCGCCACTTCCTTTCACACTTACAACCCGGCACTCACCGATCATCTATATAGACCTTCATTCTCCCCTGTTTTTCTCTTTCTCCTCAAGCTTCCTTTGCCCTTCTGGCTTAGATCAAGTGTAGTATCTGTTCTTTTCAGTGTAATTGCTGAAAGTCCCCCACGGGGGTACATCATATCAATCATACAATTTTTACATCTTACGATGGCTGCTTTGGCGCTTGCGCCAGAGAAGCTGTTGCGCGTGTTACTGGCCTGACACTGCTGCCGGTTGATGCGAATGTTCTTTTCATTGGAGTGCCTGGCTTGCTGGGGCTTTGAAGAAGAGGTTGCAGCGCAGGTTGTATGAGAATTCGTCCTTCTGAGTCGTCATGAAATTGTTACTCCGCGTCCGTAATGGATATTGTTGGTGTCCAAAGCACGGCCTTGGGGTTCGCTTCGTAGAAGTCTGCTTCTTTAACAATTGCAAAGATCCGAGGGGCCCAAGGCAGATAGGAAGATTCGTATTCGTACGGAGTCAAAAACCGGAGCTTGAACCGCCCGAGGGGCCGCTCCGACTCTTGGCAGGGTCCAGTCAGTGTCGTCAACGAAGCTCATCCCGCGTCCAAAAGTGTACATAAAGTAAATACTCTCAGCTGTACTCTCTCAAACCCGTCGTGCTTTCGTTTGACGCCAATTGTCTTCTCCCCATATATCGAACTACTGTAATGGCTGTCCTCTCCACCCTCCTCCACGCCACCACCTTCAAAACCGCCTTCCTCTCCAACCTCATCCCCTCCATTGGCCTTGCCTACACGCTGCAAGCGGCCGTAGCGATTCCCTCCATTCTCGGCCAAACAGAGCGTTTCTATGATCTCTCCGGCTCCCTCACATATCTCTCTTGTGCAGCATTGAGCTTGTATTTGCCGACGCTAAGGGCACGATATGCTGCAGCTGCAATGGGCGCTGTGAAGCCTGCTTGGCCAAGCGTTTTGGGTGCATTGCAGGGTATGCCGGGTGCAGGATTGAATTGGAGACAATTGGTCTTGAGTGCCGCAGTTGGCGTTTGGGCTACAAGATGTATGTCAACCCTCCTGCCGAATTTCCTCCCTGAACCCCCTTCTGCCAAACGTAACAAATACACTGACGTTTATTTCACATAGTGGGATCCTATCTCTTCGCCCGTATCTCCGCCGACGGCTCCGACTCCCGTTTCGACGGTATCCGCCAGTCTCCGCCCAAATTCCTCGGCGCCTTCTTCGCCCAAGCAACCTGGGTCTCCCTCTGCCTAATGCCCGTGCTCGCCATAAACTCCCTACCAGCAGCCACATTCGCTGCTGTACCAGCTGCAGTCGGAATCACAGACGTCATTGGTCTGCTCCTCTATGTCGGAGGACTGAGCTTCGAAGTGACAGCAGACCGACAGAAGAATGCCTGGGTTCAAGAGAAAAAAGAGAAGAAACATGAAGAAGACTTTCTGACGCGCGGCCTCTGGAGCAAGAGTAGACATCCAAATTACTTCGGCGAAGCAACGCTATGGACCGGCATAGCCACCACCGCCGCCGGCGTGCTAATAACCAATGTTGGCCAAGTAGGTATGGGATTGGTGGGATGGGGTATTACGGGGAAGATGCTGGCGTTGGGGATGTGTGGTGTTAGTCCGGCCTTTGTGAGTTTCCTGTTGCTGAAGGTTAGTGGAGTGCCGATGAGCGAGACGAAGTATGATAAGAGGTATGGAGATCGGGCGGATTATAAGAAGTGGAAGGAGACTACGCCGATGTTTATTCCGAAGTTCTAGGGCGGGTAGCGATGGTGTTTTGGAGCAAAGGATGGCTTGGATTTGCTGACAATGGTAGACATGAATTGAAGTCCTT
>JAABUP010009309.1_pt1 | contig 12125 bp, 9 predicted proteins | sample 5559201 | NCBI WGS metagenome assembly JAABUP01 (sample SAMN10711887, study PRJNA513373) | rock metagenome | isolation source: Antarctica rocks | place: Antarctica | reverse complement strand
CCTCGCTCGTCATATCGTCGGCGTCGAGCACAACAGGCATTGCTTGCTCCTCCCGCTAAGACTATGCGCAAACTCAGTGCGACACCATGCAGCAAACCGCGTGCCGGAAGTCTCGTTGTAATACTAGGACTGGCGCGGCCGCGCATTGTGCGCCTCATAGACCGTGGGGAAGAGTGCGTCGGAGGTCACCGGACGCTCGTGGGGAGGCCGCGGGACGGGCGTGTCCCCGCGCGGTCCCACGCCGACAGCGCGGGGACACGCCGCAGATCAGGAATCTCCAGGTGTCTCCCGTCACGACGCCGCCCGTCTGCACGCCCCTCTCCCCCTCGACCTCGGCGACCGCCCGGCGCGTGTGCGTCCCGTAGTCCCCGTCTACGCTCAGATGGGACAGGCGCGTGGCCGCAGGATACTGGTCGAGCAGATACTGCAGCGCCATGACCCCAGCGCCTTGTGAGCCGGGATGCTCCACCACCTGGTTGGTCAGCGATCGCCATGTCTGCACCCCCACCACCCCGTCCCCATCGGCCCGCAAGTTGTTCTGACGCTGGAAGTCCTGGACCGCGCGCTGTGTCGTCCGTCCGAATACCCCGTCAACGACGAGGTTATACCCGGGCGTATACGCGTTGAGCAGGAATTGCAGCGCGTCGACGGCGGTCTCGCGGTTTCCCATGCGCAGAATCGGCCAGCCCTGCGCCGCGACCCTGTCCACCTGCGCGCGAGGCGTTGTCTGATGCGGGCCGCCGCCGAGTGCCCGCGCGGCGCCGAACACGAGCAGGATGGCCAGCGCGGCGCCCAAAATCACGCTAGCCCCGCGTACAGCCCCTCGCCCGCTTAGCGAGATAGGGCCGGCCGACACCTGCGCCCCCTCCGTTACCAGACCCGCGTCCTCCCGGCCCATGGCCCGCGCCGTCACGCCGTCATCGGGAAGCGCACGGGAGGCTGCGGAACGCCCGCGCCGCGCCGCGTGGGCGAAGATGTCCGCCTCCTCCGTGGTGAGATCGAGCGCCGCAGCAAGCAGCCGCACCGTGTCCTGGTACGGCTGGCTGGTGCCCCGCTCGATGTTGCTGATCGTGTTGCTGCCAAGGCCGGCCCGCGCGGCCAACGCCTCCTGCGTGAGCGCCGCCCGCTTGCGGTACTGTTTGAGCTGTGCGCTGAACGGCTTCACCTCCTCGACGGTCATCCCTCGCATCCTCGATCGTTCCGTCGCAGGCCGACCCTGTGCACCCGCGACGCCCTGTCCCTATCAAGGGTCATGATAGCACGCGGATAGTCGGCGTTTCGCCCGCGCCAGATCCGCGCTGCCCTCCTCCTGCCCCCAGCGGGCGTCGCCCTGCACGCCTCGCTTTTTGCCCCCAATGTGATCAACTCCTAGAGTTGCCCACACTGGGGGTAACTCTGGGAGTTTTGGGTGGCGCATCGCCCCCACTGCCGTGCAAACTGGGAGCGCGGGGGACGATGCGTTGGCAGTGGACGCCAGGAGCCCCGTGGTGTCGGGAGGTGTGGTGATGACGGGACCCGAGCGGCCGCGGGGCGCCCCGACGGGACGGAGGGCGATCACCCGCAGCGTGACGCATCATGCACCCGCAGGCCTCGACTGAGGACGATAACGATCGACGACGACGATGACGAGACGAAAGGATGCTTCCATGACCAGAATCAGACGCACGCTCTTTTGTGCGCTAGCCGCGCTGCTGGTGCTCCCGTGCCTCTCCCCCCCGACCGTTACGCGCGCGGCCGCCTGGCCCCGTGAGCAGATAGGGAGCAGCGGGCCCGATGTTGTCGCGATTCAGGACCTCCTCCAGGCGCACGGCATCGCCGTGCGCGTCGACGGCGCCTACGGCCCCCAGACCGCGGGGGCCGTTAAGCACTTCCAGGCGACGCAGCCAGGTCTCTCCCCGGATGGGGTCGTCGGGCCGCAGACGTGGCCGCGCCTGATCGTCACGGTGCGGCAAGGCACGACCGGCCCCGCTGTACGGGCAGCGCAGAACGACCTCGTGCACAAGGACGGGGCCAGCATCGCCGTCGACGGGATCTTCGGCCCCGCCACCGCCGCCACCGTCGTTTCCTTCCAGCGCGCGCACGGTTTGAGTGTCGACGGCATCGTCGGGCCGCAGACGTGGCAGGCGCTCGTCATGGGGACCGGCCGCGCCGTCGGCGGCCCTCCTGTCACGGGGGACAGCGCGCACCTGGCGCGGCAGATTCTGGCGAACCCGCGCATTGCTGAGAGCGGCCGCCTGGTCCTGGCCGACCTGCAGGACGCGGCCGCTGGCCGGTCGGGGACCGCGGGCAGCCCGCTCAGCGCGACCCTGCTCCGCCTGATCGCCGTGCTCGGCCAGCGCCATAGCCTGGTCATCACCGCGCTGGAAAGCGGGGGCACGGGCCATGCAAGGAACAGCTACCACTACACGGGCGACGCGGTGGACATCGGCCGCCTCGACGGCCAGATCGTGACGGGACGTAACGCGCCCGCGCTCACCATTATCACCACGGTGGCCCCTCTGATGCCTGCCGGGTCGGGCTTCGGGCAAAGCACCTGCGGGCGCACCCCCCCCGTACCTCCGGGTGTCGCCACCTTCCCGGACACCTGTACCCACCTCCATATCCAGGTGGCGCGCAACGCGCCGTAGACGTAGATAGAGTTGTAAGAGAGAGAACGATGAACACGAGAGGCCGTGTCCTCCCCGCCGTCGGCGCGCTCGTCGGCGCGCTGCTGCTCTGGTCCGTTGGCGTTGCCCCCGCAGCGGCCGCCACGCTGAACATGGTCGACGTGGTGCGGCTGGCCCGCGACGTCGGCGTGCCAACCGACCAGCTGGCGATCGCCGGCGCCATCGCCCGGGCTGAGTCGGGGCTCAGCACCACCGCCGTCAACCCGAACGGGCCGACATCGGGGTGTCCCACCGGTTCGCGTGACCGCGGGCTGTGGCAGCTCAACGACTGCTACCAGAACTACTCCGACACGTGCGCGTTCGACGCGGCCTGCAACGCCCGCGCGATGGTCGACATCAGCAACCACGGCGTCACGTGGCAGCCGTGGAGCACGTACACCAACGGCGCGTACCGGGCGTACCTCGCTGAGGCGCAGCAAGCGGTGGCGACGGTCACCGGTAGTGCGCCGCCACCGCCCGCTCATCCCGGTCCGGCGCTTGTGCGCTTTGGCGACCGCGGGCCGGTCGTGGTGCGCATCCAGCGGGCGTTGGGGATCGCGGCCGACGGCGAGTTCGGCCCGCAGACACAGGGTGCTGTCGGGGGCTTCCAGCGCTCCGTCGGCGTGGGTGCCGACGGGGTCGTCGGCCCACAGACCGCAGCGGCACTGGCCGGCGTCAACGGCGGCGCGACGCTGCGGGTGGGCAGCAGCGGCCCCGCCGTGGCCCGGGTGCAGCGGGCGCTGGGCATCGCAGCCGACGGCGCGTTTGGCCCGCAGACGCAGGGGACTCTGAGGAGCTTCCAGGGAGCCGTTGGCGTCACGGCTGACGGCGTCGTCGGGCCACAGACCGCTGCCGCCCTGTTCGCATCGGGCCAGGGCGCACCGGCGCCGCCGAGCACCGCCCCGTCCGCGCCGCTGGTGCGCGTCGGCGATCAGGGGACGATGGTGGCGCGCATCCAGCGGGCGCTGGGGATTACGGCCGACGGCGCGTTCGGCCCGCGGACCCAGGGCGCCGTCCGCGTCTTCCAACAGGCAGCCCACCTGTCGGCCGACGGCATCGTCGGCCCGCAGACGGCCAACGCGCTGGCCGGCACGCGCAACGGGGCGCTCCTACGCGCGGGCAGCTCTGGCACGGCGGTGGCGCGCGTGCAGCGTGCGTTGGGCCTCCCAGCCGACGGGCGATTTGGCCCGCGGACGCAGCGCGCCGTGCGGGCCTTCCAGCGGTCTAACGGCCTCCCAGCCGATGGGGTCGTGGGCCCGCGGACGGCCGCGCGGCTCTTCGAGTAGCCGGAGGGGGCGGGCGGGGACGAGGCACGCCCCGTCCCCGCCCACCTAAGGGGCGGCCCCCGGCGTCTCCTGTCGCCTGGGACCGCCGACGCTTCAGACATGACCCCTAAGGGTCGATACTCCACAGGTGGATACTCTCATTAGTGGATCGGCGCGCACACAGCGCCGACAGATTGCTCGAAGAAGGGACTCTTACGGACGTATGCGTACCGCAGCACTCATCACCGGTGTCCTCGGCCTCAGCGTCGGCGTCGCCGGCCTCGCCGCCCCCACTAGCCCGCGCGTTAGCGCGGCGCCGTCTCCTCGACCGCAGGTCACGGCGACGTGTCCCGCCGGGCCCACGGGCTCGCTCAGCCTGTACGGCCTTACCGCGACCATCGGCAAGCCCACGCGCGACACGGGCGGCCAGAACTCCAGCCTCAAGCCCGGCTACGTTTTCCAGGTCATGCAGGTCACGCTGCGCAACAGCGGCAAGTACGCGTACAGGTACAACCCACTCGACTTCGTCCTCCTGGACGACGGCGCGCGCGACTACGGCGAGAGCGGCGCCGACGACGACAACCTCGCCCAGAAGATCGACAGGGGGACCCTCACGCCGGGCCAAAACATCCACGGCCAGATCGCGTTCATCGTCCCGGTCAAGACGACGCTGGCGGCGATCCGCTGGACGCCGGTCGGGCTGGGTTTAGACAACTATAAAGCGCGCCTGGACACGAGCAACCGCATCATCCGCCTGCCGGGCTACACAGGCTCCAGCGCCTCCTGCCCAGCCGGCCCGACCGGCTCGTTCACGCTGGACGGCCTCACCGTCACGTTCGGCGCGCTCAAACCCGACGGCACAAAATCCGACCTGCTGAAGCCGGGGGAGGCCTTCCGCGCGCTCACGGTCACGCTGACCAACCATGGCGACTACTCCTATGCATACAACCCGAACGACTTCGCCGTCGTGGACACGGGCGCGCGCCTGTACGGGCAGGACACCGCCTACGACGACAGCCTCGCACAGCCGCTCGACACGGGCAAGCTCGGCCCGGGCCAGCGCATCACCGCCGGGTTGGCCTACGCGCTCCCGACCGGACTCAAGGCCGTCGCGATCCGCTGGCAGCCCACCGGCTTGGGGCTGTACGATAAGACCCACCCCGACGTCGGGGACTACACGATCCGCCTGCGCTAGCACGCGTCCGCGCGTTCCGACAGGGAGACGGGGACGTCACACCGCGGCCCGTCTCGTCCATGAGGAATCCCGTGGCGCACAGGGGAGCATGACCTGGCCCGAGGCCAGGGTAGAAAGGAGCTATGTTTATGCGCGTCGCACCCCCTCGTGACACCGCCATCCTGCCATGACTCCCGTCGCCGATCATCCCGCGCTCGTCCCCCTCTTTTTCTGCGCGCTAGGGCTGCTCTTCGTCGCCTACGGCCTCCGGGCACGGGTCCAGGCGCGCCGCTTTGCGGCGACGGCCTCCCGCGCGATGGGAACGGTCGTCGACACCACGACCGCGTGGGTCGACCCGGGCAGCCCCGGCCCTATCGACACCACGGGCGGGTGGTTGCGCTTCCCCGTCGTGCGGTACCAGACGGCGCGCGGGCAAACGGTCACGTTCAGATCGCGGACCGGGACGCAGCCCTCGCCCTACAAGGTCGGTCAGCAGGTTCCCGTGCTCTACAACCCCGCCGACCCGCAGGATGCCCGCATCGACACGTTCGTGATGACGGGGCTGCTCCCCGGCTGCCTCGTCGCGTTCGGCGCCCTCTTTTTTGTCCTGGGGGTCGTCATCCTGCTGGTGATGCACTGGGCGCGCGGTGTTTTGCCGCGTTGAGGTGGTGGCCAGGGTCACGACAATCGCTATCCGACAAGGAGAGGAAGCATCCTATGAAAGCACTGATGATAGGTGCCCTGTGCGTCAGCCTGCTTGGCCCTACCGCGGCGCGCGCCGCGTCTACCGGGACGGGGACCGCATCGCCGATACCGGCCATGCGGAAAGCTCTGGCCGGCGCTACGCGCTACCAACTCGCCCTCTCGCAGGGCGCGATAGCCGATGTCCCGCCGACGCAGTCGACCGCAACCGTCCTCGGCACGGGCAAGGCGGCACAGGTATATCTCGCGATCGTGTTCACGGCGAAAGGCAAGACGATACGGGCGCAGGAGTATGTCGCCGGCGCGAAGGTCTGCAGACGCTTGGGCACGACGGGGCGCTTCTCCTGCGCTCATTCGCCCTCCGAGGCGGCGAAAGTGACGCAGGGGCTGGACCCAACCGCCCTGTTGATCCGGCCCGGCGTGGCCGTGACCTTCGCGGCTGTCCCGCGCAAGATCGTGGGTGACCACAAGTGCGACGGGTACGGCGTCGTCAGCCGGTTCAACACAGGTGAAACATCCACGAGCCTGCTCTACGTCGCGCACGGGTCGAGCCTGCCCTGCGAACTAGATGGGACGATACGCCTCACCCTGTCAGAAACGGACCGCAACGGCACGCGCGCCAAGGTCCAGACGGCCCCGTTGCGGATAGTCTGGAGCCACTTCGGCGACCCGAGCTTGACCATCCCCGCCATCCCGACGCGTTAAGGCAAGAGAGTTGTGTTACCCAGGCTACCGTCCCAATCCGTAGCTCGATGGCTTATCCCGACTTTTCGTTCCATTGGTTGTCGGACCCCAAGACGACTTCTCGGCACTTTCTCCTCAACCTTGAGCCTCTATCTGTAAAGCTACTTTGCCCCTGGTCTCAGCTTCGCTCTTTCCACCCCTCTAGGAAATGTAGGCCCTTGTGGTTCCCGTGGACACCATCTACAACAGGAGAAAGGACGCAGGCGACCCACGTGCGACAGATGAGGCGCTGCACTCCGGAGGAGTCCCGATGGACACACCCTACCTCAGTTCCGCGCAGGCGGCCCGCCGTGTGGGCCTGTCCAAAGCGACGTTCCTGCGCGCGGTGCTGCGCGACGAGATCACGCCTGCCCTGCGCACACCAGGCGGCTGCCAGCGCTTCCGCGTCGCCGACGTTGACGCCTATGCCCACCATCTGTCCGCACGGCAGCACCCCCGTGGGGCCGGTCGCCCGCGCCACTCCGCGGCCACAGTAGCCCGACCGGAGGGAAGCGCCGACGGCGGGAACGCCGTCGGAGGCGACCCAGGCGCCCGGGACGCGGTGCCGCGGCACACCGACTGGTTGCTGGGGACCATGACTGGCTTGGTGCGCTGCCACACCGTCGCCCACCTGCTTGACCTCGCGTACGATGCCATCCGCACGGGATTGGGCTATGACCGCGTGGGTATCGAACTCATCGACCCCGTGCGCCAGGCGTTGGTCGACTATATCGGCACCGACGATGCGGGCCACAAGTTCTACCCCCGCGATCGTCAGTCGCCCCTGGACGGCGCGTCATACTCCCTGCGCGTGCTGACCGATCCGCGCATGCGCAGCGAGGGGCCGGGCTTCATCTACCTGACCGATGCGCGCCGGGAGGTCCCCGCCGACGGCCAGGCGGTCCTCGACGGCCGCCCCACGGAACAACTGCTCGTGGCGCTGCGCATGGCGGAGACGGTCGTCGGCTTCATCGCCGTCGATAATCTTACGAGCGGCCGCCCTCTCCCCGTGAGCGGCGCCCCGCTGCTGATCGCCTTCGCCATCGGCCTCGCCGCGGCCGTGGGCAACGTGCATCTGCTCGAAGGACGAGCCCGCGCGATCGACGCCTTGCACGCGGACCTCCAGCGTCGCATGGCCGAGCTAGAGTGGCTGCGCGAGGTCAGCCGCCGGATCACCGAGGCGCGCACCCGCGCCGAGATCCTCGAGATCGTCTACGGCAGCATCCGGGAGGGCCTCGGCTACGACCGCGCCGGCATCAACCTGTTCGACCACGAGGCTGGCGTGTTCGAGGACTGCATCGGGACCGACGCGCAAGGCCGCACCGTCCGCCCGATGGACCGCACCGTTGAGCTTGCCTCTGACAGCCCACTCTGGCGCTTCCCCGGCATCGCCGCCCTGCTGCGCGGGGCCGAATTCTACTACACCGCCGACGCCGGCGCGGAGTGCCCGCCGGAGCTGCGCTATCTCTTCGATGGCGTGCCCACCCACAACCTCATGATCCCGCTACGGGCGGGGGACCGCGTCAGCGGGATCATCTCGGTGGACAACCTCGTGAGCGGCCGCCCAATCAGCCCGGCAGAGGCCGCCCCTCTGCTGGCGCTGGCCCACCAGGTGGGCACGGCGGTGGAGAACGCCCGCCTGCACGAGCGCGAGCAGGCCGAGCGCCGCGAGCGGGCCGCGGCGGCGGAGCGGTTGCGCACGGTCTACGCGACGATGGCCTGCGGCGTGATCGTCCGCGATGCCGCCGGCCTGATCGTCGACGCGAACGAGGCCGCGCAGGAGATCCTGGGCCAGCCGATGGATCGCTTGCGCGGGCAGGCGTTGGCGGCGACGCTGACGGATACCGCCGCGGCCGATGGCACGCCGCTGCCACCCGAGGAGCGGCCGGTGGCAGTCGCCTTTCGCACCGGTCGACCACAGCGCGGCTACCTCATGACCGCGACATGCGCCGATGGCCAGCGGCGCTGGTTACAGGTCGATGCTGTGCCGACGCTGGACCCGGATGGTGCGCCCGCGCAGGTCGTCGTCAGCTTCGTCGACATCACCGCGCGCAAGCAGGCCGAAGAGACGTTGCGCCACCAGGCCTGCCACGATCCGCTCACCGCCCTGGCCAACCGCACCCTGTTCCTGGACCGGCTGGAGCAGGCCCTGGCCCACACGGCGCGCTCCCATGGCGCCGTCGCGGTACTCTTCCTCGACCTGGACCGCTTCAAGGTGATCAATGACAGCCTGGGCCATGACGCCGGGGACCAGCTGCTCGTCGCCCTGGCGCAGCGCCTGACGGCGTGCGTGCGCGGCGGGGACACAGTGGCCCGCTTGGGCGGGGACGAGTTCGCGATCCTGCTTGACGAACCGGTTGACGCCACGGCCGCGGCGCGCCTGGCCGCGCGCATCACCCAGGCGCTCGCGGTCCCCGTGCGCGTGGGCGGGCACGATGTCGTCACCCTGACGAGTATCGGCATCGTCACCAGCACACGGGGTTGTGCCGCCGCCGCCCTGATGCGCGACGCCGACGTGGCCCTCTACCGCGCCAAGGCGCAGGGCCGCGGCCGCTACGCCGTCTTTGATGCGACGATGGACGCGCGGCCCCTGGAGCGCCTGGAGCTCGAGGGCGAGCTGCGCGTGGCACTGGAGCGCGGCGAATTCACGGTCTATTACCAGCCCAAGATGGAGTTGGCAACGGGCCGGCTCGCCGGGATGGAGGCGCTGGTGCGCTGGCAGTCGCCTACTCGGGGGCTGGTCGTGCCGGGCGTGTTCATCCCCCTGGCCGAGGAGACGGGCCTGATCCAACCTTTGGGGCAGTGGGTGCTGGAGGAGGCGTGCCGGCAGACCACACGCTGGAACGCGGGCGCGCTGGACGGGGCCGCGATCGTCGTGAGCGTCAACCTGTCCGCGCGCCAGTTCGCGCACCAGACCCTGGTCGCGGACGTGGCGCGGGCGCTCGCCGAGAGCGGGGTGGAGCCGCGCCACATCCAATTGGAGATCACCGAGAGCGTGGCCATGGGCGACGCCGAGGCCACGATCCAGACCCTCCAGCGGCTCAAGGCGCTGGGGGTGCAGCTGGCGATCGACGACTTCGGCACGGGCTACTCCAGCCTGGCCTACCTCAAGCGATTCCCGGTCGACGTGCTCAAGATTGACCGCACCTTCGTCTCAGGCCTGGAGCACAACAGCGAGGACGCCGCGATCGTCAACGCTGTGATCAGCCTGGGCCATGCTTTGCGCCTGTCAGTCGTGGCCGAAGGCGTGGAAACGGCTGAGGAGGCGGCGCAGTTGCACACCATGGGCTGCGAGATCGGCCAAGGCTACTACTTCGCCCGGCCGCTCCCGCCGGAGCAGGCCGACGCCTGTGTCCAACACCGGCCGCGTGCCGCGTAACGGCGAGGGCTCCCTGCATCACCGCGCGGCGCGTGGCACAGCGGAGGTGGGTCGTGCGGACGCCGTCGGGGAGAGACGGGCGACATGCGGGGCCGCCCCTCGCCGACCATGCGCACGCATGTGCTGGGTCGTTCATTCAGAGCATGTAGAACAGCACTCTTGACAGGGAGTCGCGCATTGCCCTTTTCCTGCGCATCTGAAATGAGACTCCAGCTTTCCTCCGCCCACCGGCTTCATGGCTCCAGTTGGGGGCAACAGGGGCCTCTGGCACCCAGCCGGACGCGCCGATGCTGTCTCATGTCAGATGCGCAACGATGACCGGAAGCGCGAGTCCCTGCCTGAGCAACTCGGGGTCGAATGGATTAGTGCGATGCTCCTCCCAACGTAAGACAATTGCAGGATGTGTTCGATCTCCAGCAGCGATTGTGTTGAGGAGTTGATACGGCCCGTAGTCCAACTCGGCCGTGCCAATTATTTGCGAGTCCGTGAAAATAAGGTGCTCATATGCGCCGGACGAGGGGTGCTCGTTAGTAGCCGCCTGCCAATTCTCGTAGCAAAAAGGGGCAAGCTCGGTTGCTCCTAAATCCGTTACTATCGCCGAAACCATATACACTAGCCTCCTACCCCTATCCGCACTTCACAATCATGGCAACAGTATAGCCGACTGTGCTACGGGCGATAATACCCAATTATCGCCCGTAGTCTTTTCCGCTATACTATCAGCGAGGGCGCATACCTCGCCCTACTTCCGTTGACTGAGTTAGCCAGCGCCAAGCCTTAGCCAGCGCCAAGACAGCGTGTGCTGTTCGACAGGGATGAGGGCAATACGATGAGGGCAATACAGTGAGCCTGAGTACTACAGGTGACCAGCCGACGTCGACAAAGGACCGTTGGGGCGATCATCCTTCTCCTAAGCAGAAGGCCTTGCTGGAAACGAAGCTGCGGGAGTGGCAAGCGGAGATCGACCACAAGGGCAAGCGCAGCCCTTTTGATGGGACAGGCCTTGGCGGAGCTGACATCTACTGGCTAGTCATTCTCACAGGCGTGCAACAGGGGTACGGCATCGCAGCAATGGAGCACTTTCTGCGTGACCGACGAGGGCAGGGGCTTGGCGATCTCGACCTCCTCGACCTCGACTTGGCCGATATGCACCTGGAGGGGGCCAATCTCAATAGCGCTCACCTAGAAGGCACCCATCTTCCCCAAGCCCATTTAGAAGGGGCCAATCTCAATAGCGCTCACCTGGAGGGGGCCAATCTCAATAGCGCTCACCTGGAGGGGGCCGATCTCCGCAGCGCGAACTTGACGGGTGCCTATCTCTTGGACGCGTACCTACAGGTGGCAAGGCTGGACTCAGCGCACCTCGAGGGCGCCCACCTAATAAATGCAAGCTTAGCAGGAGCCAGTCTCGCAGGGGCGCGCCTAGAGAGGGCAAGCCTCATGATGGCACACCTGGAAGGCATCGAGCTAGCTGCCCTCTTAGCAACCATAAACCCGGGAACAGTGGAGATTCTGAGTTCGTCGACAGCTATCGTCGATATGGGTGGTCACGAGGCACTCCGGCACATCTCCCCCTCTAATAGGCGCATTGTTACGGGGCGTGACAAGGGGGGGCAGACTGAGAATGGGGGGGGCCTGGAAGAGGAGATGCGGGCGTATCACGCCACCATCGTTAATCGTGTACTTGATGCCAACCCGGAGCTTAAGGGGATGTTGCTTGGCAAGGTGCTGCCCCCGGCCAATCTGACGGCAGCCGTGCTCGATATGGACACGGGACTCGTGGGTACGATACTCGGCGACGATAAATATGGATTCGTTTCCGCTGCCGACGTCCGATGGAATGATGCCAACTTGGCCGCGGTCAACTGGACAACTCTTTCGAGGAAGGGAGCCATGTTGGGGGAGGAATGGGAAATCCGGCGCAGGTCATTAAGACGGAATGGGAATGAGTATTTTGCGGAAGCGGCGGTCCGCGCCAACCGGCAACTAGCCCTAGCCCTCCAGGGCCAGGGGCTCAACGACCCCGCCGCCGTACTTGCTTACCGTGCCCAACGATTGCGTCAGGTAGTACTTAGGTGGCAGCATAGATGGCCCGAATATCTCCTCTCCTGCTTAGGGCTCATTAAGGAATAACTTCCCGTTTTCGCCGTAGAGCCCTTCCATTGGGCGGCGCGGCGGGATAGAATAGGGCATCAAGCGAGTGTATGCTCCCCAGGAAGTCGGTGCCATGATGTCAA
>JAABUP010009308.1_pt1 | contig 12126 bp, 10 predicted proteins | sample 5559201 | NCBI WGS metagenome assembly JAABUP01 (sample SAMN10711887, study PRJNA513373) | rock metagenome | isolation source: Antarctica rocks | place: Antarctica | reverse complement strand
CGGCCCCGCGGGGCCGTCGGGAGATTTCCGGTGACCGCGATCATCGTCGGCGCCGGCCTCGCGCTGCTGATCGGCCTCGTCGGCACCCGGATGTGGATCGCCCTGCTCGCCGCCCGTGGCTACGGCCAGTACATCCGCGACGACGGCCCGACGACGCACCACGTGAAGCGCGGGACGCCGACCATGGGCGGCGCGGTGGTGGTGCTCGCGGCGGTCGTCGGGTATCTGGTCGCGCACCTGGTGACGCTCACCCCGCTGACCGCGTCCGGGATGCTCGTGTTGTTCCTGACCACCGGCCTGGGCGCGGTCGGGTTCATCGACGACTACCTCAAGGTGTCCCGACGACGCAGCCTCGGGTTCCGCAGCGGCCCCAAGGCCGCCTGCCAGATTGCGATCTCGCTGGTGTTCGCCCTTGCCGTGCTGCTGTGGCCGGAGTCGCGCGGGATCAGCATCGCCTCGCCGACGGTGTCGTTCATCCGGGACACCCCGCTGGTGCTGCCCGCAGTGCTGTTCGTCCTGTGGGTCCTGCTGATCGTCGCCGGCACCTCGAACGCGGTCAATCTGACCGACGGACTCGACGGCCTGGCCGCCGGGGCGTCGGTCATGGCGCTGGCGTCCTACGTCGTCATCGGCGTGTGGGAGTTCGGGAAGAACTGCGCCCAACCGGCCGCCGACCTCGCCCGCTGCTACCCGACCCGCGACCCCTACGACCTGGCGCTGGTGGCCGCGGTGATGGTCGGTGCCCTGTTCGGGTTCCTGTGGTGGAACGCCCCCCCGGCGAAGATCTTCATGGGCGACACCGGGTCCCTGGCGATCGGCGGAGCCCTGGCCGGCCTGGCGATCACCACCCGCACGGAGCTGCTGCTGCCGATCCTGGGTGGGCTGTTCGTGGTGATCACCGCGTCGGTGATCATCCAGGTCGGCTGGTTCCGACTGTCCGGGGGCAAGCGGGTGTTCCGGATGGCGCCGCTGCAGCACCACTTCGAGATGCTCGGGTGGCAGGAGATCACCGTCACCATCCGGTTCTGGATCGTCGCCGGGATCTTCGTGGCCACCGGGATGGGCGTCTTCTACGCCGAATGGGTCGCGCGGGCATGAGCCGGTCGAGTCCGGGGGGCCGGTCGAACCCGGTGTCCGGGCCGCGCATCACGGTCTCCGGACGGCACGTCACCGTGGCCGGGGTCGGCGTCGCCGGGTCGGCCGCGGCGCTGGCCCTGCGGGAGCGGGGCGCCCGGGTGACCGCGGTCGACGACCGTGATCCCGGGCCGGGGCGGGTCGGGGCGCTGACGGCTGCCGGCGCGGCGGTCCGGGTCGGTCCGGGTGCGGCCGCGACGCTGCCCCCGGGCACCGAGCTGGTCGTCACCAGCCCGGGTTGGCACCCGTCGGCGCCCCTGCTGCGGGCTGCCGCAGACGCCGGGGTGCCGGTGTGGGGCGAGATAGAGCTGGCGTGGCGGCTGGGTGGCGACCGTCCCGGCGGCCGGCTGCCGTGGCTGACCCTGACCGGGACCAACGGCAAGACCACGACGGTCGGGATGCTCGCCTCCGTGCTGGCCGCCGCCGGGTTCCGGGCCGCCGCTGTCGGCAATGTCGGCGACCCGGCGGTCACCGCGGTCGCCGACCCGGACCTGGACGTCCTGGCCGTGGAACTGTCCAGCTTCCAGCTGCACGGCGTCTCATCGGTGGCGGCGTACGCGGCGGCGCTGCTGAACCTGGCCGAGGACCACCTGGACTGGCACGGCGGGATGGCCGCCTACGGGTCGGCCAAGGCGCGGGTGTTCGACCGCACGGTGCAGGCGACGGTGACCAATGCCGACGACCCGGCCACCGCCCGGCTGCTCGCCGCGGCCAGCCCAGGCCCCACCGCGGCGGCCGTGTCGTTCACGGTGGGTGAGCCGGGGCCGGGCCAGCTCGGCATGGTCGACGGGGTGCTGGTGGACCGCGCGTTCGGCGGCCGCCCGGGTGCGGACGGCACCGGCCTGGCCGGTGTCGCGGACCTGGCCCACCTGGGGGTCGGCGGCGTGACCGCGCCGCACACGGTCGCCGACGCACTGGCCGCCGCGGCGCTGGCCCGGGCGTTCGGGGTGCCGGCCCCGGCCGTGGCCGCGGGCCTGCGTGCCTACCGCCCTCGCGGGCACCGGATCGCCGAGGTGGCGACCGTGGCCGGCGTCCGGTACGTCGACGACTCCAAGGCCACCAACCCCCACGCGGCGGCAGCCTCGCTGGCCGCCTTCGACTGCGTGGTGTGGATTGCCGGCGGGTTGGCCAAGGGCGCCACCTTCGATGACCTGGTGACCGGTGCCGCCCCACGGCTGCGGGCGGTGGTGCTGCTCGGCACCGACCGCGGCCTGATCGCCGACGCCCTGGCCCGACACGCCCCGGACGTCCCCGTGACGGTCCTGGACGGCCTCGACACTGACGCGGTGGGAACCGATGTGGGGCGAACCGGTACTGGGCCAACCGGTACTGGGCGAATCGGTACTGGGCGAACCGGCGCGGGCGGGGATCCGATGGGCGCCGCCGTGACGGCCGCGGCCGCGGCGGCCCGGCCCGGTGACGTGGTCCTGCTGGCACCGGCGTGCGCGTCGATGGACGCGTTCCGCGACTACGTCGACCGGGGCGAGAAGTTCGCCGCCGCCGTCGCGCGGCTGCGCGCGTGAGCGTCACAACCCGTCCGCCGCGTCGACTCGGGTCCCCGGGCGGGCAACCGCCGGGGACACCGGCCGCAGCGGGAACGCCGGGAGCAGGAACGCCGGGAAGTGCGGGACCCTCGGGAGCATCGGCGATGCCGCGCCGGTCGCTGCTGGGCGGCGCCGCCGACGCGGTCGGTCGCGCGCTCGCCCAGCCGATGACCTCGTTCTCCCTGGTGATGGCCGCCGGGCTGCTGCTGCTCGTGCTCGGTCTCGCGGAGGTGCTCTCGGCCTCGTCCATCCCGTCGTACGTGGTGAACGACGGGAACAGCTACGCGGTCGTCGCGCGGCAGGCGACCTGGGCGGCGATCGGACTGCCGTTCGCGGTCCTCGCGGTCCGGGTGTCCCCGCGGGTGCTGCGTCTCGTCGCGTGGCCGGGGCTGATCGCCGCCGTCGCGTTGCTCGCGTTGACCTACGTGCCGGGCTTCGGTGTCTCGGTCAACGGCAACCGGAACTGGCTCAACTTCGGGGGACCGCTGCAGATCCAGCCGTCGGAGTTCGCCAAGCTTGCGCTGGTGGTCTGGGTCGCCACGGTGCTGGCGACCAAGGAGCCGCTGCTCGGTCGGTGGGCGCACCTGCTGTTCCCGCTCGTGCCCGTCTGCGTCGGCGTGTCCGGCCTGGTCGTCGGCCAGGGCGACGCCGGGACAGCGGTGGTGTTCTTCGCCATCGCGGCCGGGACGCTGTTCCTGGTGGGTGCGCCGCTGCGGGCGTTCGGGGTCGCGCTGCTGGTCGGTGGATCGGCGCTCGCCGCGCTGATCGTCACCCACCCGAACCGGATGCAGCGGCTGGTCAGTTTCGTGGACCCGTTCGCGGACAAGAGCAACACCGGCTACCAGGCCGTCCAGGCGGTGTACGCCTTCGCCAGCGGCGGCTGGTGGGGCGTCGGGCTCGGTGCCAGCCGGCAGAAGTGGGGCCGGTTGCCGGAGGCCTACACCGACTTCATCTTCGCCATCATCGGCGAGGAGCTGGGCCTGATCGGCGCCCTGGTCGTCGTCGGCCTGTTCGGCGTCCTCGGCTATGCCGGCTTCCGGATCGCGGCCCGCAGCGGCGACCTGTTCTGCGCCCTGCTCGCCGGCGGGATCACCGTCTGGATGCTCACCCAGGCCTGCGTCAACATGGCCGCCGTGCTGGGCCTGCTGCCGATCGCGGGCATCCCCCTGCCGCTGGTCTCCTACGGCGGCTCGGCGCTGGTCCCCACGCTGATCGCGATCGGCATGCTGGCCGGGCTGGCCCGTCGGGAGCCGGCCGCCGCGCTGTACCTGGCCGCCCGCTCGGCACGTCGGCGCCGGCTGCGCCGCGAGCGGCGCGGGTGACCAGGTCAGCGCCGCGAGCGGCGCGGGTGACCGGGTCGGCGCCGCGAGCGGCGCGGGTGACCGGCGTCTGCGTGGTCCTAGCGGCGGGCGGCACTGCGGGCCACCTCGAGCCCGCCCTCGCCCTCGCTGACGCTCTGCGTCGCGCCGAACCCGATGTCGCCGTGACCGTGTTGGGTACCCCCCGCGGACTGGAGACCCGGTTGGTTCCCGCGCGTGGCTACCGGCTGGTGACGATCCCCGCCGTGCCGCTGCCGCGGCGGCCCGGCCGGCAGCTGGTGACGGTCGGGCCGCGGCTGGTCCGGGCCTACCGCGCCGCCCGCCGGGTCCTGTCCGCGGCCCACGCCGACGTGCTGGTCGGCTTCGGCAGCTACGCCGCTCTCCCGGCCTACCTCGCCGCCCGGCGGGCGGGCATCCCGTCGGTCGTCCACGAGTCCAACGCCCTGCCCGGGCTGGGCAACCGCGTCGGCGCACGGCTGACCGGTCACGTGCACGCCGCCGTTCCCGGCACCGGTCTGCCGCATGCCGTCGTGACCGGCATCCCGCTGCGCCGGTCCGTCAGCACGCTGGACCGCGCGGCCGCGCGGGCCGGCGCCCGCGAGTCGTTCGGGCTCGACGGTGCCCCCGGCCGGCAGTCGGGCGACCGACCGACCCTGCTGGTCACCGGCGGCTCGCAGGGCGCGGCGTCGATCAACCGGGCGGCGGCTGGTGCCGCGGACCGGCTCGCCGGCCTGGGGTTCGGCATGCTGCACGTGACCGGCCCGACCGCTGCCGGGCTGGCCGGCGCCGGGGAGCCCCCACCCGGGGTCGTCCGTGTCGGGTACACCGACCGGATGGACCTCGCCTACGCCGCCGCCGACCTCGTGCTGAGCCGGTCAGGGGCGATGACGTGCGCCGAGCTGTCCGCGGTCGGCCTGCCGGCGGTGTTCGTGCCGTTGCCGCACGGCAACGGCGAGCAGGGCCGCAACGCGGCCCCGCTGGTCGCCGCCGGGGCCGCCCTGGTGATCCCGGACGCGGAGCTGACAGCGGACCGCGTCGTGGAGCTGGCCGGCGGCCTGCTTGCCGACCAGGCACGGCTGGCAGCGATGTCGGCGGCCGGCCGGGACTCCGGTCACGCCGGTGCCGACGACCGGCTGGCCGCCGAGGTGCTGCGGATCGCCCGGGACGGCGACCGGGCGACCGGACGTCCGCGGAGGCCGGGGCGGGGCAGGCTGGGCGGGCGGGGCCGGACGGCATGACCTTCATCGATCCGGTGACCCCGGTTCCCCGCGCCGCCGACCTCGGCGCGGTGCACTTCGTCGGCGTGGGGGGCATCTCGATGTCCGGCCTCGCCGCGATGATGCGCGCCCGCGGGATGACCGTGTCCGGCTCGGACTCCCGGGACAGCCGCGAACTGACCGCACTGCGTGCGCTGGGGGTGCGGACCACGGTCGGGCACGACGCCGCAGCGGTCGACGGCGTGGACACCCTCGTCGTGTCCTCGGCGATCCGGCCGGACAACCCCGAACTGGTCGCCGCCCGCGCCGCCGGGCTGCTGGTCCTGCCCCGGGTGGTCGCGCTGGTGTCGTTGATGGCCGGCCGCCGCGTGGCTGCGGTCAGCGGCACCCACGGCAAGACGACGACGACCTCGATGCTGACCGTCGCGCTGCAGGCGGCCGGCCTGGACCCGTCGTTCGCCATCGGCGGCCAGCTCGCCGGATCCGGCGCCAACGCCCACGAGGGGCGCGGCGACGTGTTCGTCGCCGAGGCCGACGAGTCCGACGGCTCGTTCCTGCTGTTCGCGCCCGAGGTCGCCGTCGTGCCGAACGTCGAGGCCGACCACCTGGACAACTACGGGACCGCGGCGGCGTACGCCGCGGCGTTCGACGCCTTTGCCTACCGGGTCCGGCCCGGCGGGGTGCTCGTCGCCGGTGCCGACGACCCGGGTGCGGCGGCCCTGGCGGCGTCCGCGGCGGCCCGCTACGCCGCCGACGGCTCGGGGCGTCGGACGGTGCTGGTCGGGACCGGGGCCGGGGCCGAGGGCGGTGTCGGTGTCGATGTGGCGGCCGGTGCCGTCAGCCTCGGCCAGGTGCACCTGTCCGGGACCGGCTCGCGGACCCCGGTGTCGCTGACCACGGGGGACGGCACCCGCTGGGACGGGGCACTGGCGCTGCGGGTACCCGGCCGGCACAACGTCGCCGACGCTGCGTGCGCGCTCGCCGCCGCGGTGGCCCTGGGGGCGGACCCGACGACCGCCGTCGATGCCCTGGCCGGGTTCGCCGGGACCCGCCGGCGGTTCGAGGCCAAGGGCGCCGCGGGTGGGGTCCGGGTCTTCGACGAGTACGCCCACCACCCGACCGAGGTCGCGGCCGCGGTCGCCGCCGCACGGACCGTCGCCGGGACCGGCCGGGTGGTCGCGGTATTCCAGCCGCACCTCTACAGCAGGACCCGGATCTTCGCCGACGCATTCGGTGCCGCGCTGGGTGCCGCGGACGAGGTCGTGGTGATGGACGTGTACGGCGCGCGCGAGGACCCGGACCCGGCCGTGAGCGGCGCGCTGGTCGCTGCGGCGGTCCCGCTGCCCGGCGAGCGCGTGGCCTACTCGCGCAGCTGGACCGGCACGCCCCAGGTCGTGGCCGCCCGAGCCCGGCCCGGCGACGTGGTGCTGACCATCGGTGCCGGCGACGTGACGATGATCGGCCCGGAGGTCCTGGCGTTGCTCGGGGCCAACCAGTCACCCGGTCGGTCCACCCGGCCAGCGGTCCCCGGCGGCCAGCCGTGAGCGGTCTGCCCCGGCGGCCCGGGGCCACGGTGGCTGACCGGCCTGCCGACCCGGGGATCGACGCTGTCCAGAACCCGGGGACCGACGCCCAGGACAGCCCCGGGCACGGCGACGAGGCCCCCTCCGGCCGCGGCCGCTGGACCGGTGGGCGGCGCGTGGTCCTGCTGGCCGGCGTTGTCGCGGGGGTGGCGGCGTTGCTGGCGGGCACCGGGTGGCTGTTTGTGGTGTCCTCCGTGCTCGACGTCCGGTCGGTGCAGGTCGAGGGCACTCGGGCGGTGACGCCGGCACGGGTGCTGGGGGCCGCCGCCGTCCCGACCGGTGGGCCCCTCGCGCTGGTCGACACGCGGGCCGCCGCCGGCCGGGTGCTGGAGCTGCCCGGTGTCGCCGACGTCGTGGTCGGCCGCCGGTTCCCGCACACGGTCACCGTCCGGGTCACCGAGCGGGTGCCGATCGCTGTCCTGTCGTCGGCCGGCGGTCAGACCCGGCTGCTCGACGCCGACGCGACCGTGTGGGTTCCCCCCGGCCCGGTGCCGGCCGGGTTGCCCGTCCTGTGGGACCGCAACGGCACGTTGGACGCCCGGGCCGTCGGCACCGCGGTGCAGGTGTGGACCTCACTCCCGGCGGCCCTGCACACACCGGTGACCGCGCTGGTCGCCGCCTCGCCGGTCAGCGTGCTGCTCGTCCTGCGCGACGGCCGGGTGATCGTGTGGGGCAGTCCCGCCGAGTCGGCGGCCAAGAGCCGGGTGGCGACCGCCCTGCTCGGAGCCACCAAGGCCCGTTACGTCGACGTCTCCACGCCGGCCGCGCCGGTCACCCGGTCCACCGTGCCGGCCGGGCTCATCCCGAGCCGAGGCCAACCCTCCAGCTCAACCCGAGGGTGAGGCTGGACGCGGACTCCAGCGATGGTCGAGAGTTCGTCCTGCGGCGATCAGTTGGCGCCGCGATCCGTGGCAGTGCGTGATCAGTGGGCGACGGACCGGCACGCCGGTCGGGAAGGCGGGCGACATGGCCGCTCCGCAGAACTACCTGGCGGTCATCAAGGTCGTCGGCATCGGGGGCGGTGGCGTCAACGCCGTGAACCGGATGATCGAGGTCGGCCTCAAGGGCGTCGAGTTCATCGCGATCAACACCGACGCGCAGGCCCTGCTGATGTCGGACGCCGACGTGAAGCTGGACATGGGCCGAGAGCTCACCCGCGGCCTCGGCGCCGGCGCGAACCCGGACGTCGGCCGGCAGGCCGCGGAGGACCACACCGAGGAGATCGAAGAGGTCATCAAGGGTGCGGACATGGTGTTCGTGACCGCGGGCGAGGGCGGCGGGACCGGCACCGGCGGCGCGCCCGTCGTCGCCCAGATCGCCCGGTCGCTCGGCGCCCTGACGATCGGCGTCGTCACCCGGCCGTTCGCCTTCGAGGGCAAGCGCCGGGCCATCCAGGCCGAGGAGGGGATCGCGCGGCTGCGCGAGGAGGTCGACACACTCATCGTCATTCCGAACGACCGCCTGCTGTCGATGAGCGACCGGACGGTCAGCATGATCGGCGCGTTCCGCGAGGCGGACAAGGTGCTGCTCTCGGGTGTGCAGGGGATCACCGACCTGATCACCACGCCCGGCCTGATCAACCTGGACTTCGCCGATGTCAAGTCGGTGATGGCCGACGCCGGGTCGGCGCTGATGGGCATCGGGTCCGCCCGGGGCGACAACCGCGCCGTGCTGGCGGCCGAGGAGGCCATCTCCAGCCCGCTGCTGGAGGCGTCGGTCGAGGGCGCGCACGGGGTGTTGCTGTCGATCTCCGGTGGCTCCGATCTCGGCCTGTTTGAGATCAACGAGGCAGCGCAGCTGGTCGCCGACGCCGCACACCAGGACGCGAACATCATCTTCGGCGCCGTGATCGACGACGCGCTGGGCGACGAGGTGCGCGTCACGGTCATCGCCGCCGGGTTCGACGGGGGAATGCCCAAGCGGGCCGACTTCCCGAGCCGCCGCCAGGAGGTCCGTCAGGATCCCCGGCAGGACCCCCGCCCGGGTCAGGGGCCGACTGCCGCGCAGCCACCCGGGCGGCCGTCCGGTGAGCAGCCGGTCCCCGCCGGGCAGCAGTCCGGCGGTTCCGGGTCGTCGGCGGCCGGTGCCGGCTCCGGGGCCCGACCCGCCGAGCGGTCGGCCCAGCTGCCGGCCCAGCCGCCGGCCGGCTCGCAGCGACCGGCCCCGCCGCCGATGCCGCAGCGTCCGTCGTTCCCGTCGCGCCGCCCGCCGGTCGAGGACGACCTCGACGTCCCGGATTTCCTGCGCTGAGCCCGCCCGGGCGCGCCCACCCGCCGGATGACCGGCTGCCGCTGCTCGAGGTCGACCTCGGACCCGGCATCCGGGCCGGGTTCAGCACCCGCGGCGGCGGGGTGAGCGTCGGCCGATACGCCTCGGCCAACCTGTCGGGCGCCGTCGGCGACGACCCGGCGGCGGTGGCGACCAACCGGGCGCGTCTTGACCGCTGGGCCGGCCGCCCGGTCGTCATCCACCGCCAGGTGCACGGCACGACCGTCGCTGCCGCCGCGGGGCCGCCGATCGAGGCCGACGCGGTCGTCGGCGGCCCCGGCGACGCGGTCGCGGTCCTCGTCGCGGACTGCCTGCCGGTGCTGGTCGCGGACCCGGTCGCCGGGGTGGTTGCGGCGGTACACGCCGGCCGCCGCGGACTGGCGGCGGGAGTGCTGCAGGCGGCGGTCGGCGCGCTGGTCGCCCGTGGCGCCGACCGCGCCGGGATGATCGCCGTTGTCGGCCCGGGTATCTGCGGGCGCTGCTACGAGGTCCCGGCCCAGCTGCGCGCCGAGGTCGCCGACCTGGTCCCGGACACCGCCGCCACGACGCGGGCGGGCACCCCCGCCCTGGACCTGGCCGCCGGGGCGGTCGCGGTGCTGCGCTCCGAGGGTGTCGGCTCGGTGCGGGCCCTGCGGATCTGTACCGCCGAGGACGCCCGCCTGTTCTCCCACCGCGGCGACGGTGGCGCCCGGGCGGCGACCGGACGTTTCGCCGGCGCCGTGGTCGCCGCGGGAGTGGTCGCCGCGGGAGTGGCCGAGCGGCCGGAGGACCGGTGACCGGCCCGACGCCAGCGCCCGACCCGACGGCCGATCCGCGGATCGGCCAGCTGGCCGAGCGGCTGGCCGTGGTCCGGTCGCGGATCGTCGCCGCGGCTCGTCGGGCCGGCCGAGACCCGGACACCGTGACGCTGATCGCGGTCACCAAGTTCTTCCCGGCAGCCGACGTGCTCCGCCTGGCCGCGCTGGGGGTGACCGAGGTCGGGGAGAACCGGGAGCAGGAGGCCGCGGTCAAGCACGGGGATGTGGTCGGCCTGGCCGGCCTGGCCGGCCGCACAGGTGTGGACGGACCAGGCGGCGCGGGGTTGGGCGGGGCGGGGCGGGGCGGGGCCGGGTTCGGTGGGCCGGGGCGGCCCGGGGCTGGTAAAGCCGACGTCGAGCATCTCCGGTGGCACATGATCGGGCAGCTGCAGACGAACAAGGCGCGCGCTGTCCTGCGCTGGGCGTCATCGGTGCAGTCGGTGGACCGGCTGCGGCTCGTCACCGCGCTGTCCCGAGCCGCCGCCGATACCGGGCGCACCGTGGACTGTCTGGTTCAGGTGGGTCTCGGCGCGTCAGCGGACGGTCGGGGTGGCGCCGACCCCGACCGCGTGCCGGAGCTGGCCGCCGCTGTCGCCGCGGCGGCCGGCCTGCGCCTGCGTGGGCTGATGGCCGTCGCCCCGCTCGGCGCCGACCCGGGTCCGGCGATGGCGCGGTTGGCCGGGCTGCACCAGCGGGTCCGCACCGACCACCCGGCCGCGACGGACCTGTCGGCGGGGATGAGCGGGGATCTGGAGGCCGCGGTCGCCGCGGGCGCGACACACGTACGGATCGGCTCGGCGCTGCTCGGCCAGCGACCCGCGCCGGTATAGCGTCGAAATCGGCAGCACAGGGGACCGGACCAGGCTGGGGGAGCGACGTCGATGGCTGGCGCGATGCGCAAGACGATGGTCTGGTTGGGCCTGACCGAGGACGACGGCCGTGACGACCGGTACGACGGGTACGACGAGGAACTCACCCAGTCCCGCGACGTGCGCGGCCAGGTCGACGAGGAGTCCCTGGAGGAGCGTCGGCCCGCCGCCGTCGCCTCGCTCGCAGACCGGCGACCCGCCCCGGCGCCGGCGGGCTCCGGTGAGCTGTCCCAGATCACCACGATCCACCCGCACACCTACAACGAGGCCCGGGTGATCGGCGAGCACTTCCGCGGGGGCACCCCGGTGATCATGAATCTCACCAACCTCGACGACGGCGACGCCAAGCGACTCGTCGACTTCGCGGCGGGGCTCGTGTTCGGGCTGCGCGGGACGATCGAGAAGGTGACCAGCAAGGTGTTCCTGCTCTCGCCGCACAAGGTGACGGTGACCGCGGAGGACAAGGCACGTATCGCCGGTGGGGCGTTCTTCAACCAAAGCTGAGTACACCCGCCGTCCGGCGCGACCGGCTCGTGTCCGCTGCCCGTGTCGGCCAAGGCCCGTGTCCGCTGGGTTGTTCCCCGTCGCGTGGGCGCTTTAGCCGGTTGTTCCGCTCGGTTTCGGTCCCGTACTCGTTCAGCGACTCCAGGACCCTGCTGAACAGCTTCTGAGGGCTGATCGCCGTCACGTCGAAGGGGTGAGGCCGCGCACCAGACCCCGTGGACGGTCCGGGCGGTCCGGCCCTTCCCGGCACTAGGTTCATCGGGCATGAGCGCGGTCTTCTCGGTTCTGTGGCTGCTGTTGTGGGTCTTCTTCGTGCTGCTGCTGGTCCGGATGGTGTTCGACCTCGTGCAGTCCTTCGCCCGCGCGTGGGAGCCGCGCGGACCGCTGCTGGTGGGCCTGGAGGCCGTCTACACGGTGACCGACCCGCCGCTGAGGACGCTGCGCCGGCTCATCCCGCCACTGCGGCTCGGTTCGGTCGGCATCGATCTGGGCTTTCTCGTCCTGGTCATCGCGATCCAGATCCTGCTCGCGGTGCTCCGACAGGCTGCCGCCGCGGCGTGACCCGGTCGCCGGCCCTCGGGCCGGTAACCTGAGGGACACCTGAGCCCTGACGGGGCCTGAGTGCCCAGCGCAGCTGGGTACCGGACCAGCTGGGCACCTGGGTACCTGGATGTAGAGCCTCGATGGATCGACATCGCGGCCGCCGAGCAGCTGAGTCGGAGGAACGGCGTTGGTTACTGACACGGTCCGCGAGACGCTCACCCCCGAGGACGTGGAGTCGAAGACCTTCACCCCGGTCCGGCTCCGCGAGGGGTACGACATGGCGGAGGTGGATCACTTCCTCGACGAGGTGGTCGCCACCCTGCGCAAGGCGGCAGCCGACCGTGAAGG
>JAABUP010009307.1_pt1 | contig 12126 bp, 20 predicted proteins | sample 5559201 | NCBI WGS metagenome assembly JAABUP01 (sample SAMN10711887, study PRJNA513373) | rock metagenome | isolation source: Antarctica rocks | place: Antarctica | reverse complement strand
TTCATTGGCAACACCTCAGCCACAGGCAACACAGCACTCACTGGAGGCGCTCTTTATGGTGCTGACCAAGCCTCCATCACCATTGGTAATGGCACAGTGTTTACTGGCAATGAGGCTTCTACTGACGGAGGTGCAGTCGCCTGCCTGGAGTGCGCATCACTGACTGTCCAGGACCAAGTGGCCATGCAAGCAAACTTCGCACTTGCTGCTGGAGGAGCTCTGCATGCTGACAGCTCATCAGCAATCCAATCGACAAACACCACATATTTTGGCAACTGGTATGATTACTTGCTATCGAATATTTTCTTGCTTCCATGCAGTGTCAAGCTGCTGCTTAAGCTACATGATGCTGTTTGCACATGTAGTGTATCAATGTGGCGTTGCTGACTTTTGTTGCTTGCGTGTTGCAGGGCTGCTGTAGGTGGTGCTGTGTACATTGCAGGCCTAGGACTTACCATTGTGTCCCAGACCAACTTCACCAACAACATGTTCTTGTCAAATGCTGCCAACCTCACATCTTCTGGGGTGGTGTCTGGGGGTGGGGGGGCTGTGTACCTTGATGGGGGAGTGACCCTTTTCAATGGCAGCACCTTCCATCAGAACAATGCAAGCGGATATGGAGGAGCCCTTGTATACATCCATGAGTGTTATCCAGGTGCAACAAACACAAGCATTATATGCATGCTATGAAAGATTTTGCTTGAGTTCACAGCATTTGGAGCATGTGACATTGTATAACATGCACGTTTTGCACATTGATCAGGTTTCTGGTAAAATATACAGGATCTGCTTGTGAATTTGCTCTTGTTAAAGGGTCTGCTCTGAGCCTGTGTCCAGTATTGATGTCAACACATGTATTTGGTCTGGGACGCTCAATGCATTGATGCGTCTGGTCCTTGAACACTTGCCTTATGAGTGAGTGTTGTGTGTTGCAGGGGGAATTGCATCAAACATGTATATGTGGGCAGAGTTTGAGCCGCCTATAAGCGACAGCTGTTCTGCCGTCAGGTCAACAGGCCTCACAAATGTGTTGATTGACAACCACGCCGGCATTGCTGGTGGTGCAGTGTATGCAAGCGACATGGCTAGCCTCAATTTCACTTGCCCAAATGGGTCGGCATGGGATGACACAAAAGGCTGCCCAGCTTGGAATGGGAACACAGTGGGGCCTTCTCAAGAACCTGCCCCACTATTGGGGTAAGCTACCATGCTGTGTGCATTGCTGCAAGCCTGTGACTATTGTCTGTATGAAAGTGGCAATCTGCAGTGTGAGCAACCTTAGCCTAGATCATGACCCGTCAAAACCCCTCCTTTAGGCCACTCCTGCATGAACTTTCTGCTCCGGTGTAACAGCCTGGAGTATGCTTGTGCTCAGGTACGGTGATGGACTAGCTTATGCGCCTCACTCCATCCATCTTGATCTTTTGTCAGACGCCGGCGACGCCAGCACGCCAATCTATTATGTGTTGCAGGTGACTGATATAGCGGGCCAGAATGTCACAGCAGGTCAGACACGTAGTCATTGTGCAATTGATGTCATGTCTTCAGCACATGTACTATGTGCACAGCACAGTGACAGTGCATGTCTTTTTCAGCAACCTCGTTTTGGTGGCTCATTGGGTCACAAGACACACATTTGTCCGCAAGCAGCAAGAACACCAATCACAGCTGGACACGTGACAAAAACTGTGTTTTATGCAGACTTGTTATCTGTTGCTTTGTCATAATCAGATGGCACAAAATGCCTTGCACCAATGACTGCACATCATCTGATATTGTGAGCAGAATCAGTATGACGCCGTCAGGCCTAATATCACAGGCTCAACACGACACTGAGAGTGCATCATCCAACTGGTCTGGTGCTTGTGCAGGTGTTTCAACTAATCTTGCAGCTCTTGAAGTAACGGTTAATGTGTCTGCTGCTCTGGGCATGCCAGCAGGTGTGCCAGCACCGCAACTGACTGGGCACACAACAGGCATAGCTGACGGCGCAGGGGTCATATCTGAATCTGACTTGATGATTGTTGCTGTTCCTGGGGTCTACATTCTCTCGTTCACACTGACAGACTTCCCATTGGTACAACCCCTAGGAGCGCACCAACTTCATCATTGGCCGAGGCTCCAAGTCAGTGCTGCTGCAATCTGTTGTTTATCCTGTTCATGATCATGTGCTGTCAGCTTGCAGCATAGTTGAACAATCATTATTGTCTTGCTTGCAATAGCTGCTAGTCAGCTCTTGTCAGCTGTTGCAGCAGTATTGAGTGGCCAAGTTGGGAATACACAGCGTATCTTGCTGTGCTGTACATTAAATTGTGACCATCCTTAGCAATTAGCAAGGATGCTCTTACTAGTGCCTAGCTGTGTGCTGTGCAGATGGGCCCGCAAAGGGACAAGCAGCACAGGCAAGGAAGGCAGTGTGGGTGTGGCAAGCAGCTGGGAGGATACAAGCAGTGCCTACAGCCCAAGCACGCTGAAGAGTCTGGAGCTAGTTGATGAGAACCAGGTCAACTACGACCTGCTGGAAGCTCTGGTTGTGCACATTGTGGACACCGAATCTGCTCAGGGTCCAGGAGCTTTTCTCAGGGTATGCTGTCTTGTGATTCCTTCCTTGCTGTACTCTGCTATGTATGCGCACTGTCATATCCACCAGCGGTGACATCACCGTTTGCAACATATCGACGGGCAGTACCAGCTTTGTAGCCCTGTCTACTGTTTGCAACTACCGCCTGTGCGCAGCACTCCATACCTGATGCAAGTACATTGCAGGACTGGGAAGATGCACCTGACATGGCGTCTGCAAGTCAGGAGGGCAAGGCCATACTCATCTTCATGCCCGGTGCACCTGAGATTGCCCGCCTGGTGCGCCTCCTGGAGTCCTCCCCCCGCCTCAGGCAGGCTAGCCAGGGGCGCTGCAAGGTTCTGCCCCTACATGGAGCCCTGCCCTCTCACGCCCAGGTACTGCTGGCTTCCATTAAATCCTGGAGTGAAGACAAGGCCTTTTGGCATCGTTGTGCACTTACATGCCTAGCGACAAGGCTTCACAGCTGTAGCATGTAATGTCTTGTTACTGTATTCTCTGTAAGTGTTGACGTTTGTCGTCTCTCTTGCTGCTGCACAGTGTCTTTGTATCAGGAAGCTGAGATCATGATGACGTAGACATCAGTCTACACGAGATGTGTTTGGCTTGTATCTCCTAGCTGTAGAACACAAAGCAGTGAGGAGTCATGGAGAGAGTGAGTACATATGCAGGTGCGCGTGTTTGAGCGGCTGCCAGCAGGCATGCGCAAAATTGTGGTGGCCACCAATGTAGCAGAGACCTCCATTACCATTGATGATGTGGGTTTCGTCATTGACTCTGGCCGAGTCAAGGAGATGAGGTCAGTACTGCTGCATTTGCAACCCTACAACCCACAGCTGATTTGCGCAGCAACATTGCTGTATTTGCCTCCCTTTGCTGCACAACTGATTTGCGCAGCAACAATGCCATCCCAAACCTTTGCTTCGTTACTGTTGTTCCACATGCCACAAACATTTTCATACATGTTGTGGTGTGGTGGCCTGACACAGACTGGCCAACTATAGCAGCAAAGTGACTAACACATGTTTTGTGCCTTGCAGCTATGATTCTGAGAGGGGCATCAGCAGATTGGCGGAGGGGTGGGTGTCCCTGGCTGCAGCTCAGCAGCGGCGCGGGCGTGCTGGCCGGGTGCAACCTGGGGTCTGCTTTAAACTCTTCAGCCACAGCCAGGCAGCCCAAATGCAGGTGGGACCTGCTCAAATGACTTTTTGCACACTCAACAAGTGTTCACCCACGACACTACATCTGTCAATTTGCTGCATGTTGACAGTGCTGGGAATCTGCTAGACAGCATGCTGCGCAGATGAGACGGCAGAGAGCACACTTGCATCTAGCAGTAACGTACCTCTTGCATTCTTTCAAAGCTGTTTCAGCATGACTGCAAGTGACTACTGCCAGGCGCACATCCATACTTCGGTCAAAGTGTCCTGCACTTGCAGGAGGATCTGTGCTCTGCAAATATTGAATGATCTGTTGTGCTGAGTGCTACAGGATCAACAGCCTCCAGAGGTGTGCAGAACACCTCTGCAGCAGCTGTGTCTCACAGTCAAGACTAGGTTTGGCAATGACCACAAGCTGCTGGATGTTCTGAGTCAAATGCTGACTCCTCCTCCCCCCTCTGCAATCATGTCATCAATGGACTCCTTATCCAGCCTGGGAGCATTGGACGTAGATGAGGCCTTGACTGCTCTTGGCCGCCTGCTCAGCCAGATTCCTATGGACCCCAGACTAGCCAAGACATGCATCTTTGCCTGTATGCTCAGGTCAGCTCTTGCTCATGCTTCCAGACATCAAATCTGCTGTTGAGTGCTTCTGTACACAGACAGGCCTCTTGCCTACCTACAATATCACCAGCCTGGCTGTTCCCCCTCTCACATGCACAGCTTATGGTCAACACATATGCAAAGGCACCAAACGCTGATCTGGCACATGTCACAAGCACTTAAGCTGTGAAAGCAGCCTGTAAAGACTGCTGGCATTGCAACAATTTCGTTCATTGCTGTTTACATTATCATGGTTTGCACAAAACTAAAATGATGATACTCTGGCCTGGGTGCAGATGTGTGAGTCCAGTGCTTATTGTGGTAGCCGCAATGACTCATGGCCGGTCTGTCTTTGTTTCACCACCGGACAAGCGCGCAGAAGCAGCCGCTGCTCGAGCTCAGATAACGGCTAACAGCACGGCTGCCAAGAGCGATCACCTGGCCATCATTGCAGCCTTCAATGGCTGGACAGCTGCATGGACCAAGGGCGGCCGCCAGCAAGCACACACAGTGAGTAACTTGCATGCACTTCCCTATTGCGCCTCGTGGGACTAGTCTTTCTCCCAAGTTACCTGTTTGCAGAGCTCACTCTAGGCTGCATTGCACATTGCAACACTCCTCAGAAGTCTGGAAGGAACTGCAGTCATGCCTTGTAAATTGTAACATGCAAATGTTCTCTAATGTATCTCAACCATGCACGCAGGACAAGCACTATGATGAGCACAGTTGCCTGTAGTATGGCAGCGGTCTACTAGTACTATGATGGTCAGTTTCACTGCCTATCAAAAGCAGTGACAATGCTGGGCGTGAGGTTTGCAGCATGCAGAATTATGTATCAGCTTTCCTTGAAGCCCAGCTGCATACAATATTTGCGCAGTGAAAGTGTAAACCACTCTTGTTGATGCAGTTTTGCGCACAGAACTTCTTGTCAGAGTCTGCTCTGGAGGCCATTGAGGCAGGCAGGGCAGAGTCTGCTGCCACTCTCATGGACATGGGCCTTCTTCCGCCCTCTTTCCGTGGCTGGATGCAGCAGCAAGCCAGAAGCAGTCTTCCCTCTGCAGACATCACACTTCATGAGTTTGACAGCTACTGCAACAATGCAAGGATAGTAAAAGCAGCACTTTGTGCAGGTGTGTTGGCACAAGCATTTGTGGCCCTCTTCTTCTGCCTCAGAAGCTGTTCATTTTCTGAATGATTTGCATTGGGCGTCCTCTCCTCAAGCTGCCAAAAAGTGTTTCTCTGTGCGGAGTCTCTGTGCATACACACACAAACATACGTGCTCAACTACGCGAGGTCAACTTGCCTCAACAGCTGCGTCCGACATTACTGGGACAGCAGACATCAAACTGCACTCAGGTGCTGCTTGCAGATGACTGCAGCATTGGTAGCAGAATGTAGCGCAAGTCACTTGTACTTTTGCTCTACATTTTAACACACTTGACGCTTTATTGTTCCTGCGGCTGGTACTATAGTATAGTAATGGTACTATACTGCTGAGTATGCAGCTTTGCTGCGCAGGGTACTATCCATCCATTTTGAGAGTAGAGCATCCAGCAGCACGTTACCAAGGAGTACAAGGTGGCAGTGTAGAGATAGATGCCAAGCCTGCAGAGCTACGCTTCTATGATAAACACAAAGGTAGCTGGCATTGTTACCTCCAGGCCTGGCTGCATGACCAGCAGCGCCCTCTTGTGTGATCCGCAACCCCAACATGGCTACATATGTTGCGCAGGCCAACCAGTGCCTGTCTCTCATTGGTCTGGCATCTCAATTGTAACCTTTTTTGACAGCGTCCTCTTGCAGTGTGCAAGTGCTTGTGTTCCTGCAGGTCGGGTGTTCATTCATCCTGGGAGTGTCAACTTTGATGTTGGCAAGTTTGACAGTGGTTGGCTGGTGTACACCGAGATGGTGGCCACAGCCAAGCTGTATGTGCGGGAGAGCTCAATGGTCCCTGTGTATGCACTGCTGCTTTTTGGAGGTAGGTTCAATCTCACCAATAACGAGGCTACAAAGTAGTTGAGGGTACTTATTGTCAAACGTCAATGCAATACTGGAATGTCATCAAAGCAGGCATGTCAAAACTGCCATGTTTGTCAGTGATGGCTATAGCATTCAGTGCCAAGCGTGTCTGAGCCTTGTTGGCTTCAACAAAGCGCTGCTGTCTATGCCTGGCCAAGACTGATTGAATACATGCGTACACACGTTGTTTGTTTGTTTGTTTATATGTCATATATAGGTCTGACTATAATGTTCATTACTGCACTATCACATGTGACAGGCTCATGGCCACACATACTTTATCACCATGCACTAATGGAGAGTCAAACAGCGCAGCCTTTTCAGGCAGTTTTGGTGAGGTGTGATGCATGCAGGTCAGATAAGTGTGCAACACGAAGAAGGGACTCTAAAGCTTGATGGCTGGGCAACCTTCAAGGCACCGGCGCGCATAGCTGTATTGATTCGAGAGTTGCGGCAACAGGTTGACAAACTACTTTTGGAGAAGGTTGCTAGTCCCACTCTCAGTATATTTGACAGTCCCATTACAGCAGTCATGCAAGACTTGTTGGCAAAAGACGGCTTCTGACGGCACACATGTTGATCCAAGGCTAGGCTTGCAGATGCAGATTCCACCTGCTGAGTCCACTTGCAAGTCTGACTCATTGTTCAAGTATGCGCATGACTTTTATGGCCCAAGCCTTTCAGCCAGCTTCAGACAACTTCAGACGCTTACAAAACACCTCTAAATGCAAGTCAGCCTGGCACCAATCCTTGTTTACCACTACATGCATACACCATGCCAAACTTGTAATTGTCCACATCAACTTTTCTCTACAAAACTTTACATTCATTTGCTATGGTTCGCTGGGTGCACTTGTTCCTTGAATAGACTTTGCACAAAACGCTTGATGATATGGTGACTAGTACAATAAGCTGACTGATTAAAACACATAGACCAAATGTCTTTGCTATCACGCTCAAGCTTGTGTTATGGCTATCATTAGCATTATGCCACCATGATGGCAACCTCATTGTGATAGGTCCATGTTGGTAATCTGATTCATTTGGAAGATGCACTCACAGTCTGTGAACACGTACACTTACAGTGAGTTACAATCACAGGCGATTGGACCTGAGCTGCCTGGACCAATCTGCTTAAACACATTAATGACAGTATATACATGAGTATATATATATACGCAGCAGCAGCACATGCTAGGACTTCAAATTTGAAGTTTCAAGACACCCTATTGTTTTGGTCAGATGTCCACCTTCAAGTTTGGATTTGCCTAACTGATTACAAATGGAGGACTGCCCAACAGGAAGCAACTGTGTCAACAAAGCCTATTATGGCAAACTCAAAGTCACAAACGACTCACATGGCAAGAGCAACAGCAATAAAGGGCGTTGCATGAGTTAAGACATTGTACATGTCAAAATTTGAGGATCGTATGTGCAAGACAACCTGCTGTGCTCGACACGGGTTCATACAAGTGTTTCCAACATCCTGACTAGAAGCAATGTTAATTGATGTCCTTCATCAACTTGCAAGGAATCTAAGGCAACGTATGCACTTTGTGTGCACTGACTAGGACAAGAGCAGATGCACAATCAACTCAAGTGTATTTGTCTTAAACAGCCATAGACTCAATTAGAGCAGATAAACTAAATAAGACAGAAAATGTTACATGGCATACAAGAAAGCCTGCACCTGTACCGCAACCTTGGGGTCAATGTTCACGTTCTGACCATCAAGCCATTGACGCCATTTGCGCCTCAAGTGTGTTGCTTCAATCGTGGCTTGAGCTTGCTGCATTTCATCTTTGCAATTTTGCAATTCTTGTGTGGATTGTGCTGCATATTGCTGCAGTGACTCAGGCTGGAATGCCTTGTCAAACAGTCCAAAAGCAATAGACAAGGATGCTGCAGCACTATGAGACGGTTTGTAATCGACGCATCGAGGGTCTAGCAGCCAAATTTGCAGCAGAAAACTGCACAGCAGAGGACAATGTGTCACAATAATTGGATGGCCATGTGCATGTAAGTACGGCTTTTGAGCAGAAAGTCAAACGCCTTGAGTGCGCCTACCTGGCAACATGATATACATGCTTTTCATTGACCGCTATCAATCTGGCTTCACAGACCTGCAACCATAGGTTCCTCAAGACTTCCTTGGTGCTGGGAACAGCCTTGATGTGCTCTGGTGTGCTGGTTTGGTCATGTTTTCCACATCCTCAAATGTGTAAGTTCCATCAGTAGTGAATGCAGATTGCTCGGGGTAAAAGCAGTCATCAATATCAACAAGAACTCTTGTAAATTTGAAACTCTGTCTATTGAACATGTCGCCTACAGCTGCCATCAGGCAGCCAATGCCAACCAACTGGAACCTAGAGTAGCAATAGTCAGCCTGTCAGTTTTACAGATTATATGTGCCGTGACGCATTTCAAGTTCACAAAAATGGACCCGTAGTTCATGAGCAAGGAGGCACCAATCTGAGACTCACCGATGCAATTCCTCAACAACTTGTTGGCTCAGATAGTAGTCCAGATACGTGACAGCTTTTGTTGCAGTGGAAGAGTTGAGGCGCCAGTTGAATGAAACCTGTGCAGGGTTTGGGCCAAATTTTCGTGGACTTTGCTTGCAATTGCGGGAACATGTGTCAGCGAAACAAAAGCTCAGGACGACTATGATGTTACCTCTATCAACCACTCTGCAAGAATCATCCGATGCCTGCTGTTCACACTTGTCTGCAGTTTGTAGATAGCTTGTGAGTTGGTCACAGCCGCTAGTCCACTTCTCCAAAGGTCTGGAGACTCAAGCTGCTGACGCCTTTGTGTATTGGCCGATGCCGCCGTTTAGGGTGACCAGAATATCCAGCGCTCTTCACAGGCAGGCCCCCAGAACATTGCCCTCAGTTGGGCAAACATACTGTGTGTGCAAAAGAGCCGAACGAGATCTTTGCTGCTCAGGTGCAACATGACTTCCAGCCACAAGCTTTCGGGAAGGTGCTCGTCTGGATCGCTCATTTTGGTTGTACTCGTAGGGCTTGCGGTGGTCAGCGAACGAAGGACGACAAATGCGCTGTCGTTGCAGTGTGACGAGTTTGTCAATGCAATCAACGTAGAAAAGGTAATAGGGGACACAGAAAATAAAACTAGTATTTTTGTTTATGTCCCCCATTTCCTTGCGCAAAACAGCCTGCGCACGGAGAACAGCCTGTGCAGCTCTGTCTGGCGCGGCAGTGGTCAACCAGACTGCAGGATCAAGTGTGTGCAGGGAGGCGATGTGTAGGATTCTGAGCAAGTCATTCTGATCAGTCAAACCCTAAACCCTAAACCCTAAACTCCATGGGCTATGGACCGCAACTTGTGCAGCAATTTGACACTTGTTTGAGGTCATGTGTCTATAGCAACCTTGCTTGTGCATATTTGTTTATATATGTTGTCAAGCTACACGTTTGCATGTAAAGCAGGAACCTGGAGGAGGGGCAAGTTCTGGAAGTGCGGTATGTCCATAGTGACTTGCGCTTGCGTAACTTGGCTGTACAGTATGCTGGGGGCCACATCAAGTCAGTGATCATGCTAGATCTTGATTGGGCTGGCATGCATGGTTCCCATGTGTATTTAGCAGACATAAATCCATCTATTGCACCATTTACTCAGAGGCCTGCAGGCGTGCAGAGGGGTGCTGTACTGTTACAAGAGCATGACTGTGAGACTATCTTGTCAGAGTACAGGGCAAAAGTTTGTGAGTGTTTTCTGGATATGGACGCTGGCTAAGCTGTATGCAGCATAGGCAACATAGCTTCTGGGAGTGAGGCTTTCGCCAATCGCCCCGCACACTGCGTGTACTTCCTGTCCTGTACACACTTCGTCCTATGAACTGCTGCCAAGTGCTACCTAGTACTACTACTACTACTACGCTGACTAGTTGATCGTTCTGCCAGAATTGGCGTTACGCCCTGCCCTGCACAGAACGATCAACGATTAGTCGCCGAGCTAATGTATTGTTAGAAGTCGCTATCATGGCTGGAACAACTGGTGCACATGACATAGGAGGCCTGTCAGTTAACGCGGCCATTGACGTTGCTTCAGGACGCAAAAAGTATCAGCTTTGGGAGCTGCAGACGCATTGCCTTGTGACCTTGCTGTCTAAATGCGGGCTTTTGACGGTAGATGAGGTGTGCCTGTTTGCGGAAATTCATCGCGCCCGAAAGTCAAGCACGGCCCTGTCTTCCATCTATTTCTGGCGCGAACTTTGTTGAGTAAGTAAACTGATCTATAATGCAGCTCCGAAGAGGTGTTGAGGGGCTTCCAGCTCCTGCTGCCGAGGCCATGAGTTACTATGAGCGATGGGCTGCATCTGTTGCTGCCATATCCATGGAACGCGGAACCATACAACAAAGGGACCTTGACTACTATCTGGGTGTTTCTACAGAGGAGCCTTTGGCTAGGTAGGTGGTGTTTTGCAAGACGCTTGATTGCACCCAAGGATCTTGCTATGCATCTTCAAACAGTCATGTACAGGTTTGGCAAAGGAGACCTTGTCCGAGTCCGGCTTGAAAATGCTGCCATCAGAACCCGTAAGCCCCACTTGCGAACACCTGGATACATTTTTGGCCTTGTTGGCGTGATAGAGAGAGAGTGTGTTGGCATGGCTGACAATCCTGAGGGCCTCGCATTCAGACAGGTTCTACCATGTTGTGCACATGTCATGGCAATGTAATCACTTGCTGAAGTTGTCGCCTAATTGAGAATGGTGACATCATTACCCTGGTCTTCTGGCAATGTGTTGTGCAATTCAAGGCAAAGTAACATTCATTTGCCTGCATTCCAAAGTGTTGCATGGCGCATTGCATATTGTTGCATGCTCACCCAACAATGGTCTGTGTAGTGGTGCAACAACCACCGCAAAGGTTTGTCAGTCATGGCTTGCCAGCCCTGGTTGTCTCTGCACCTTTGCAGCAAAGCTGAATGTCAAGCTAGTCTGCACATTCATGTCATTGGAGCAGAATTGTGTGTAGTTATGTGATTTCCAGGCGGCGTACATCAAGCTATGTGGCAGCTCAACACATTTGGATCCAGCTCTCAGGCACATATTGTGTACTTTAATTTGATAAGACAAGCCACCAGACAAGACTGAATTTGTCACAGTACATGCATCGACGTGCCATAGTGCATGTGCAGGAGCTACCAAGACAGCCACTGTACCGGGTGACCTTCCACCAGACCGATGTATGGGAGGGCTACACAGGCAGCAACCTGGACACACTAGATGTGGAAGTCTACCAAGCCTGGTTGGAGCCCGCTACCAAGGAGCAATTACAGACTCAGCAGCAAGGCAAGCACCATGCACAGACACATACTGACCAGCATGGTCATGGACAGCAGCATGGGGATCCCCAACTGGTAGACCATGGTGATCACACGCATGAAGGCCGGTCTGTGGTGGAGCAGAATGCCATTGACCTTGAAGGTGAGGATGATGTAGAGAGAAGGCGCCTTTCAGAGGCTCTTGTCAAGGTGACTGTGCCTGCCTTGTCTTGCATTGTTTGTCCACATGCTCAAGAAGCAGACATTTTGAAGAACACACCTGCTATTGTAATACTGCAGTCTTTTGCCTTGGTGTCTTCTGCCTGGTACTGTATTTTCTGTTACTTGCAATATCGCACAGTGGTTGACGTTCACAATCTAGCTTTATGAATTATGTCACATACATACATACATACATACATACATACATACATACATACATACATACATACATACATACATACATACATACAT
>JAABUP010009306.1_pt1 | contig 12126 bp, 16 predicted proteins | sample 5559201 | NCBI WGS metagenome assembly JAABUP01 (sample SAMN10711887, study PRJNA513373) | rock metagenome | isolation source: Antarctica rocks | place: Antarctica | reverse complement strand
TGTCCAGCGAGGACGAGAACATGGCGATCGACCAGCGAGCGGACGCCTCGGACGCTTCACTCGATCACGCTTCAGTCGTTTGCAACACTACTGCGATTGTTGCGCTCGACAAGGCTATCCTCTCTCTGGAGAGCACCTTAAAGGATATCAGGGCTACTCGATCAATTCTACTTGAAACCACTCTCGAAGTTGAACAACTCGAACGACCATTCAAACAGCTCGGACTGGGACGCCTCGTCTGTGTTCAACCTTGGCGGTCTCCTCGCTCGCTCGGCCTAGCATCGCACGCTCGCTACCTCGAGTGGGAGTGTTGGAAGGCTCGGATAAGCTCGCGCGCCACGCGTTCGTTCATAGTGTGTGAAAGTTTTCACTTCGCTCGTGCTTTTTTATGCATTCATCATAAACTACAACACTTGTTTAGCCGAATACCGAAACCTTCGAGCTCATTGGTGAGGATGGCGAGGTCGTTGAGAGGTTTGAGCACATCGAGGATGATGAAAATCCGGTTACAGGTCCTGGCGACTGCGATGACCTGTCGCTTCGACCCTTCCCGTCCTTCGCCCCCTCGATGATTCCTGGTCAATCTGCGTTAGAGTGGCGCCGAAGGAAGCGGCAGAAGGAGGGTCACGACTCACCCGGCAGATCCAGCACTTGAATTCGAGCACCGTTGTGGGTATGAGTTCCCAGGACGGCTGTGAGGGTAGTGTATTCATGAGAGGCTACCTCGGAATGAGTCCGGCTACATTCCAACTCGTAAGATACATTTTCGACCGCTCTATCGATCCGTTGAAAGGACAAGGCGTACCTCAGCTTCGCCATGAGCGTCGACTTGCCCTGCAGACCGCATGAATCTCAATCCGGCAGGGAAGCATAAGTTGTGGCCGAGGGTAATTTCATTGGATTGAGAGAGCTTAGTCCCAGTAGCTAATACTTGCAATAGGCTGCGTCTTGATTCCTCGCTAGCTGATTCCGAAACTACAGCTGGAGCTCCTCGAGTCCGCTCTCCGCGAGTCCGCTCTCCTCGAGTCCGCTCTCGTCAGACACACCTCGCCGCCTTTCAGACACACCTTGCCGCCAAACCCCTTGTCCATCGACACCCACTATAGAGTTCGGCCAAACCTTCTCCAGCTCTACGCCTCCTCTTCGCCCAAGATGATCGAACCTCTACACAAGACACGCCGTCCGCCTGAGAAATCGAGACCGAATGGAACGCGGCAGACCATCGAGACAGGACCAGCCTCAGTGCTAGGATTCGAAGAGATCGTTTCCAGGAATAGGACGTGGCGAGGAGACGAGCCGAGTGAGAAGCTTGGAGCAAGAAACGAGGAGCAGTTGATGAGGGAGATCCGTTGGGCCAATTTGGGATGGGTGTACCAGGTGAGTCCACCCTCAGCCAGACCTCAGTCGGATGCCATGCCTAGTGGTCGACAAAGTCGTGTGATTTCACGCCAGAAATACCAATTCAGTTCCCTAAAGGTCTGGCGGACCTGTGCTCAATAATGGTTTCGATTGTGCCATGGGGCGAGATCTTCAATGATGACGCCGATCACGGTCAGGACGGGCAGAGCGGGGACAGGGATCATCGTAAGCGAGTCACCGATCCAAGCTGATTGATCGCTGATGAGTGAATACCCTATCTAGGAGCGGACACCGGCATTGTAAATTTCTATCAGCTCAATAACACCCTCAAGGGGCATGTCGACCGTGCAGAGTGCGATTTTAGACTGTCGTCGTCGAGAAGTACGGTTGCTCCTCCAGACTGGACCCCTCCCGACCGCTGGTGTCCATTTCGTAAGCAATCTAATGTTCTCATTCAGTCTCTATAGTTGATCTGCTGACGAAGTCCAACATAGTCTCGGCCACTCAGCCATCTTCCTGCTCGGCTCGTCATCGCGTGACGATCGACCGAGCCCCACCCTCCGCTCTGGTGATGTACTTCTCATGAGTGGTCACTGTCGACAATCGTACCAGGGTCAGCATATTCTCGAGCTGCGACTGTGGCTGATAAGCCCATTCAAGGAGTTCCAAGGGTGATGGAAGGGACGTTGCCTTCCTTACCTAGCGATCCTTGAAAGACGTCTTGCTTGATGGCTTGGAGTTGTTCCCACTTGCGCCTCGCTTCGTTGATGAGGAGATACGCAGAGGAGTCAGGGGTAGTGACGGAGTTCGGATGAGGAAGGGAGGGACTGAAGTACCGGTCGTCTCGCTTGGGCACTGTCCATCGCATGCTTTGAATCCAACACGTACAAGAAACGCGAAGCTTGACGAAGCTACGGGGGGGGGGGGGGGGGGTGGGGCAAGGAGGGGAAGAGATACACGAGATGAAAGGACTCCTTCACCAAATCTGCCTCCGAAACACGCTAATTCAAGCCGGATGGCCGGTGGGTAGGTATAAAGAGCATAACCTGTCCGCGAAAACACTTACATGCAAGTAACTCGACTCATACAGAAAACAGCGCTTTCGAAAAAATCTCTTCGCAGTATGTCGTCTACTCGAGGCAAGGTCATTGGCAAGCTTTACATGTATCCCGGTGAGCCGCTCGTATCAGGAAGCACGACCTCGGCTTACTTGTCTGCTCTGCTCAGGTCATTCCCGCTGGACGCGTCTTCAAGCCCTTGCCGCTGCTGCGAATGTACAATTCGACCACGTCAAGGACTTTGGAGCCAGAAAGGCGATGACCGACCCCGACTTTCTATCCAAATACCCAATGGGTATGGTGCCCGCATTCGAAAGTGCGGACGGGAAGACCCACATCACCGAATGTAGTGCCATCTGCGATTATGGTGGGATATCACAAGCCAAGCGCTGAGATACCTGTGCTGACTCGATATCATGAAGTGGCCACAATCAACCCCGAATCTGGTCTGATGCCGTCTGACCTCGGCCAAGCTGCAGAAGTTCGCAACTGGCTGTTCATATGCGAGGCAGAGGTACGCAGTGCATTTCATCATTTCGGTGTTTCTGATAAAGACAGATTATCGCGCCTTTGACCGCCATCAACCGCGCGCATGCCAATATTGTCCCGTACGACCAGAAGGTATGCCATGCTCGCTTCCCTTGTCTGAAAGTCACTGACCGCAAGCATCATTCTATCAGATGGTCGACGGCATTTACGAGGCTCTTCATCGGCGCATGGCCAACATTGACAATTGGGTCTCCAAGCGCGAGTACCTCGTCGGCGAGGGCTTCACCCTCGCGGATCTAACCCTTGCCTCTGTCCTTGGACACGGATACGCCAAGCTGATGGATAAGGCATGGAGGGACCAATACCCGGAGGCGTTTGGGTATTTCCAGAGGATTATCAAGGATCCAAAGGTGAAAGGGACGTTTGGGGAGCCTACGTTGATCGACAAGACGCCGGAGCACAAGCCCAAAGAGGCGTGATTGAGGTGCGGCGACAATAGCGAGAGTATCTTCCATACCAGGGATAGCATGTACGATCCACTATGCTTCAGCCTGACGCCTTGGCTAAATTGGGAGACACACTTGAAATGAGCTTTGAAGACCAATTTCCTTGGCCAGAACCTCCGGTGATGAGAGCACATTTGAAGGATAGGGTGGAGACGGGGGCCATGATCAAAGAGGGTCAGTAATGGCGATTTGCGCATCCGGCGACGAAATTCAGGGTTGCGAGGTGAGGCGAAGAAGAGAAGAGAGAGTGGAGAAAGGGGGTTAGTAAGACAGTCGTGTGAGCTCGCGAGGGGGTGACATGATTTACTCACCGCGTTGTCACTTCCCATGAACCCGAGCACTCTGTCCTTCTTCTCCTTCACAGGCCATCGTGGAACGAGAATAAAGGTCACGACCGATTGATCAGAAGGCGAGCCAGAGCCTGGCGGATAGGATGGGGGCGGCGCTGCTTCCTCGTCGCTCGCCAGTGAGGATTTGCGCCATGAGTCGAGGACCTCTTCTTCATCGGGCGGCAATCGCTGGTAATGGGGAAGGATGGATGACAGGCTTGGGAGGATTTCGAGAAGCTATGAGGTGTGTATAGAGAAAGACGGTCGAATCAGGAAACATAGCTCCCGATGAGGGATGCTATAATCCCAGGCAGTGGTAAGCGACAGGCCGAGTAGCCGGCAGGAAAGATCTGCAGGCCGGGAAAGCGGTGGTGTCGAATGTACCTGCAAAGGCTTAGTCTCTTCGCAAGCTTCCGAGCCCTATCGCCTGTTTAAGAGAGATTCATACACGTAATATACCATACTGTACTAGCCATCCTACACCTGACATCCGATCATAAAACCGCCACGGGATCATTGTATCATCCCCTTGTACTCCAAAGTAGCCAAAACGATGATCAACACGATGAGTGGAGACAAGAAACCCGACATTAAGAGCGCAGAATTGCGGATCTCCTTCCATTTCCCTGCAGATGATCAGCCCGTTAGATTATCGTAGTCTAGTGAAGTGTTCTCACTCACTCGCTTGTTGATCACCCGGACCATCCGCCACCTGGACTTTCAACCTCTCCGGTGATTCCCTGTACAGTCGGTCCCACGTCGCGTCGAGGATCCTACTCCATCCTTCGCCTTCGATTTTCGCGTCTTTGTTCTCGGGAGATAGGAACTCGATTCGCTGGGGTGGGTATTCGTTGAGGATAGGGAATGCTTGTTGCACCATCGCCGTGGTCTCCTACGATTGGAAAGCGTGGGATGCAGAGGAATACAGGTGGAGGGACAGTTGATCGAAAAGTGTAAACCGAAGAATGATTGGGCGTTAGGGAATAGTGATGGGAGATGACGGGACAGACGAATTCTTGTCAGCTAAAACGAGAGATAAGGAGCGACCGAACCCACCTCCTTATCCCGTCCCATCACCCCCAAGACACTCTCCTTCTTCCCCTTGACCGGATACCTGGGGACGAAGATGAAGGTGACGATGGATTGACCGGAACCAGAACCAGAACCGGATCCTTCTCTCGGTGGGTAGGTCGGAAGCTGTGCATCCTCGCCATCCTTCGCCACTGGGGATTTCCGCCAGGAGTCGAAGACTTCCTCGTCGTGATTGGCGAGGCGTTGATACTGCGGTAGGATGGGCGACATGTTCAAGAGATACTCAGCAAAAGTTGGATGTTCGACACTAGAACAATAGGAATATCCGTTGTTCAGTAGGCCCGCACAGAAATGTAAACGCCGGGTAGAATTTGCGTTTCAAACTGAGGCGCCTATTTCTTTGCTTGAAAAGGCACTGGTTTTTTTCAGAGTCCCTAATGGCTACCGCTCATGCTGTCCCAGATCACCTCCGCATAATCTGTATATGCGTCAGTCCACTATTAGCAGGATAAGGTCACCCATCCATTACCCGAACATACTCCTTGGGCATAAATGTGACGCGACGGAAGTCGGCCATAACGGTGAACTCACGCGTGTATCAACGCCCAGCCTTCGCCTCGAGAAAAGTTTGCTTTCCTAAAAGGATACCATAAGGATGCCATGAGAGTGGGAATTTCCCGCCTGACGACTGGAATGCGGGCAGAAGCGTCGCTCCGGAATGGCGGGAAGGAAACAGGCCGTATGGGTGAGCATCCAGCTGGCTATCAGGATCAGAGGTGTCGTTCAGGAGGGATCAGCGGGCCTCGGGACGAGTTTGGTTCAGTCGGTCTTGAATTCAGAGATTCAGAGGACAAGAGATTCATTGCCCGAAGAAGGGAACTACTGGGAGAGCTAGTTCTGATATATGTCTATGTATCCTGGAGTCGTAATTCGAGTCCGTTAAGCCGAGCATGCGTAGTCCATGCTTCCGGCGTAGTCCATGTGTCCAGTCTCCCCGAGATCCAATGGTGTGTTCCTGACACTGGCCCGAATTTGGCGTGAAGAGGAGTGTTGGTGATGATTTGAGTGTAAGACTGGGAAAAATGAACGTGAAAGGACTGGAGAAGCTGAGCGTGAGGATATTCGACGAGATTGTGGTGCATCCGAGGCGCGGTGTAGTCGTCATGTCGATACCAAGGCTGAACAGGGAAGGAAGGAGACGACGGTGGGTGGTGCTGCATTGCGGGAATTACAAAAGTAAATCACTGGGGATGTGAGATTACATTTCCCTGCCTCAACCTCCTCTCCTTCCTCCGCCTTGTACTCCCCCACTTCCACCCCTTCCTCTCCGGCTCACCATCTCGCAGTCGTATTTGTGCGTCCAAGATGACGAGGCCAAGAGGAAGAAGATGAGGGGGTGATGGTATATGTCGATTGTCAACAGGTCGATGATCGGTGATCGGTGACAGAGTGCGAACGGCTCGATCTAGGAGATAGAACGACGGCCGAAGTGGGCTGTAGGTATACGATCAGCACTGGAGGTAGGCTGATCTTCACTCGCTCGAGTACTCACCAAGCCAGCCAGCGAAGGCTGCAAACTTCCCGATTCAGCGGGCCGCTCCGGTTCGGGCTCACGCTTGATGCTTTTGGCTTGGAGGTGATGGGGTCGTTGGGCACGGGATGCTGAGTTCGTCGTCTTCGCATCTTCCCTTTCATCCCCTCAGCAGCCGCCTTGATCCTTCGTGCCTCTCTTTTCTGTTCCATCGCTCCTGTCGCCAACTGATGGGTGCTCAATCCCACCGCCCGGAGAGTGTCGCTCGTCAAGGGTGTGCGTGCACCAGTCGGAGAGTTCCCAATCGACGATCCCGCTGATCTTGCCGTTGTCAATCAAGATGTTGCCCGGATGGAAGTCCATATGACAGAATCGGATGGGGTGAAGAGTCCCGGTGGAAGAGGCCCGTAGGCTGGTGAAGGACAGACCGTTGGAGCGGGATCATGCTTGAGGTCTGAGACGTATTCCAGCACATCTCGTCCACAAAGAGCGATAGGTCGACGGTACCGTCGATGAAGCCATCCAACAGTGGGAACTTGAGACAGCGAAGACCGTCCAAATCGGAAATCGCCCCGCCCGACGTCGGGTTACAGACAGTCTCCGCGGACGAGGCCCTCGCCTCATTCATCCGGGCCATGTAAGTCTGGACGTCCCGAAGAAGGCGCACCCGATATTTCGAGTACATCCTATGACCGAGACTTCTCTCCCGTCCGGGCAAGGTCGACATCATGATCACGTTGCACTCCTTTTTTTTTTTTCCCCCTCGACGGCGAGGAACTCCATCGGGCGAGGACCGGGCAGGGTGTCGAGTCACTCGAGCAGTCGCAAGATCCGATAGTACCCAACTTTTACCGTATACCCGTCATCGATCACTTTGATGTGTTTCCACCCGTAGGAACGACGCGCCTCAGTCAACAGTTCGGCCGTGACGAGGTGAGATATCGTGCTTGGAGAAGACGAGGAGGACGACGACGATGGGGTTGAGGATGGTGACATCACAGGCTTCTTCTCTGTTTCCGGTTTCGATTGGGGTTGGTGACAAGTGGAAAAGCAGGACAGGATGGGGAAAGAAACACGCGATACGTACAGCTTGGGTCAGCGTTTCACCGAAGAAAGCAGACTGGACGAGTGCGCACCATTCAGGAATGAGGCTGAATGCGCACCACACACCATCCACGTTATCTTATCACACTTCAGCCTTAAACCTAATATATTTTACGGACATTGCCCTAATGGTTTCATTTCTAGTTCTCTACTCATAGATGTTTAGCTTCCTGGTTACTTGGAGAAAACATGAGGGGCGTACAGCAAGCTCCCACCCAGCTCTTTTCCAAGCTTCCTCAACCTCAGTCCCCATTCTTTTACTTCCTCCTCTTCCCAACACTCCGCCAAACTCTTTGAGGAACTCCAGCTTCCTCTACGTCAGCGACGGCCGCCAACTCCCTCGACCCTTCCTGCCCCGCGCTGAACGGTTCCCTCTGCTACCACCAGCTAGAGGAGTAGGTGCTGACTCAGTAGGGATGGATGTGGCATCAGCTGGCAAATGGCAAAAGTGCGTCAGCCTCTGCGTGAGGCTGTACTGAACCCCGAACCATAACTCACCTGCTGCCTCGTCTGGTGATGCTGTGGGGAGGAGCTGAAGCAGAAAGGAAAGATCCACGTCGTCGCTCGCAAGGGAGGTGAGTGCGCGACGTAACGCGCTCCGTTTCTTGGGAGGATAAAGTCCGAAGATCTCGATCGTTGGCTGCCCGCGCAGAAGGTCGGCTAAAAACCTCATGTCGGACAAATCCTTTTGGATCGTTTCTTGGGTTTTGAGTCTGTCCAAACTCGTCCCAGTCGATAGTTGGTACCAACGTGGAACCTTACTGAACAGTAGGGCAATGGGCACGAGGACCCTGACCTGATGGCCGACGACGGGAAAGAGCGTGAAGCACTGATCAAGAGGGTTGGGGAAGGTGTAGCTGTCGATAGCCGCCAACATCTCGACCTTGGTTTCGCTACGCGTCCCATCGCCCTCCTGCTGATCGGAAGGCCGTGGCTGAAAGTAGAGATTGACTCCTCGTAAGATGAAGCGGGGATCAACCTGTACCACCAGATTCTTGATTGGGACGACTTCGTGTCCCATAACCTCGATCGCGAGATCCAGGTCGTCTGTGACACGATCAAGCCCGTGGATCACACAAGCCACGCCTCCAGCCACAGCATATGAGATGTTTCTCCCATCGCGGCTATTGACATGGTCGATGGCTTGATCAGTGCGGCGGCGGCGAAAAACAATGGTCTGGCTTGGTCCAAGTCTGAACAATCTCAGCGTGGGATCCACAAATGATATCAAGGAGAGACCCGTGTACGTGATTGATGACTCACCGAGGCGCGACATGCTGCTTCCATAAAGGGTAGTGCTACCTTTATGGTGAGGTGAGAAGGGCTTTCAAGTCAGGAAAGGGTGTTGGGCGTAAAGGGCCGGGAAGATCTCGAGGGGTAATAAATGGTTGATGAGGATGATCACCTTTAGCTAAGCGGTGAAGATGTTCTTGGAGGTAATGATGCATACTCAAGAGCTTGAATGTACGAGATGATGGGGGAGGACGCGTTTAAAGTCAGATGGGCTAATCACTGACCGGCCTCGAATAACACATAATGACACCTCAGGCCATCAGCGACACGTCCCATCCATCCTAATCAACCCTTTCTAAACCAAGATCTTTGACAACGAGAAAAACTTTCCCAATCACGAACAGGCCGCAGTGATGAATACTCTCTCCCACTCGCGAGAGGACTGGCCGGGGAACTACTCACCCTGTCTGCTCCGCTTCTTTGCAAGACTCCAAACCGCCGGCATCAAGCCCGTCGAATGGGGTACCGGGCTGAGCCACTCAATGGGGGCACCGGTTGTGGTATTGGTACGCTCGTCCATCTGATTTCATCGTATTCATCTTTCTCCTAGACCCACCTCTTTGTCATCTCCTTCAAACACTATCAAGAGGCGGACAGGATCGCTCTCGACTCCGGCCTGTTAGCTCATTCACCGGGGTACAATCGCTATGGTCGCCTGGCTTCCGTCCATCAATGGTATCACGTGCCCGATCAGCCGATCGGGGTCGAGGATCGGTGTACCTCGCTCATCCTCCTTGACACTCGATACGTCTCTGTGGAACTCGATCGTTGCAGCTTCCACCCACTATACAATATCTGGCGACCGAGCCTTATCGAGGCTCTACGATCTTACATTGTCGTCGCATGTCGGCACAACAACGACAAGATGACCAGCTTGGCAATCGAGACGTGGATCAACCAGTTTGTCCTCTATACGATTTGCGGCGCTACGTACATCTCAAAGGGCGAAGATGTGAACGAGGTGTGAGTGTATTTGGTGCGACTAGCTGGAACAGAAAGGCTTATTTCTCTGCCTAGATACCAAAACGAGTCTTTGGAGCGGGATGGCATCAGGAATATGGATGAATTGCCTTGGACAGATGATCTGAGGTGGCTTCGAACCACGCTGCGCCGCCTCATCGAAGGAGAGGTCAAGCCCAACGAGTTCACGCGTGCTTGGTTGAGGAGTAGGAAAGGGGATCGCAAAACATTGAGCAAGGTAGATAAGGAGGGCACGTCATTCCGGACATCTTGATGATGCTTTTGAGCAATTGGGCTTCTCTTGCAAAATGCATTCCCCTTTTGACGTCAGTCACATCCCTCCTCCGGTGTCACCATCGACCATAGCTCTCCTTCGGCATCACTTGAGCCATCCTTCTTCGGTATCCTCGTCAAGCAGAGCACGCTCCCAACACTCTCCCGATCATCCTCGTTCTTCACGCTTCCCGGATCATCCTCGCTCTTTACGCTCTCCGGGTCTTCCTCGCCCTTCACGCTCGCTCCCAACCATCCTCGCCCTTCACGCTCTTCCGATCATCCTATCCCTCACCAGTCTTTCTCTCCTCCAACACTCTCTCAATCCCTCCAATTGCTCATCGTCAGCTCGCCCTCGATAACATTCAGGAGTTAACTCCACCTCCAGTGAACACTCTGATCACCTCTACCTGTTCGGAAGAAGACCGATCGTCGGTGAGGACCAAATTCTCTATCGTCTTCAAGCCAAGACAGGTCCACGGAATCCGAGATCTCGAATTGTTGGCTTGCAAACCGAGCCGTTGTGTGGTTTCGCAAGCTTTGCGAATGATATCCCCCGCTGGCGCCCAAGCAATATTCAAAGCGAGGAGTTGACCGACTTCCTTGAAGTAAGACTTTGCTGCGACATGGTTTGGCAAGCCGCAGGTAGTACACTTGACTGCGCCCTATTCCTTTTGCCAAACGCGTCTCTGAAGGGAAGGAGTAGGTTCGGAGATATGATATTCTGAAAGGCTCGTTGAGGAGATGCAATGCAGACATGTGTGGTGCCGGTTATCGCTTTTCGAAGGTACTTTGGTGTCCTTGCTGACAGGTGAACGCATGCGATAGCGCCGCGTCAAAAACGGTGTGAAGTTTCCTCGCGCTAAGCAAGCCATCAAGATAGTCGAGAAGACGGAGGAAAAGGTCGAGTGGGTCCTGTTGCTTGGACTCATGACTGTCATGAGCTTAGCATCTACAATCGGGATTAGCTATTGCCGGAATATCCTTCAAGAGCTGACACGCACCCTGTAATATTCAACGCAAATCAGGAAAAGCGATGGCTGTACCTCTGCCTATTGAGCGAGTGAAGCGCTATAACAAGCTGTGTGAGTGGAGATGTTTGAGAACGATGTGTCGAGAATGATGCGAAAGGATCCTGCCATTCAGGCTGCCTAGCCAAATGTGCAACAAGCTCAGCGAAGCAATCTGTACCGGTATTGAGTGATCCCACAGGCCGTTCGAGGGCGCCAATCTCCTCCTCTGGGATCGCTAAAGTGCTTTTCGGGGTTTCCTCCATGCCTGGAGCGGGCGAATAGCGGATGGGCGACCCCGAACAGCAGAGACTGGCGCCACAGGAGTCTCACATATCTCCTCGTCGGGACTGGTGTGTCCGCGACCTTCCATCTCGACCGTGGCACGATATTGTCACTTGAGTCCTCTGTAGTCTACAGAGAGGCGGAGTGAACCGTCAGATTTCTTGACAAAGAGGATGGGTGAAGCCGCCTGGCTGGAAGAATCCCTGCTCGAGGTTCTCCTATAGGTAATCGTCCAAAGCTTTGAGTTCTACTGCAGACAGGGAATAGATCGGTCCGAAAGGGGGTCGCAAGTCTCCTTCAAGTGGAATGTTATGATCGTAATGTCCGTGGTCTGGTAGCTTGTCAGAGTTGGACTCCTTGAAGACTTCAAGGTATTCGTCGAATTCAGGCGGAACGGATTGCTGGATTGACTTGATGTTTGATACAGACTTTGTCACGATCGTGAATTGAAGCTCGGAGGGTCATCCGGCGGAGGGCCCCTCCCACGGATGCGGTAGAGCTCGTCCTTCAGGGCGTCATCCAGGTCCCGCCACAATCTCGCCGAACACCGCCATAACACCGCCATAACATCGCCGAACACCCGAACATCGCCGCCATCACCGAAGATAGGCCTGGAAGACGGTGTATAAAGGGATGGACTTGAGAGTCGGGGAGAACCAGTGTTTCGAGATTGTAAAAGTCATTATCGTTACCTAGCCTACTCATAGCCTCTGCATTTCTAGCCCACGCTACTCGACCGGCACTTAACTCGGCTACACCCACGCGTGTCCTCTGTTAAAGATGGCTGGTTCAGGGTACAGGCGTTTCGCGCGTTCGCGTTTATATGAATACATCTTAGTAGTCATGCGTTTTTACTATTGCATATGAACCTGGTTATTCAACAGATTATGAGACCTT
>JAABUP010009305.1_pt1 | contig 12128 bp, 9 predicted proteins | sample 5559201 | NCBI WGS metagenome assembly JAABUP01 (sample SAMN10711887, study PRJNA513373) | rock metagenome | isolation source: Antarctica rocks | place: Antarctica | reverse complement strand
AAAGTCAAGCATATCAAGCATAACACCGAGCTTTCGAGGCATATTGGTCTGCCGTGGCTCTTCTACAATACTGTGGAAAGTACAAATCTGGCCGACGAGAACGACGCTGTCCATGCCGGGAGCTATCATATCCACGCCATTGACCTACGCTCGCTCGACCCTTCACGTACACCACCAAAATCTTTCGATTACATTGAGAAAAATCTACCCACCCTCATTATCTCCGAATGCTGTCTCTGCTATCTCGCCCCTGCTGCAGCTGATACAGTAGCACTTTACTTCACGCAATATTTGTTCCCGCCAACTACACCCCTAGGCCTCGTTCTCTACGAACCCATCAATCCAAATGACCCATTTGGCAAGGTCATGGTCTCAAATCTCGCCGCGCGAGGCATCGTACTACAAACGCTGAGGAAGTACGGCTCGCTAGAAGCGCAAGCTGCTAGAATGAAAGCTTATGGTTTTGATCGAAGTGGTGGTGCAGATATCAACAAGCTCTGGAACGAGGGTGTGGTTGATAAAGAGAAAGAACGGGTTTCGAAGCTGGAGTTGGTGGATGAGGTAGAGGAATGGGAGCTATTGGCTGGGCACTATTGCGTTGCTTGGGGTTGGAGAGGAGAAGACCAGATTTGGGAGGGTTGGAGCAAAATGGCAGGGCAAATGGGCTAATGAGTATTGAGCTTTGCGCTAGCAATACATGACAGGAAATACCTACGGAAGTAGAGCGCGTGCCTGGCAAGTGGACGAAGTGATGGTATATGAGAAATGAATCGATGTCGGTTCGAGCTTCGTATGCCTACTCTGCAAGTCTATAGATGCAATGGAAGAGCAGTAGCGCGGCATCTAGAACGTGAGACCTATGTGCTCTCAGGCTCAGGGGCGAATTGTTCTCATTTCAAAGTCCATCCCGTAATGCTCTTCATCCCACCACATCGCTCATACTCGTGGCTCACCTCTTCTTTAGATTGCCATAACGTCATCACCACATGCCCATACGCCGATGCTGGCGCAGGATGTCCGAAACTGAGCAGGCCTATGCCCATAGACCCCTATAATTTGCGTCATTGCCTTTGCTCCTACTCGAAGAACGGCATGACTTAGAAGTCCTGCAACCAATCCAGCTATTAGAGCTTGTCCAAATGTTCGAGTCTTGTCAAGACAACCTGCTTGCTTGTCTCTTCGATCTCCCCAGCCAGGAACACCTCGTCCAATATAGCATAGACCTATTGCCATTTCCCAGTCAGCATCCGGTATGCATCACAAAGACCAGACGCAAATTACCTTGTAAAAGTTGAATACCAAATCCAGCTCGCACACATTTCCAAAGAAGCTATCCAGCACTTCGACGAAGAAGTGTATGGCCTCTAGGTATGCCAACTCGTTGTCATTGGCGTCCACGCAGACGCAGAAGAACAGCCCTGCATATCGCCGGTAGACGATCTTTAGGGACCGGAATTCGACGAAGTTAGATTGATGCTTTTGGTCTCGGGGCGCGATGAGGCGGTGGACCTGGTCTGATGTGAGTAAGAAATGGGTAGTAAGAAGCGGCATTGTCTGAGTACCTCGCCCTTCAATTTGATCTTTTCTTCATCGCTGTAAGGAGAGTACCTGAGAGCTCTTAGATAAGTCTAATATATAGGGTATGAAGAATCTGTCTAACCATTTCGCAAGTCTTGTTTTCCCTCTTAGAAGTCGAAGTCAGCATACGTCGGAGTGTTGCGCACAAGGGACACGGCGAGTGGGGACATACTGGCGATTTTGGATGAGGATGAAAGAGAGCACCATATTGACGGTATTCCGGGCAGTTTCTGCCTCGAGCGAAGCAATTTGATAGGCAAAGATCTACCAAAGGTCGTCGCTCTGAAGATTGCATGCTCATCGGATTTACGGAGTTAAGATTGGCTAGTGGCTACGGCTGACCCACAAATAAAAAACCGCATATAAATACATGGAGATCTCAGTAAGCAACGCCCATTCCTGAAACTCAACGAGACATGTTCGAGAAACAGTCTAAATGCGTCTAAAACAACCCTTTATGGACACGGTAAAGATTCGCAGGGTTGTAAGCACATCCATGGCAGATGTCGCGGCATTTGTTTAAGCTGCCTCTCTACGTTATGTCAAGCTCGTCCCTTCCATTGGATCAGTACTACAATCTACAAAAACCCCCTCGTTTGCCTTCAAGCTGACAGAGTACTTACTATTATGCGGACCCTTTTCGTCCGGAAACACATTCATGTTTACAATAGATTTTTGAATTCTTGCAAGATCTCGGCATTCTAACGCAGAGCTAACAACACACAGTCAAATCGGTCATGAGGTAAAATGACATGCGCAATTATAAGACGAAGTCGACATCATGATGAGTCCGCTATTATCTGGTGCTAGACCCTCTGTGTTCCACGAGGGTCTCTATCAAATCACATGACTCGACAGCACTATGATGACTCGCAAAGTCCTCCTGAATTTTTCTTGCCTGCTTGACGTACCCTGGGTCAATTCGGATGCTTTCTACTGCTTCTTGGATTGCTTATTTTGAGGGCCGGTTCGCCTTCATATTGATTCCAGCAGCATAGTATGCAACCAGCCTGCTGACATCCGCTTTGTCTTCTGTGTTACCCGCGCATATCATGGGCACGCCATGGCTTAGCACGCTGGTCACCCCATTATATTCGGCATTTGTCACTAGTATAGCTCTTTAGTGGTGGCGGCGAAGGAATTCAAGTCTGTGCAGTTGACTCAGCATCGCCAAACGTGAACTAACACTGATTTATGAGACTTTGTAGTAGCGTTAGGCAACGCTTGCAGATGGTCTTGCAATCTGAGTTAAGGCAATGGTGAAAGAGGAGCATGTACGGCCGACAGCGGAGAATGTCGAGATGAGGAATCTCATTATTGAATATCCTTCATGTGAAACTAGATGAGATATGCTGGGTACTATTCGAATCTTTCGCGACAGCGCAGACTAGCAATGGAAGAATTTTGCCCAGGTCAAAGTCATTGAAGGCATTCCGTGGCTTTGTTTTGAGAGATTAAAAGCTGAGAAACATACTTTGTTATTGGTAAGACAGACCTGCGTCTGCTACGGGCGCTTCCTGCAGTAATTAACGGTAAAGGACTGAAGGCAATAAATACACGCTGTGGCCATGCGTAGACTTGCCCGAAGCGAATCAGGACGTTGATCTGGTCACGTTCGAGCTGCTGAGGTGAGACGAGAACAGTGTGCGGGTGGTTTTGACGTCAGCCTGTAGGTCTAACGCGTTGGCCACGTCCCTGCATTCGTGGTTGGATTTTGTCAATCACCCAGCTTTTTCTTTTCTTCGGGGGCCGCGTTCTCACGTCAGGCGGATCATGCGTTAAGTGGATACTTTCTTTGCCTTGTAGAAGTAGCCAATCAAAAGACTGAGGCGAGCCACTCTAAGGGCAACGTCGCAACAGATATTTCCTATACGTGTCATTCATGGGTGCGTATTTCGAAGGATAAGAGCAACGCACGCTAAATTGATGAGGAATCATACATGCATGTAAGATTCTTCAGGATTGTTTACCTTCTGACAAAATTTCAAGCGAGGATGTAATCGGGTGACGCAGTTTTGAGACACAGAAGGCGACAGAGGAAGATGGTATTCGGGAGCTGAGTCGACACATGGTATTGTCTGTTGAGTGCGCCAAGGAGAGACTTCATTCAAGTTCACACGACAGCTTGCTCGCTGAGTTGGAGAGATCTGCAACAACGAAGGCCCAAAGACCTCTGGCATTACAACAATGATAGGGGATGTTGATCTCTTTAACAACAATCACGAAAAGCAAGTCAGGCGGTGGAACCAAGATGTACCCCAAATTGTTAACGCCTGCGCAGACGGGCCTATCTGGCAGTACATATTGGTGAGACCTGGTAATGAGGCAGTTTGCTTATGGGATGGCAGCTTAACGTACGCAATGCTTGCAAAGCGTTCTGATCGCTTGGCCAGTTACTTAGTCATTGCCTTACAGGTAGGGCCGGAAAGCCTGGTCCCGGTATGTTTCTATAAGTCAAAATGGTCTGTTGTGGCAATTTCGGGAGTGATGAAGGCTGGGGAGCTTTTGTGCTGCTAAGCCCTTTTGATCCCTCGAAAGTGGTTGCAAATAATAGTCCAGGATCTGGGCGCACGGTTCATTTTAGTACCCCCTCAGGCATCAGGCCTCTTGAATGGTGTTGTGGACAAGGTTGTTGCTTTCCATCAGCGGAAACACTAGCCGATACCATCGACAAAGAACCTCCGCCAGTGAAGCCCGAAAATGTAGCATATGTGCTGTATACCTCGGGATCTACAGGCAAACCAGAATCTATTGTTATCGAGCACCGTGCTCTCCGCACCAGCATCAGTATAATATGCTTGGGCAAAGCCTCCGAATACTCAATTTGACACAGGAACGCTCCATTTCGCTGCTAAACTTTTGACGTGCCCATACTTGATGTTCTATTTTTACTCTCTCATATGGCGGATGCCTATGCATACCAAACAAAGACGAGAGAACAAACGTTACCGAGGTCGCGAATCGCTAGCAAATCTCGCAGTCCTGACGCCCTTGGTTGCAAGAACCCTCAAGCCAGAAAGCTTGAAGACCCTCAAGAATCTCGTCATTGGCGGCGAAGCAGTTGGTCACATGGATGTGGCTCAATGGGCGGGAAAGTTGCGCCTCTGCAACGGCTACGGGCCCACAGAATGCAACTGTAGTAGGCTTTTCCAACGACATCAAGAGTAAGGCAAGTCGCTCAGATGTGATTCGGCGCGCCGTAGCATGTACCACTTGGATTGTGGAGCCGGACATCCACGATTTAATAGCGTCTGTTGGTGCTGTAACGGAGCTGATTACCGAAGGCCCCATCTTGGCTAGAGGCTACCTCGACGATCCGGAAAAGACAGATCTAGCGTTTGTATATCCAAAGTGGCTAGCCGAGGATACTTCAGGGGAAATTCAACGCGTCTACAAGATGGAGAACTTGCTTCGCTATGTCTCCGACGGGTCTATAGTATATCTTGGGCGGAAAGATACGCAGGTAAAACTGCACGGCTAGCGGGTGGAACTTGGAGAGATCGAGAATCACCTGTGGAGTCACCCACTCGTTAAAAATGCGCTGGTATTCCTTGCAAATATCCATCCCCGTGTCCCAGGTCTTGTGGCTGTAGTCACGTTGCACGGCGACGCAAATCCCGACGTTGACGGCACACATCTACGTCTTGTAGATCTCGAGCAAGGCACCACTACTAAGAATGTCAATCAGGTTCGCAATGATCTGTCTACGCAGCTTCGCTCGCATATGATACCAACAATGTGGCTCGCAGTGGAAGAACTTCCCTTTCTTCCATCAGGTAAACTCGACAGGAAGAGTGTGGCGCAGTGGATCGCAAATATGGGCAGAAATGTTTCGAGCCACAATGCACTACGTTCAGCGCAGCAGGAACCTCAGCATCCTAAAAGCCCAATCGGATATAAATTTCGACAAATGATAACCCAAGTTCTGCGCCTAGATGCCGATCAGTTGCAGACGGATCTGTCATTTTCCTCCATTGGTGGCGATTCAATCGCTGCAATGGGCGCTCAAAGCAGATGCCGCGATAAGGGCATCAAGATCAGGTGTCAGGACATTGTCAAGTCCAACTCGATTTGCCGAAATTACGCGAATGGCGAGCCTTGAGTCGCCAATGGTGGATGATGATGTGGAAGATCCTAATGGTGCTTTCAACCTCTCGCCCGTTCAGCAGATGTTTTTGGGACAGCCCAAACTACCCACTCAATTCCATTTGAGTATTCATCCCCGGATGCTGGAAAACGTAGATACCTCGTTGGTGACCTCGGCGATCGAGGGTATTGTTCGGCGGCATTCGATGCTGCGGGCGAGATTCACCTGGGGTGAGAATGGGTGGCAGCAAACTATCGTTAGGATGTACCCAATCCATACTCTTTCGAAGTGCACGACATAGAAGACGAGACACGCATCAGAGAGGTAGTAGCAGCCATGCATGGCTTGTTGGACATTGTCGACGACCCAGTCTTTGCTGCAGATATATTCAACACCAATTCTGGGGCAAAAAAGCTCATATTGGTAGCACACCGTCTGGTGGTCAACCTCGTGTATTGGCAAACGATCCTATGACCTTGGAGTACTGCTGCGCTCCAAACAGCTCCCGAATCGAAACCCTTTCCCGTTTTTGTAATAGTGTGAGCTACAGGCGCAACAATGTCAGAAGCTAAAGCCGCCTGAAGTCCTCCCAGTCGACATCCCACCAGCAGACCTGGCTTATTGGGGTACCATCCCATCAAGATGCACTCGAAGAGCATTTCGAGCTAGATGCCCAACGAACAGGCATTCTTCTGCATCACTGCATCAAAGACGTACACGCCAAGCCTGTAGACGTCTTCGTCGCCGCTGCCGCCTACTCATCCAGTCAAACCTTCACAGATCGGATTCCGCAAAATTTCCACTGCGAAAACGAGGAGCCGTGAAGTGTGGAACGAAGACGTCGACCTACCAGGAAAGATAGAATGGTTCAATACACTGGTCCCTCTTAACATCGGGAAAGAATGGACTGAGACCTTTACGAAGGCTGTCGAAGGAGTCCGCGCTACCAGAGGCCGAATACCTGGGAATGGACAACCGTATTCTGCCTATCGCTGCTTGCATCGTGGCGGGAAAGAGGCGTTTCGTGAGTATGCTGTTATGGAGATCTTTTTCAACTACACGGGATATCAGCTGCTGGATCGTGGTAGTGCTCTGCTGCAGCAGGAGAACTTGGGGGCTAGTGATGATGTTGCGGATATTGGAATGGATACGGGACGCCCAGCTTTGCTCGATGTTTTGGTGGATGTGGATGACGGCTGTTCAAAGTATACATTCCTCTATCATCGGTATTTGAAATACTAGGAGAAGATTCAGAGATGGGTGAGTGATTGTCAGCAGCTGATGGCGGTTCTGGAGAGCAAGACATCGGATGGCTGAAAGTTGGGATGGTTGGTAGAGAATTCGCATTCCTTCCTTTGCTACTCAGGACACAGGAGCGGAAGTGGGAGAGATCTGTTTCTAAGTATGACTATAAGTCCATCTTTCCAGATCTTCATTCCCCCATCATGCATTATAACAATCTGCTCGCGCTCGTCTCTGTCGCGTTTTGACCGGTAGATCCAATTTCCAAGCAATCACCAGAGCGGCACCTTCACTTCCTCTGAAATCACTCCGTGATTGACGCCTGTTGTTGATATCAGCGAGCGGAGAGCAGCAATTACGTTGGAGACCTGAGGACCAGACTTACATTGTGTCTCCGCCCACCAAGCATCAGCTCTCTCTCTAGTCTAGAGCTCTGAGTCAGGCTGTTCAAAAGCGACGGGCACTAGATCACTTTCAGAATCCGGTCGATAGTAGAATAAAAGCCCCTCAAGCCAAGTCACGAATCTTGAGCCGGGTAATGGTCTTGATACGCATTGATTTAGGAATGGCAGAAGAAGTCTACCTGCTTCTGGCCATGCCGCTGGTAGGTAGGTGGCATTCGCATACTCTTCTTCGGCGATTAATTCATTTCTTAGCTGTTAGCGAAAACCCTGTCTTTTCTTGCGGGGAAGACGAAGCTAACATACGTTGAATAGGGCTATCAGAGAAGAGCTTACTGGACCATTGATTCGTCCTGAGCAGTGATACTACCCAGGTATAGACGCACGCATGAGGTAATTGCGAGACTCCGTTTCAATAGCGTCTCGCGGAAGAACGTGGAGCCCTCCTGATACGCGTCCGATGATTTCCATGTCTCAGTGAACAGCTCATGGTTTACTATGAGGCTTTGTAGAGTCATTCCAAATATTGGTTCTGGGGGTACCAACGAGCATTCTCCGCATAGTGCTAGTGCTAGAGGGTGCTTTTTTGTCCTTCGATGAAGGGTTTATTGAACAAACACGTTGTTCGGCGTTGGGCAGCAACTAACCAAGAATGTGAGGAAATGTATTCTACTAGTATTAAAATTGACATATAGTGATCCAAATTGTACGAAAATGGAAGCTCGAGGTGAGGCGCTGGCGAAAACCCAAACGGCTCTTTTAACCGGTCTGAAGCTCCCGAATGGAAAAAGCCTTTCTTTGACGCAGCACCAACAGCTGTACTATCGAACGCGAATGTCTCTTTGTAGCTGATGGCAAGCAGTGTCTGAAGATTTTTAACGAAGTGTGCCGCGGTTCCAGAGTCCCAGAGCTTCACCTAGATAATTCTTATAGACGCGCTGTGCATCTCATGCAATGAGAGATTTTTGATATTACTACGCAATCACTGGCTTTTGTCGGTTCGTGTATATCACAGTCATTGCTGCTGGCCTCTTGGATCTGACGAGAGAAGTTTCGTCAATAATCGCCGAGACATGTGTACGTGCCAAGCTTGAGAGCAATGTTCCTAATAGTTAACTAACTATTTAGAAAACTATCAGTTAATTGGTTCAGTTTGCCCTTTTTTCCCTTAATAGTTAGTTAGTTTAAGGTCTTAATTGACTATTTATAGTTAGTTTATACCCTAAAATAGTTAGTTAAAACTGATAGTTTTGGTAGTTTTAATAGTTTTGTATAAGGCTAAAGATCCCTTTTACGGGGGGGGCGGAGTTAAGATCGATTATTTTATCGGGTAAAGCGCTATTTAAATAGGCTTAGTATTAGGGTTTTCTCTATTAAAATTTTTTACTTTTATTTCCGTAAAATACTATTAAGTTTAACTTTTATATAAATACTCTATTATAATACCTAGCGATAACGAATTAAAATTATCTAAGGTTCTTAATAGCCTCTTTACTCTATTTACTCTTATTATAAAATTTACCGCGTCTTTAATTATCCTCTATAATACTCGCTATAAGTACTACTATTTAATATTATTAAAAAAAACTTTATTTTTATATCTACGCCTCTTTTAAAGAGTTACCGACGATTATAATTTATTATAAAATATTCCTATAATATCCGGCTAATATACGGATACGGAAATTTTTATAGAAAAACTAGCGATAAAGGAAGTAGTAGAATAACTAAAAGATTAAGAAATTTTTATAAATATCTTTTATACTTTTAGCCTAGGATCTAGTATATTTTAATTTTCTAATAACTCTTTAAAGTATTAGCGAGTTATAGATATTTAATTTTAAACTATTATAGAGTAACGAGTCGACGGTATATATATCGTTTATAACTACTACCCTAAACGCTATAAATACTTAGTAGGAATAAGGAATATAAGGGAGTTTTTAAAGAAGTTTTATAAATAAAATCCTTCTACTACAAGAGTTACTCTAAAGTATTAATATAACGATATTAGAGTAGATAAAATTATTCTTCGCGGAGTAAATATTAATAAGTTAAATACTAAATAAAGATAATTAGATTTAATAATTATTAAAATCGATAAAACGACGCTCGAATATTTATATATTTAATAGATTATAGAGTATAATTTATTATTTAATATTATTTTTTATAAGGCCTTTCGAATACTTTTAGAATATATTAATTTACTAGTAAATTAACTCCTCCTAAACTCTAGAACTACGGTTAAAATATATATTTATTAATTATTCTAGAAAGAGAAAATACGACTATATTAAATACTAGGTAACGCGATCTCGGATATTTATATTATATATAATATATAGACGTCCCTAAATTACCTCGGGATTCTAGGCGTTATAGATTATTTTACTAGCGAGAAATTTAAACTCTAAATAATTACTTTAACTCTTATTAAAATAAAAGATATATATACTAGTAAGAGTTAAATAAGAATAATACTAGATATATTAAAAGACTATAGAATTACTAGTAAACTAGATTATTTTGTAATAAATAACACTAATACGAATAATACTCTTATTCGTTACGTCGTAGAAATACTTCGAGAGTAAAGACTCTACTATAATTATTATAAATACCGGCTACGTTATAATAGTTATATAATTAATTTAATATTTTAAGCGTTCTTATTCGGTAAAGTTATTAATAATTATAAATATATTAAAATTATAACGAGAATTATCACCGACGCGTAATTAAATAAATAGTGTAAAATCGGGCTACTCGGTAAACTTCATAATATTATTATCTATATTTATAGAAGTATTTAATATTTATAAGTTTTTAGAAAGTATATTAATAACTTAGTATTATACCGCGATAATAATACTAGATAAAATTCCTAGTACGAGATATTAGACTAGTTAATTAAGAGGATTAAACTAGTAATCATCGTATTTATTAATACCGATATTAATTTATTAAACGATTTATTAATAACTAAGAATTAGTAGGATTTAATATATATCCGCGACTTTTTAAATAGATTCTACGATACGATTAAAATAACCGAAAATAGAGTAATTATACTCGATAAAATACTCTTAACTATAGACTTTTTATACGAATACTTTTTAGAAGTAGAGGATTAATTTAAAATATACGATTTTATAAAAGAGTTTATTTAAGCTAAATATACGAAGATATTAAAATATTAAAATAAATAAATAAATAGATCGTTTATCTATATCGCCGTAATTATATTAAATCCCCTATTTAAATATATATATCTAATTATTAGGATTTTATTTAGAAACCGAATATAAAGTTTATAATAAAGACTTTATAAAAAAAGATATATTATTTATTAACTAACTTACCTAAACGCTCTATTAAAATATAATTTTACGAAATAAATAACTAGTATCTCTAGTAGATATATTAGATTTAGGGAAATTAGTAAATTATAATTATTAATAAATTAGATAAATATTTAAGCGAATTACTAGTTATTAATATTAACTATTAAGGCTTTCCGTTTAATATTATAATATAACGTCGATAGGACCTAGGTTAGTTCTCTTAAAGAGGAGTATTAAGAATTAATAAATAATAATCTCTATATAAATAGTTAAATATAGCTAGATAAGTTTAATAAATTTAATTAATAGTTTAATAAACGTCTATATTTAGAATTTATAATTAAAAGTTTTAGAGAAGTTAAATACGAAGCTCTTATCTACTAGGAAAATACGTAGTCTATATAGAAGAAGGAAATTACGTTATTTATCTATTTATTTACTTACCCCGGTATTAAGTAATTAAGCGGTTAAGTATTATTTACCTATTTATTAATTTAGATATTACGTCGAGTAGTAAATAATCTTTTAATTTACTAAATATATTAAGTTTATTAAAGTTCGGAGAGAATTTTAATTATAATATTACCCCTCCCTTCTAATATTCTTTATTTTTAAAGATGATTTTATATCTTTTTATTAAATAAAGTAATGTAATAATTTATAGGAATAAATTATTTATAAAAATCTTATAACTATAATAACCTATACGCGCTACGCGATATGTTAAATTAAATATCGACTATTCTCTTTATCGAAGAAATATAAAGAGTATATTAAGACCGGAAAGAAATATAAGTTTTTAGAATCTATTATTAATTTCTTAGGTATCGATAAAGTTTTAAAATACTTAAAATATAAAGAAAGAAAGATTAAAACTATATAAAAAGTAATTAACGAGGCCGCTTCCGCGGTAAATAATATCGTTCGTTAAAAAAATATAAAATTAAAGAGACTTCGCTAATAAAAGAAATTCCTAAAGGAGTATAAATAAAAAATATTTAATAAAGACCTTATAGATATAAAGGAGTTAAAGTATTTAAAAAAATTTAAGAAATTTAATAAAATAAAATATATAGTAACCGAAGCTCCCTATTTTAATAATTTTATATCTTCGAGACTCTTTTCGCCGGGGACCTATAACTAGTATTTTTGAATCGTAACCTCTAAAACTTCTTTAAAAGCTCCCGATAATTAATTAGGTTCGTTAATAATTCCTAAATATTCTCCGACTCGTTATATCCCTTTTATTTAATAAGGTAGTTTTAATCTTTATAATTTAAAATTCTTTCTACCTCGAACTCCGTTTCTTCTTTAATCTAAAAATAAAAAATATTCTATAAAGATATTAAGGAGTATCCTAGCTCTAGTAAAGAAATATGAAATATTAAATATATTTTAATATTAGTTAGAAGATTTAGTTTATAGTTAACTAGTTCTTTACTTTTCTTAATCGAAAATAATCCGATTTTAATA